>ERZ1034998.1262-NODE-1262-length-15036-cov-3.997330_pt1 | contig 15036 bp, 16 predicted proteins | sample MGYA00520621_ERZ1034998 | MGnify/ENA primary metagenome ERZ1034998 (study PRJEB33766, sample SAMN09781748) | gut metagenome | biome: gut microbiome | host: Homo sapiens | place: Madagascar | study: EMG produced TPA metagenomics assembly of the PRJNA485056 data...
ATATTATACAACGCCACTTTTTGAAAGCTTTTTAAAATGCATCGGGGTATGTGCGGAAGAAACAGAAAATTCGTGATTTCGCCCAATAGACAATCAAATGTAATCCGGTCTATAATACTTCCATAGGCAGGCACTTCCCACAGAGGAGGTACCCGTGTATGGGAGAAAGTTTTCAAAAACTGAATTTGACAAATGCGTACTTGTTTGCGGCAGCCATGCAGGATGAGGAAATCTGTCGGAATGTGCTGGAGATCGCTTTGAATCGTGAGATCACTGCGGTCAGATCGCACGCAGAGCATACGCTCTTCCTCGACAGTGATTTCAAATCGGTGCGCTTTGATGTGTATGCGCTGGACGCCGATGAGGTCAGTTATGACGTTGAGATGCAGAATGATTTTGGAAGGGATCTGCCCAGGCGCTGCAGGTATTATCAGGCGGAGCTGGATGTCTCATCTTTAAAGCCGGGGGAGGATTATAGGGAATTAAAGCCCAGTTACATTATTTTCATCTGTGCGTTTGATCCGTTTGGAAAGGGAAGATATCAGTATGTGTTCGAAGAATACTGCAAAGAGGCAGGATTCGCATTGGGGGATGGAACACAGAAGATCTTTTTTAACACGAATGGAACTGACAGGGAGAATATAACCCCGCAGTTGCTGCACTTGTTTGAATATTTGAAACAAAGCACTGAAGAAGTTGCCAATATGCATAACGATGAAAAGATTCAACTGATCCACCGGAGGGTGGAATATTTAAAACGTGATCGAAAATTGGAGGCGGGCTATATGACGATGGAGGAATATATCCATTCGGAAGCAGAGCGGAGAGCAAAAGAGATGGCAGAATCAATGGCAAAGCCGCTGGCAGAATCAATGGCAGAATCAATGGCAAAGCCGCTGGCAGAATCAATGGCGGAAACGCTGGCAGAATCACTTGCTGCTTCAAAAATAGCACAGAATATAGTCGCGTTATTAGCTGAGATTGGAAGTGTTCCCGAAGAATTAAGCCAATGCATTGCGGCTGAGAAACGGGAAGATACTCTGGCGGCGTGGCTTAAGCTTGCAGCACGCGCGGATTCTATTGAAGAGTTTCAGTCTAAAATGTAGAGACAGATCTGTCTCATTCTTGATCGGTATTTTCAACCGATAAAATCTACAAAAATAATTTCGGGACGTGCCTGTCATATGAAAATAAGTAATTTTTGAAAATGGGCAAAATGGTTTCATCCTTGTATTTTCGGATGGATTTCGCTATACTTAAGATTGCGTTTAAGCAATACAAGAGTAGAGGAGGAAATGAAGAATGCAGGAGAAGCGGGACATTTTTGACCGGATGATGGCGTTGCCGCTGTTGAACATCTTTGAGCCGTTTTATAAAAAAAACAAGGAAGTATTGTTGTATTTGTTCTTTGGTGGGCTGACATTTATTGTCAGCATTGTTACTTATGCAGTTTTTAATGTATCCATGGGAATCAACGAGCTGATTGCCAATGTGATGTCCTGGGTGCTGGCTGTGTTGTTCGCGTTTGCAACGAACCGTGTCTGGGTATTTCAGGCACCAACACATACAGTTACAGAATTTGTAAAGCAGATGCTTTCGTTTTTTGGCGGGCGTGTGGTCACACTGGTGATTGAAGAGATCATTTTGCTGGTATTTATTACCTGGCTGGGATTCAATAGCATGGTTGTGAAAGTGGTAGCACAGGTGATTGTGATTGTGCTTAATTATGTAATCAGTAAGTTTTGGGTATTTACGGATAAAAAGGATTAAGAAAAATAAATGGCGACATATATAATTGGTGATTTTATTAGAGAGACCAGAATACGAAAGGGATATACACAGGAAGAAGTCAGTTATGGCATTTGTACACCAGCATCATTATCTCGCATTGAGAATGGTATGCAGGCACCGGGCAGATATATATTAGATAAACTGATGGAACGTCTTGGTATGGAGAATAGTGTATTTAACGTGTTTGTAAGCAAAGAGGAAATGGAACTTTACGAGCGCGTGCAAGAAATGGTCAGAAATATGGCTGACGGTAATTTTGAAGAATTGGAACGGCAGATTCAAAAGGTTGAAGATATGACAAGGAAAACATCACAATTAGAGCGCCAGTACCTTTATTTTGCAAAGGCTGAATTGTTGCGGCATAAAAAAGGAAAGTCGGAAGAAGTGACGGAATTATTGCTGAAAGCGGTTCATATTACATTACCTCAATTTGATGGGAAAACGCCTTTATATGACAATCTGCTGACGTTTGATGAAATAATGATTATTAATGCCATTGCAGTACAGTATGCAGAAAATCATAAGGAGGAAGATTCTTTAAAACTGGGATATTGGCTGAAACAATACATGGAACAACGAATTCTTGATAGCAGGCAGAAGGCTGCAAAATATCCGGTAATTGTTTATGATATCAGCAATTGGCTTGCTCTTGGTCAACAGTATGAGCAGGCATATAAAGTCTGCAATGAAGGAGTGGCGTTCTGTGTAAAATACGGAAATTTAGTAATGCTTCCGTTGCTGATATATAATAAAGCGTGTTCACTTGCAGAACTGAATCGAAAAGATGAAGCAAAAAAGTATTTTACCCAGTCAGTTACCCTGTTTGAGATAATGAAGCTGGATGAGAAAGCGTGCAGAGCAGCTGACTGGTGCAAATCACATTATGGTATTGAACTTTAATAGCCTTCAATCATGTCGCCAAAGATGAAACATGCATTCACCCCGGCATTTTCTGCAAAGGATGCTGCGGCGCCAGGTACGGCGGCTGCTGCGAGAACCAGTGTAAGAGCTGCAATCAGAATCATTTTTTTCATTTGTGAAGTCTCCTTTTCGTTTTTTCTTAATGGTAGAAGTACTTACCGACAAAGACCATTCGATCTGACGTAAATTTTTATTTACGTCAGATCGAATGGTCTTTTTTGAAAAATTGGGATAAAATATATGCATTTAAGACAAGGCAAGCGGTAAGGTACTGTACAAAGAAAGAAGAAAAGGGGAGTAAACGGATGATAGAATGTGTCATGCTGGATACACTGCCGGAGAAGGCGAATTTAATTTTGAATATTTTGTGGGATCGGAATCATCCGATGTCAGTGACGGAGTTGATAGAGGCTCTAAAGGAGGAATTTTCACTGAATTGCGAAAAGGAGGAGGTGCAGGACTACCTGCGGTTTCTGCTGGCTTCCGACTATGCGGAAAAGAAGCGTAAGGGACTTAAGATGTTATACGCCGCACTTGGATCGGATGATACCTTATTAGTGCAGCAGGAAGACAGATGAGATCTGACTTTGGAACAGAGGTGAATTGAATAGTTGCGGCCGTTTTGACTCTTCCCAGATAAGTGGAATTGTGGTATCATAGAACCAGTTTATGTTAATCTATTTACGTTGGGGATGAGTATGAAGAAGAAATACTATTTGGAGGCGGTGCGCATTACGGCGGTGCTCTTGGTGATGTATAATCACTCGGCACCGTTTATGTCGTTTGCGACACAGCATGGCGTACAGTATGCGGTGTCGTTTTTTCTTTCCCTGGTTTGTAAGGCAGCAGTGCCATTGTTCTACATGGTTTCCGGTGCACTTCTGCTTGGAAAAAATGAAAGCTTTGGGGAACTTGTGAGGAAGAGAATTCTGCGTATAGTGGCGGTGATTGTTATTTTTTCGCTGCTGTATTATCTGAAATTTGCTGTGCGGGGACAGGCATCGGTGTCTCCGATCCGTTTCCTGCTTGGATTGCCGTTTGATGTGGCGTTTCTGCCATACTGGTATCTCTACAGTTATCTTGGAATTCTTGTCAGTCTTCCTTTTTTACGCCCGTTGGCGCAGAATATGCCGAAAAATGCATTCTGGTATCTGATTGCGCTGCAGATTGTAACGGAGTCCTTACAGATTACACTCGGCTTTTTCGGATATCATACGCTTTGCGGTTATTTCAGTGTGGCGGGGGTGTTGCAGACGACTTTGTTTTATCCGGTGATCGGGTTTGGCCTGGACCGGTATCTGGAGGAACAGCCATTTTTCGGCTGGAAAAATGTACTGCGCAATCTGGCATTTCTGGTTGTAGTGGCAATCACCTGGCGGCTGGTATACCGGGACTGGCAGACGAATGGAGGCACTTACCGGGAGATGTATCTCGGCGTGTGGATGCCTCTTATCACGCTTGTGACTTTTGTTGATTTGAAGCTTTTGTTCCAGAGAGAGGATCTACCGGAGGGATTGAAGCGTTTTCTGTCAACCGTTGGCAGCTGTGTGTTCGGAGTGTACCTTCTTGATGGATTTATCGGAGCGGGCGGCCGCATGGATGTGATTTATCAGAAGTTTATGCCGTATATCGGATTTCTGCCGGCATTTTTGATTGAGATTTTTGTGCTGTTTGGAATCCGCGTGGCATTGACATTGGTTATGAAGAAGCTGCCGGTGTTCCGCAGATTATTGTAACATACGAAAGGAGAATAAAATGTTGATTTCACTAATTGTTCCTTGCTACAACGAGCAGGAAGCATTGCCGATTTTTTATGAGGAGTCCACAAAAGTTCTTGCGGGGATGGATTGTGAATATGAGTTTTTGTTTGTCAATGACGGGTCAAAGGATGCGACATTGTCAATCTTAAAGGACTTGGCAGAAAGAGATGAACACGTTACCTACCTTTCCTTTTCGAGGAATTTCGGTAAAGAAGCGGCGATGTATGCCGGGTTTACGAATGCGAAGGGAGATTATGTTGCAGTGATGGATGCGGATATGCAGGATCCGCCGGCACTTCTGCCGCAGATGCTTGTACTTCTTACATCCGGAGAGTACGACAGTGTGGCGACACGCAGGGTGAACCGCGAGGGAGAGCCGCCGATCCGGAGCTGGTTCGCCAGACAGTTTTACCGCATTATCAACCGGATCTCCGATGCGGATATCGTGGACGGTGCCCGCGATTTCAGACTGATGAAGCGGGAGATGGTGGATGCGATCGTGGAGATGGGAGAATACAACCGTTTTTCCAAGGGAATCTTTGGGTGGATCGGTTTTAGGACATACTGGCTGCCATATGAAAATGTGAACCGTGTGGCGGGAGAGACAAAGTGGAACTTTTGGAAGCTGTTAAAATATGCGATTGACGGCATTATCAATTTTTCACAGGCACCGCTCGCCGTAGCATCCTGGTTCGGCATGGGGATGACGCTGCTTTCTTTTATCGCGGTAATCTTTATCGTGGTGCGCAAGCTGGTGTTCGGAGATCCGGTTACAGGCTGGGCATCGACGGCGTGCATCATCACGTTCATCGGCGGCGTACAGCTTTTCTGTATGGGAATTATGGGGCAGTATATTGCAAAGACTTACATGGAGGTAAAGCAGCGCCCGCATTATATTGTTGCGGAGAGCAACCGTGCCGAAGTGACTCGGATTAAGTAGAAAAAGGGCTTTTACAGCGTCCTGAGATATGGTAGAATGAAATCAGATATATCCGCAGATCTGACTGCAGATATATTCCGGTAGAAAATAAAGATATTGAGAGGTAGACATTAGTGAAGAAGAGAGCAGTTACATTATTGACACTGCTTGCTGTATCCGCCAGCCTTATGGCATGCGGAGGAAGCGATGCCACGGAGAGCAGCGCGGAGAATGACGCAGAGCAGATTGAGGCAGAGGTAACAGGGCAGACGGAGAATGCGGACACCGAGGAAGAGGAGGTTCTTCCGGAAGGAAAATACCGCAGTGAGCTGACGAACGAGCTGATTGATGACAGTCTGAAGGATCAGCGCCCGATTGCTGTTATGGTAGACAATGAATCCATTGCACTCCCGCATTATGGATTGTCACATGCAGATGTGGTATATGAGATGATGAACAGTACGCTGAACGGACGCATTACACGATTTATGGCGCTGTTTAAGGATTATGAGAGTGTGGATCAGATTGGAAGTATCCGCAGCGTCAGACCGACGAACGTGATACTGGCTGCGGAATGGAATGCCATCATCTGTCATGACGGAGGTCCGTTCTATGTGGATGAGTATCTGGACGAGGCATGTTCCGATCATTTCAGCGGAACATTTTCGCGTGTGGATAACGGCAAGTCCAGAGAATATACAGAGTATATTCTTTCCGGGGACATGGACAAGAATTTCTCCAGCTCCGATGTGTCAAAGGATTATACTTCCTATTATGAGGGAGCACATTATCAGTTTGCGAATGAGAACAACCCGGTCGATCTCGGGACATCTTATCCGGATGATGCGATTGATGCGAATGTGGTAGATCTTCCATTCCCGCACAATGGATCTTATCTGGAGTACAATGCGGATGATCAGCTTTACTATTATTCCGAGTACGGCAAAGCCCATGTAGATCCGGGCAATGACAACGCACAGCTGTGCTTTAAGAATCTTCTGATTCAGAGCTGCGGCTATACACAGTACGACGAACACGGTTATATGATCTTTGACTGCATCAGCAGTGGCTACGGCTATTACGTCACAAACGGCAAGGCACTCTATGTATCATGGAAGAAGACCAGCATGACGTCTCCGACACGTTATTATGACGCACAGGGGAATGAGATTACGATCAATACCGGAAAAACCTACGTTGCATTAGTACCTGTCGATGACTGGGAAGATCTGGTGATTGAATAAGTCGGGTAAAGGATAGAAAGATGGAAGAATTTTTAAGCTTTATAGCGGACATATTGGAAGTAGATAAGAGTACACTGACACTGGAGACATCCCAGGATGATGTGGAGACATGGGATTCCCTCATGCAGCTTCGCCTGCTTGGTGAGATCGAGGCAAAATACGGTGTTATGATACCAATGGAGCAGATCTCTACGATCAAGAAGCTGAACGATTTTTATCAATATATAAAGGAATCATAAAATGCGGCTATCAATTTTGTCCAACGTGAATCTGGACATGCTGTCCGGACTTTTAAAAAAAGAGAACGAAGTATTTCAGACAGACGGGTATGGAGAGTGGATCACGTATGCACTTAAAAAGGACGAGCGTCTGGCGGCGTTTGCACCGGAATGTCTGTTTTTACTGCTGGATGGAAATGCCCTGTTAGAAGGGTGCCAAGATATGGGAAGTGTGAAGACGGTCTTAGACCGCTCGGAGCAGTATATAGAGAAGCTGGCGGAGAATTACTCTGCCAGCTATCTTGTCGTATCGACCATTGATGTCCGGCCGGAACATATTGGCGCGGGAGATGCAAGCGATCTGGCACAGGCATCCGGCGCCTATTGGGATACGCTTCTGACCGGGCTGGCGGAGCGGCAGAAAAATATTCACCGTTTTGAACTGCGGCGTCTGATCGAAGATTATGGAAGAAAACAGTTTTATTCCGCAAAATTCTGGTATATGGGTTCCATTCCTTACGATATGAAAGCGCTTCATCTGCTCGCGGAGGAGATGCGGCATGTGATGGCGAGGCTGGTGCGTGTTCCCAAGAAAGTGCTGGTTCTCGATCTGGATAATACCCTCTGGGGTGGTGTGATCGGCGAGGATGGACCGGAAGGAATTGTGCTCGACAGTGCACACGAGGGGGCCATCTATCAGGATACCCAGAAACAGATCAAAAAGATGCAGCAGCAGGGAGTGCTTCTGGCTATCGCGTCCAAGAATAACAGCGAGGATGTGCAGAGTGCATTTCGTGAGAATCCACATATGATCCTGAAGGAAGCGGATTTTTCTGCGATCTATGCAGACTGGAATCCAAAGCCTGTCAATATCAAGAAAATTGCTGAGGAATTGAACCTTGGTCTGGACTCGTTTGTCTTTGTGGACGACAATGAGGCGGAGCGTGAAGCGATGCGGATCCAGCAGCCGGAAGTGACAGTCGTGGATTTCCCGACAGACCTTGAGACGTTGCCGGCGGTGATGGCAGAAGTCTATGAGAACTATTTCTTCACATGGCATCTGACAGACGAAGACAGGGCAAAGACAGCGCAGTATCAGCAGGAACGCGAGCGGAGAAAAGAGCGTGAGAGCGCGGTATCCTATGAGGATTACCTTCGGTCGCTGCAGACGACGATCCGGCTGGCACCGGTAAATGACAATACCAGGGAGCGCGCCGTGCAGCTGATGAACAAGACGAATCAGTTTAATACCTGTACACTGCGGATGGATGAACTGGCACTGGAGCATTACCTTGGCGAGGAGGGAGGTCATCTGCTGATGGCGGAAGTCTCCGATAAGTATGGAAACAGCGGATGGGTGAGTGAATTTTTGTATCATCAGGACGGCGATACGGCAGTGATTGACAATTTTCTTATGAGTTGCCGGGTGATGGGACGCAAAGTCGAAGATGCGATCCTGGACGCCGTACTTAAGAAGCTTCAGGCAGATGGAATCACCCGGGTGACGGCGGCATACAAAAAGACGGCGAAGAACAAGCCGGTTGAGGCGTTGTGGGAGCATCTGGGATTTACACAGGTCTCCGGGGATGAGGAGCAGAAGCAGTACGAGCGAAAGCTTACCTCGCTTCCTGAGACAGAGCAGATTCATACTGTGGTCTGGGATGTGTAAGATGGTGTCGCAGCGATCAGAATAGAAAACAGCGCGTAGATATTTCGCGCGGCAGAATGGAGAGAGAGATGGCAACAAGTTTTTATTCGGATGAAGAATTACAACAGATGGGATTTGCCCATGTGGGACATGATGTGATGATCAGCCGTAAGGCAAGCATTTACGGTGCCTCCAATATCTGGATTGGCAATCATGTGAGAGTGGATGATTTCTGCGTGCTCAGCGGTAAGATTACATTCGGGAATTATATCCATGTGGCGGTTACCACGACATTGTTTGGCGGAACGGCAGGCATTACATTTGAGGATTATACCGGGATTTCATCGCACTGTGCAGTTTATGCCGCATCGGACGATTACTCGGGAGATTTTATGACGAATCCGACGGTTCCGGAGAAGTTCACGAATGTGATTGAGGAACCGGTTGTGATTAAAAAGTATTCCAACATCGGAGCTGGCTGCATCATTCTGCCGGGTGTTACGATTGCGGAGGGATGTGCACTCTGTGCGATGACGTTGGCGACGAAGGATACGAAGCCGTGGGGAATCTATCTGGGATACCAGTGCATCCGCATCAAGGAGCGAAGCCAGAAGATGCTGGAACTGGATATATCGGAACTGGAAGCCGACTAGGCTTCCACCAGTTCCAGTAATCCGATTTGGAGATGATACAGGAAAGCAACGCGCCTGCCGTCGAAAGCACATGCGGGAGCGGGCGGGATTGTGAGAAGAAAACGCTTTTGCTGCAACTCCTTGATGTCATCCTCAAAACGGCTGCTTGTATAGCAGATGTGATACGGTGTGTTCCCACTCTTCTTTAACGTGCCGTCGACCGGCGAAGGAAGTGCGGGATCGAGCGGCGATACCAGCTCGATGCGGTAATCACCCAGACGACCGAACGAAATAAAAATATTGCGATCCGTATCGTTTACGACCGGATCAAAAACATAACCGAGCTCTTCAAAAGCCTGTCTGGATGCGTCAATATTTTTGACTGCATATCCAATGTGATCTACATTCATGATGTTCCCTCTTATTCTTTAAAATCAAATACAGCCGTCTACCAGTAGCAGCCGTTATCCAGTTTGTTTGCAAAGCGTTTGCTCGGCGCTTCGGTCTTCGGTGCGCGCACCCAGTATTCATTATAATACATGCTGTAGGGCGGGTAGTTGTCCCAGCGGGCGCCTTTGATGCCGAACAGAACCTGAAGGGCACCGCCGTACTGGATCGCCTGTTTGCCGGCGCGCTTGAACATGCAGGCAAGATCGAATCCGAAGGTGCTGCAGCTAAGCAGGGCAATGTCAAAGTCAATCTTCATCGCCTCGTCGTAGAGATACTGGAGAGCGTCAAACCAGGTGTCGAAGTCATCGTCCTCCCTGTCTCCGCTGAACCATACGGATTTTAATGTCTTAAGCTCAAAAGAAGGGAGCATTTTCCTGCCCTCATAGATCTTGTCGATCTTCGGGTACTGTTCCCGGATGGTGTCCACGAAAGGACTGATGACGAGCACTTTTTTTCCTTCTAACGCCATCGTCCACGGCACATCATAGAGAATCGTCTCGATCTGTTCGAGACGGATCAGGCGGGAATTCTGGCAGTAGGAGCGGATCAGATATTCTTCCATCGGATGATCCTCAAAGTATGCCATGATATCGACGTCCCTGCAGTCCTCTTTGGTGAGATTAACCCACCGGGAGATCTCGTCCATGTCCTTGTGGAACAGCGTGTACATGTTGCTCTGATGGAGTCTGTCGTGGTGAAACAGCTGGTATTCGTCAAACAGCTGCATCAGGGTAAACTCGGCGCTTCCGAGACGGCACAGAGCGAACGGCTTGCCGCTTGTAATCATCTCCTTGATCAGATGGTTGGCCTCCTCGTCGGAAGGCGGCATTTTCCCGAGAAACTTTGTGTGCATGATGCTGTACATGCCACCGCGCTTGGCGCGGAACTTATGATGCAGATGTTTTAAGTAATAGCGCAGATATAAGAATCGTTTTTTCATAAAAACCTCATATTAAAGCAAAAATAATTTGTTGTGCGGATCAGTCCATCGAAATAAACCAGTGAACAATCCGCTGGCCCATACGAACAAGCAGCGCACCGCAAGCCTGCAGAAAGGCGGCGATGATGCCGGTCAGCCACGGCTCGATTCTTCCGATCGTCAGCTTGCGCAGCTCATTGCAGACTGCGGCAAGCAGCATGACGAGGAGCACATAGCCGCAGACAACGAAGAACAGATACCACTGGCCCCAAAATGCATTCAGATCCAGATAGCGTCCCAGCAGGCTGCGGATGACCTGATCCAGCACATAGATGGCGAGCACGTTTGTCGCCGCACGGTTGATGATCCGGCTCTGCAGCGAGAACTCACGGAAGAGCAACAGCAGCAGAACAGCGGTAAAAATAATAAAGATCGAACAATCCCGTGAAAAAGTGCTGTAGATGATACCCTGATGCAGGGTCAGCGCTCCGTCGGCGCAAAAGATGAGCGCCGTGGATCCTGCAATTCCGAGGAGCAGCCGCTTTTTGGAACAGTGTCCGGTGTGATAGCATGCCAGATAGCGTCCCAGCAGATAGATCATCACAAAATGTGCAAGTCCCTTGCCCGCATCCTGCATCACATCGTAGGTTGTAAGCGTTGGAATCAGGCTGAAGACGAGCAGCAGTAAAAGAAGCAGTCTGCGAAAATGCTCTCTTTCCAGCCGCTCAGCCACCTGATTGAGAAACGGTGCCAGGATGCACAGAACAAAGTAGCAGGTGATGAACCAGTAGCGTCTCGACAAGACCGGAATGCAGGACTTGATCAGATCCTTGCTGCCGAAATCGCCGAGTGCCACAGTGCCGAGTACCGTGAAGAAGATCACCATCAGGTCTAACCCGATCAGCTTCTTTAAGTCAAAACGTATGCCGAAATAGCCCGAAAGCAGGATAAAACAGGTGACGCCGGTGTTGAACAGGGAGTTGGCAAAGACGTTCGCCAGCATGTTGCCGGGCGAAGCGGCAGTGTCAATTCCTGCAAACGTGTGCATAACCAGGATTCCGAAGATGCAAAGCAGGCGCAGCAGCTCAAAATTGGAAGAACGTTCATGCTTCATGGTGTGATCTCCTGTCAGTTGTTGGAAGCCTTGCCGGCTTTCTCGGCGCGGCGGATTTTGATGCGCTGCTGGAACTTGGTGTTCCCGTGCTTGATGTCCGCAAGATGACCGCGTATGGTGAGCAGATAGGTGTAGAATCTGGCGCCGAAGGCATAATCCTGGTGCTCATAGATTCCTTCCATGAAGATCTTGGTGACGCCTACGAAATGAAGGCATAACAATCCGGTCTTCTGGTGTCCGTCCAGGGTGTAGCAGTAAGGCTTTCCGTCTTCCCAGTGCAGCTTCTTGACGCCGAGACGGCGGTTGAACTCGTACTGTCCTTCCAGATATCCGTCCGGAAGCCCGATCGAGTTGTCGAAGACGCAGTGGTCTGCATCGTCCATCAGAAGATTTAAGAATTCCCCCTCAGGAAGAGTCTTTACCCACAGATAAAGCAGTGACATTTCTGCAACACCGCCGTAGATCTGGTATTTCTGGTGGATATTCCATTTTTCCATCAGGACATCCATGTGGTTCTTGTACATATCGATACAGTAATCCGTGAATTCGATCAGTCCCTGCTTGGTAAAATAGGCAACACCTGCGCAGACCTTCCATTTGTAGCCGTTGCCTTTCCAGAGGACGGCAATGTCCTGCTCCAGAGGAGACTCAGCTGCCATCTTGCAGTGGCGGAACGGCTCGTAAGTGCTGACATTCGTATAGAGAAGAATATCACTGTCCATAATCACGCAGTTGTCGTATCCATAGCGGTCAAGATATTCCAGAATGAGAAAGAAACGCCGGAAAATGCCTTCCGCCCACGCCTGTGGATAAGGGGAGAGGTTTTTGAAAACACTGTGGAATTCCTTCCATTTGTCTGTGATGAAATCGTTGGCATCGTGCCAGTCGTCGCACCAGTCCTTATTGTACTGGTCGCCTAAAAGTACGACTTTTTCGTTGTACTTTTTTGCCTGTGCGATGCAGTATCTTAAATATTCCTGATTCTTTTTGCCACCTGTCTGCGGTTTTTCACCGGTCTCATGGTGTACAATAACGGGAATGATATCCGACATAATAAGTCTCCTTCTCATATAATATTGGTGAGTCATCAGTATCTTCTATTATATCGTAGCAAAAAAGCGTGTCAAGCAATGATTGCGGATTGCGCCCGTGGTTGACAAGGAATGTGTTTGAATTTATGATGGTATAAGAAAATAAGGGGGTCTACGCAATGAATGACAGAGTGGTATGCGTAATGTCTGTTGGCGCAGGAAAATATAGAAAACAATACGAACTGGTGCGGGACAATCTGATGGCTTATGCGAAGAAGTGCCATGCGGATTTTCGCTTTATAGACGACTATATTGATAAGGATAAGAAGCGGGATATTTATTCCCAGAAGCTTTTGATACCGGACTATCTGCGGGAATACGAGCAGGTGCTTTTCCTGGATCTGGATATCATCATCTCACCGGATTGCCCGGATATTTTTGCACTTATGCCGGAGAATATCGGACTGATGGCGGAGGTTAATCCGCGCTCGTCCGCGCGTTTCCGCAAAATCTATGCGGACAACGAGCGCATTTTAAACGAGACGGTGGAGGATTATTTTACGTCGCGCGGGTTTGCGGCGGCGGATGGTCTGGTCGGTAATATCAACGGTGGCGTGTTATTGTTCCGTCCGCGCCTTGTCGCCGACCTGTTCCGGGATTACTACATGTCGATGAAGAGCCAGGGCGAGAACACGGCGTTTGAGGAAGCGCCGATGGCGTATTACACCCAGACGAAGGGACTGTTTCTGGAACTGGATTACCGGTTTAACTGTATGCCGTATTTTGAGATCGGCAATCCGTACGCGGACAGGCTGTATGCTCTTCATCAGAACCGGCTGTACGGAAAAGTCGAGCATGTTCTAAGCCGGCTTACGGGAGAGAAGCATATGCTGCTTCTCGGTGCGCACTACAAGCTGATCCGCCGCCTGTTTGACGACGGCGCCTACATCGTGCACTTCGCGGGCGGATACTGGAACACACATTTATATAGGAAGTGTATGAAACATCTGTGGCGCTGAATTTCTTAAGAAATCATTAGAAATGCGCTGAAAATGGCGCAAAGATTGACAAGAAGTTGCATTTTTATTATCATGACAGGGTATCTATTTCTGAAAATGCAGGATAGGACTGCCCCCGCAGAGAACTGCGGGAGAGGAAAGGCGAAAAAATGAGCAGAATATTGGTAACACGTTCTTCCATGCCGGAGTATGAAGAATATATAGAAGAGATTAAGGATATCTGGGACAGCCACTGGCTGACGAATATGGGGGCGAAGCACAATGAACTGGAAAAAGAGCTGGAAAAGTATCTGAAGGTGGATCACGTTTCCCTTTTTTCCAATGGACACATGGCGCTGGAACTTCTGATTCAGGCACTGCATCTGACGGGAGAGGTCATTACCACGCCGTTTACGTTTGCGTCCACAACACATGCGATTGTGCGGAACGGGCTGACACCGGTATTCTGTGATGTGAATCCGGAGGACTACACGATGGATGTCTCCAAGATCGAGGCGCTGATCACGGACAAGACCAGCGCGATCATACCGGTGCACGTCTACGGCAATCTCTGTGATGTGGAGGCGATCGAGGCAATTGCCAAGAAGCATCATCTGAAAGTGATTTACGATGCGGCGCATACGTTTGGCGTTACGTACAAGGGACGCGGTGTGGCGACGTTCGGGGATGCGTCCATGTTCAGCTTCCACGCGACGAAGGTGTTCCACACGATCGAGGGCGGCGCTGTATGCTTTAACGGAGAGCAGAACGGACTGAAGGAGGATCTGTACGGTCTTAAGAATTTCGGAATCCGCAATGAGGTCGTTGTGGACGCGGTCGGCGCCAACTCCAAGATGAATGAATTCCAGGCGGCGATGGGACTTTGCAACCTGCGGCATCTGGACGGAGAGATCGAGAAGCGCAGCCGCGTGGTGGCGCGCTACAGAGAGCATTTAAACGGTGTGCCGGGAATCAAGCTGGTACAGCCGCAGAAGGATGTAAAGCCGAACTATGCATATTTCCCGGTGGTGTTCGATGAGACAGTGCTCGGATATGGCAGGGATGATATTTATGAGATGTTAAAGCAGCATGATATTTTCACCAGAAAGTATTTCTATCCGCTGACAAGCGAATTTCAATGTTACAGTGACAGATATGATGCGAAGGATACGCCGGTGGCGCTTGAGACGTCGAAGCGTGTGCTGACACTGCCGCTCTATGCGGATCTGGATCTTTCGGATGTGGACCGCATCTGTGAACTGATTCTGGGGTATCGGGCATGATTATTGTAAAAATCGGTGACGGCATGGGCAACCAGCTGTTTAATTACGCGTGCGGATATGCGGCGGCGCGGCGGGAGAATGATACGTTAAAGCTGGATACTTCTGAGG
>ERZ1034998.1277-NODE-1277-length-14936-cov-4.689335_pt1 | contig 14936 bp, 12 predicted proteins | sample MGYA00520621_ERZ1034998 | MGnify/ENA primary metagenome ERZ1034998 (study PRJEB33766, sample SAMN09781748) | gut metagenome | biome: gut microbiome | host: Homo sapiens | place: Madagascar | study: EMG produced TPA metagenomics assembly of the PRJNA485056 data...
GGTGACAGAAGAGACGGCAACCGCCCGAACAGACCGCAGGGCGACAGAAGAGACGGCAACCGTTCATTCGGCGACCGTCCGGCAAGACCGGGCTCTGACCGCCAAGCTGCAGGCAACAAGGGTCGTTTCGATCGTGAGATGGATAAGTTTAACAAGGAGTCCGCAGCAGCCGGCGAGGAAGTAAGAGGTAAGGAGAGCCGCGAGCGCAGCAACAGTGATCGCAAGAACAATAACAGACATCAGGATCACGATAAGCTCGGAAGCAAGAAACAGGAGAACTACATCAACTTAGAGAAGCATGGCGGCAAGAAGAAACCGCAGCAGCAGCCACAGCAGCCAAAGGAAGATGAAAACGAGATCAAGACGATCGTTCTCCCGGAGAAGATGACAATCCGTGAGCTGGCAGATGCCATGAAGATCCAGCCGTCTGCAATTGTTAAGAAGCTGTTCTTGAAGGGACAGATGGTTACGGTAAACCATGAGGTAGATTTCGCAGCGGCAGAGGATATTGCACTTGAATTCAATTACATCTGTGAGCCGGAAGAAAAGGTGGATGTCATTGCAGAACTTCTTAAGGAAGACGAGGAGGATGAGGCTGATATGGTCAGCCGTCCACCGGTTGTCTGTGTCATGGGACACGTTGACCATGGTAAAACATCCCTTTTGGATGCGATCCGTTCCACCCGTGTAACAGACCGCGAGGCTGGTGGTATCACCCAGCACATCGGTGCATCTGTCGTATCGATCAACAATCAGAACATCACGTTTTTGGATACACCGGGACATGAGGCATTTACCGCTATGCGTATGCGTGGTGCCAATTCCACCGATATCGCAATCCTTGTAGTTGCCGCTGACGACGGCGTGATGCCGCAGACAGTTGAAGCAATCAACCATGCAAAAGCAGCAGGTGTTGAGATTATTGTTGCGATCAACAAGATCGATAAGCCGAGTGCCAATATTGACAAGGTAAAGCAGGAATTATCCGAGTATGAGCTTATCCCGGAGGACTGGGGCGGAAGCACCATCTTCTGTCCGGTATCTGCACACACCAAGGAAGGTATCGACAATCTTCTTGAGATGATCCTTCTGACCGCTGAGGTGCTGGAACTTAAGGCAAACCCGAAGCGTAAGGCGAGAGGTCTTGTCATCGAGGCTCAGCTTGACAAGGGACGCGGAGCTGTTGCAACCGTTCTCGTACAGAAGGGAACACTTCACGTTGGTGATCCAATCGCCTGCGGAAGCTGCTACGGTAAAGTCCGTGCAATGGTTGATGATAAGGGACGCAGAGTAAAAGAGGCAACTCCTTCCACACCGGTTGAGATCCTTGGATTAAACAATGTACCGGCAGCCGGAGAGACCTTCGTATGCTGTGATTCCGACAAGGAAGCAAAGGCATTTGCGGATACCTATATCGCAGAGGAGAAGAATAAGCTCCTTGAGGATACCAAGGCAAGAATGTCTCTGGATGATCTGTTCTCACAGATCCAGTCCGGCAATATGAAGGAACTTAACATCATCGTCAAGGCGGATGTCCAGGGTTCTGTCGAAGCAGTTAAGAACAGCCTTGTAAAGCTGTCCAACGAGGAAGTTGTCGTAAAGGTTATCCACGGTGGTGTTGGTGCGATCAACGAGTCCGACGTGATCCTTGCATCTGCATCCAACGCGATCATCATCGGATTTAATGTCCGTCCGGATCCGGTCGCAAAGCTTACTGCCGACAGAGAGGGCGTAGATGTAAGACTTTACAAGGTCATCTACAACGCGATCGAGGATGTGGAGGCTGCCATGAAGGGTATGCTCGATCCAATCTTCGAGGAGAAGGTCATCGGTCATGCGGAGATCCGTCAGATCTTCAAGGCATCCGGTGTCGGCAACATTGCAGGCTCCTATGTGCTTGACGGCGTGATCGAGCGTGGCTGCAAGGTTCGTATCACCAGAGATGGTGAGCTGATCCATGAGGGCGAGCTTGGCTCCTTAAAGCGTTTCAAGGACGATGTCAAGGAAGTTAAGACCGGATTTGAGTGTGGTCTTGTATTTGACGGCTTTAACGATATTCAGGAATTTGATATCGTGGAGGCTTATAAGATGGTAGAAGTACCAAGATAGGAAGATAGCATGAGAAAGAATAGTATCAAAAATATCCGGATCAACGAAGAAGTCATGCATGAATTGTCAAATATCATCCGCGGGGAGATCAAGGACCCGCGGATAAATCCCATGACAAGCGTGGTTGCCGTAGAAGTTGCACCGGATCTTAAGACTGCCAAGGCTTACATCAGTGTCTTAGGCGATGAGGAGTCCCGGCAGTCCACAATGGCAGGACTAAAATCCGCCGAGGGATATATCCGCAGAGCGCTGGCAAAATCCATCAATCTGCGCAATACTCCGGAGATTAGATTTATTTTGGATCAATCCATCGAGTATGGAATTGAGATGTCCAAGAAAATTGATGAGCTTACCAAAGGACAAGAGGATGAGTCAGACGACTAAGTATCTGGATCGCATTCTGGAAGGAAAAACATCGGTTGCCATCGCAGGGCATGTACGCCCGGATGGCGACTGTGTTGGTTCTACGCTTGCGGTCTACAACTATATCAAAAGCTATTATCCACAGATTTATGTGAAACTGTTTTTAGAACCGATCCCGAATATCTTCAAATTCCTGCAATATTCTGCTGAAATTGACAGCAATTATGCAGATACAACAACTTTTGACTTATTTATTGCATTAGACTGCGGGGATCTGGGGCGGCTTGGCAATGCTGCGGCGTTTTTTAATGCGGCGAAGCACACGCTCTGCATCGATCATCATATCAGCAACCAGAGCTTTGCAGAGGATAATTATATCTATCCGGATGCCAGTTCAACCTGTGAGCTTGTGTACGAGGTGATCGATCCGGCGCGTGTCACTAAGGAGATCGCAGAGTGCCTTTACACCGGAATCGTCCATGATACCGGCGTGTTCCAGTATTCCTGCACCTCCGCAAAGACGATGAATGTTGCAGGAATCCTGATGGAAAAGGGGATCGACTACCCGAAGATTGTGGATGAGACGTTCTACACCAAGACGTTTGCACAGAACAGGATCTTGGGACAGGCATTGCTAAACAGCAGGCTTTATCTCAATGGCGCGTGTATCGTCAGCGTGATCACCCAAGAAGAAATGGAGCGGTTTGAGGTTCTGCCGAAGCATCTGGATGGAATCGTCAATCAGCTGCGCATCACAAAGGATGTGCGCGTGGCACTTTTCTTATATGAGAATGAGGATGGCACGTTCAAGGGAAGCCTGCGCGTAAACGGCGAGTTTAATGTCGCGGAGGTTGCGATCTGTTTCGGGGGCGGCGGTCATGTTAAGGCGGCAGGCTTTACGATCGACGGACCGGCAGAGGAAGCGGTAGAGCGCGTGCTAAAAGAAATCGAAGCGAGATTGTAGGTAAATTTCATGGTAAATGGAATCATAAACATATACAAGGAGAAGGGGTATACCTCCTTTGACGTGGTTGCCAGAATGCGGGGGATCACACATCAGAAGAAGATCGGCCACACCGGAACACTGGATCCGGATGCCGAGGGCGTTCTTCCGGTGTGTCTCGGCAAGGCAACGAAGGTGTGTGACCTTCTTACGGACAAGGACAAGGAGTACGAGACCGTACTTCTGCTCGGTGTCATGACAGACACGCAGGATGTGACCGGACAGACTCTGGCAGAGCATCCCGTGGATGTGACCGGGCAGGAGGTTACGGCTGCGATCGTATCCTTCCTTGGTGCATACGACCAGATCCCGCCGATGTACTCAGCACTCAAGGTGGACGGGCAGAAGCTGTGCGATCTTGCCAGAAAAGGGGTGACGGTCGAGCGCAAAGCAAGGCGTGTGGAGATCCATGCGATCGAGATCTTATCCATGGAGCTGCCGCGTGTGCGTATGCGCGTGCATTGCTCAAAGGGAACGTATATCCGCACTCTCTGTCAGGATATCGGGGAGAAGTTAGGCTGTTACGGCTGCATGGAATCCCTGCTTCGGACAAGGGTGGCCGGCTTTACATTAGATAAGGCACACAAGCTGTCGGAGGTGGAAGAACTCTTTTCGAAGGGGCGGGAGGCAGAAATCCTTTATCCGACCGATACCATCTTTGACAGATACAAAAAATGCTATGCTGTAAAGGAAGCAGCAAAGCTGCTGGAAAACGGCAACCGTATTCCGGCGGACCTGATACCGGATGCCGGGCGGGAGGCATCACCGATACGCCTGTATAGTGATGCAGACAGATTTATCGGCATCTATGCATATCAGAACGAACAGGATGACTATAAACCAATCAAGATTTTTATGGAATAGACGATGAAGTACATTCATGATACCTTGGATTTTCATGTTGGGGCGGAGAGTGTGATCACTCTCGGAAAGTTCGACGGGCTGCACCGCGGCCATGAGCTTTTGATGCATGAGATCCAGAAACAAAAAGAACAATACGGACTTAAGACCATCGTGTTTACCTTTGATATACCGCCACGCAAGCGCGTGTACGACACAAAGGCAAAGGAGCTTACCGTAAATGAGGAAAAGCGATACATCTTTGAACAGTCGGGGATCGATTATCTGGTTTCCTGCCCGTTTACGGACGAGGTGATGCACATGGAGGCGGAGGCATTTATCCGCTGGATCGTGGAATCACTTTCGGTCAGATGCTTTGTGGTGGGAACAGATTTCCACTTCGCGCATAACCGCTCCGGCAATTATGAGGTCTTACAGCAATTTGAAAAGAAATACGGCTACCGGACGATCGTCATGCCGAAGGTTCAGGAGGACGGACGCGACATCAGCAGCACATTCGTGCGCGAGGAGATCGAAAAAGGGAATATCCAGAAGGCAAATAAGCTCTTAGGCTATCACTTTTTTGCAAAAAGTGACGTGATCCACGGCAGACGGATCGGACATACAATGGGAATTCCAACGGTCAACATGGCGATACCGGAGGAGAAGATGATCCCGCCGTTCGGCGTGTATGTCACCCGGACGAAGGTGGACGGTGTCTGGTACAAGAGCGTATCCAATATTGGCAGGAAGCCAACGGTCGGAGCGGACAATCCGATCGGACTTGAAACATTCTTACTTGATTTTGACAAAGATGTTTACGAACAGAATATTTTGGTCGAATTTCTTGATTTTATCAGACCGGAAAAGCGGTTTAAGTCGCTGGAAGCCTTGAAAAACCAGATCTTTTGTGATATTGAGACAACAAACAAATATTACGAAAATATTACAAAAGTGTGTTGACAGTGTCAAAGCCAACTGCTATACTCTGTAATGAAATAAACGATATGTTTCGTGGAGGTTTACATGAAAGCGAGCAAAGAAAAGCTTGGAAAGATTGTCGGCGGCGTGGCGGCAGTGGCCGTATGCGGTGTGACGATCTTTTCCATTTCCAATCATAAAACAGATGCGACCAGTGATACAGCCTCTAAGCTGACGCTGACCGCAGGTGTAGCCGATGTCCTGAATGCAGATGAGGTGACAATCCCGATTTTTACTTCAGGTGTTGCAAGCGCTTTAAATGACTTTCCGGATGTCTCCATCTCAAACAGTGATCTTTCACTGGTGACGATGGGAATGACGGAAGACGGACAGACGGTTACAGATGATGCTGCGGATGGAGCAGTGGAAGACGGCAAGGATCAGGCGGAGGATGCAGCAGACGCGCAGAATTCGACGGACGCGGAAGCGGCAGATACACAGGAGCAGACCGCAGAGTCCGATAACTCGATCTGTGGCTATACGAATATCGGTATCGCAAATGTCGAGACCAGCAACTTAAATGTAAGAGAAGAACCAACCACAGACAGCAAGATCGTCGGCAAGATGACGCATCACAATGCCTGTGAGATCCTGGAGGTGACCGGAGACTGGTCAAAGATCAAGTCCGGAAGTGTGTCCGGCTATGTAAAGAGCGAGTATCTTTACACCGGCGAGGAAGCACTTGCAGTTGCAAGGGAAGAGGTGTGCACTTATGCGACCGTTACGACAGAGACACTTCGTGTCCGCAGCGAGGCTTCTACGGATTCTTCGATCGTTTCCCTTGTGAACAACGGAGAGGATCTTGTCGTTGTCGAGGAGTCTGATGAGTGGGTGCTTGTCGAGATCGATGATGAGACCGGATATGTGTATAAGGATTATGTCACGATCGCACAGAAGCTGCCGACCGCAAAGACGATCACCGAGATCCGCTACGGCGAGGGTGTATCGGATGTGCGTGTAGACCTTGTACAGTACGCACTCCAGTTTGTCGGCAACCGTTATGTCTGGGGTGGTACAAGCCTTACAAAGGGTGTGGATTGTTCCGGATTTACAATGAAGATCTATGAGAAATACGGCATCTATCTGCCACATTCTTCGCGTGCACAGCCGAGCTACGGAACCAAGATCAAGGCATCCCAGGCACAGCCGGGAGATCTGTTCTTCTACGGAAGCGGCAAGCGCATCAGCCATGTGGCAATCTACATCGGCAACGGTCAGATCGTACACGCAAGCAACAAGCGTGACGGAATCAAAATCTCCAGCGCATATTACCGTACTCCGATCTGTGTGGCACGTTATCTGGATGATTAAAAGTTTTTGTTTACAAGCTATGCATGCTATGTTATACTATGCAAGTATGGTTTTTGCCCATATTCGGTGAATGGACACTCCGACCTTTCGCTGAGTATCAGATACATCGGGCGCATAATATTTTAAAGGAGGATCACAACATGATCGCAAAGGAAAAGAAGCAGGCAATTATCAATGAGTATGGAAGAACACCTGGTGACACAGGCTCACCGGAGGTTCAGATCGCAATTCTTTCAGCAAGAATCGCAGAGCTTACTGAGCACTTGAAGGAGAACCCGAAGGATCATCATTCCAGAAGAGGAATGCTTAAGATGATCGGTAAGAGACGTGGTTTACTTTCTTACTTAAAGGATCTTGATATCGAGAGATATCGTTCACTTATCGAGCGTTTAGGACTCAGAAAGTAATTGTAAAGACAGAGCGGAGTTGTTTTTCGACTCCGCTCTTTGTTGTGAAAAATGCGGGAGATTTTTACCGAAGCCACTGAAGAGGCTATGCACCTGCGGCATGGATTGTTCAGTAGTTTCGGAGCTCCTGCAATTTGCAGATTATAAAATAAAGGAGAACAAACATGTACAAAAGTTATTCAATGGAACTTGCCGGCAGAACACTTACCGTAGATATCGGAAGAGTTTGTGCTCAGGCAAATGGAGCTGCACTTCTTAAGTATGGCGAGACAACCGTTCTTTCCACAGCAACAGCATCCGATAAGCCGCGCGATGGCGTTGATTTCTTCCCGCTTTCCGTAGAGTTTGAGGAGAAAATGTATTCCGTAGGAAAGATCCCTGGCGGATTTAATAAGAGAGAGGGAAAGGCATCTGAGAATGCAATCCTTACCTCCCGCGTAATCGATCGTCCGATGCGTCCGTTATTCCCGAAGGACTACCGCAACGATGTAACCTTAAACAACATGGTTATGTCGGTTGATCCGGAGTGCCGTCCGGAGCTTGTCGGCATGATCGGTGCAGCACTTGCTACCACAATTTCCGATATCCCGTTTGACGGTCCTTGTGCAATGACACAGATGGGACTTGTCGATGGCGAGCTTATCGTCAATCCGTCCCAGAAGGTTTGGGATGAGGGCGATCTTCAGCTTACCGTTGCATCTACCTCCGAGAAGGTTATCATGATCGAGGCTGGTGCTAACGAAGTGCCGGAAGCAAAGATGATCGAGGCAATTTACAAGTGCCACGAGGTAAACCAGACCATCATCGCGTTCATCAACAAGATCCGCGAAGAAGTTGGCAAGCCGAAGCATGAGTACACAAGCTGCGCAATTCCGGAGGAAATGTTCGCTGCAATGAAGGAGATCGTTACTCCGGAGCAGATGGAAGAGGCAGTATTTACCGATGAGAAGCAGAAGAGAGAGGCTAACATCAAGGAAGTAACCGCTAAGCTTGAGGAAGCATTCGCTGACAAAGAGGATTGGCTTGCTGTTCTTGGTGAGGCTGTATATCAGTATCAGAAGAAGACTGTTCGCAAGATGATCTTAAAGGATCACAAGCGTCCGGACGGCAGAGCACTCAACCAGATCCGTCCGCTTGCTGCAGAGGTTGACATCATTCCGAGAGTTCACGGCTCTGCAATGTTTACCCGTGGACAGACACAGATTTGTGATGTTGTAACACTTGCACCGCTTTCTGAGGTTCAGAAGATCGACGGCCTTGATGCAAACATCACCACCAAGAGATATTTACATCAGTACAACTTCCCAGCTTATTCCGTAGGTGAAACCAAGGTTTCAAGAGGACCGGGACGTCGTGAGATCGGACACGGAGCACTTGCTGAGAAGGCACTCGTACCGGTACTTCCGAGCGAGGAAGAGTTCCCATATGCAATCCGTGCCGTATCCGAGACCTTCGAGTCAAACGGATCTACCTCCATGGCTTCTACCTGTGCATCCTGCATGTCCCTTATGGCTGCCGGTGTACCGATCAAGAAGATGGTAGCTGGTATTTCCTGCGGTCTTGTTACCGGAGATACCGATGATGATTTCGTACTTCTTACCGATATTCAGGGCCTTGAGGACTTCTTTGGTGATATGGACTTTAAGGTAACCGGTACTACCGACGGTATTACCGCAATCCAGATGGATATCAAGATCCACGGACTTACCAGACCAATCGTAGAGGGCGCTATCGCAAGATGCCGTGAGGCAAGACTCTTCATCATGGATACCTGTATGAAGCCTGCAATCGCAGCTCCAAGATCTGAGGTTAACCAGTGGGCTCCAAAGATCGAGCAGATCACCATCGATCCTGCAAAGATCGGAGATGTTGTCGGACAGAAGGGCAAGACCATCAATGAGATCATCGCCCGCACCGGTGTCAAGATTGACATTACCGACGACGGCGCTGTTTCCGTATGTGGAACAGACAAGGCTATGATCCAGAAGGCAATCGAGATGATCAAGACGATCGTAACCGATTTCGAGGAAGGTCAGATCTTTACCGGAACCGTTGTAAGCATCAAGGAGTTTGGTGCATTCATCGAGTTCGCACCGGGCAAAGAGGGAATGGTTCATATTTCCAAGATCGCAAAAGAGCGTATCAACCGCGTTGAGGATGTTCTTACGCTTGGAGACAAGGTTACTGTTATCTGCCTTGGCAAGGACAAGATGGGACGTATCAGCTTCTCTATGAAGGATGTTCCGGAACAGAACTAATATAGAATACCGCATAAGCCTGCTTCCAAGTGAAGCAGGCTTTTTTGCTTTATAGGCAAATTCTTTCCCTAATTTCTCTTAATCTTCTCGGCATCCCCATCACAGTCCGCCTGCCCTCTATATTTTTTCAATCTGTCACAAAAAGTTGCGAAATTCTAGCTCCCCGACGCACCATTTTGCTTATAAATCGCGTCTCCTAAAGGTTTGAACACTCGCAGCCCGTCGGTTCGCGGTAGATGGACTACGCTTCCGAGGGCTTTTGTGTTCCCCTTAGTGGGCGCGCCGAGCGAAATGGGAGCATGCTCCGAGTTGTCTGAGCGCAAAGTGTTTATATATAGAACAGCTTAACAGCGAGTTTCGAGGTGCATGCTCCTAATATCAACTTCGCAAGGCGCCGCACTTAGGGGAACTAGAAAGTCCGACAGCTAGTCCATCTACCACGGACAGCCGGGCGTGGAGTGTCAAAGCCGTTATGAGACACGATAACTTTAATGGTGCGTCGGGGGAGAGAATTTCTACAATTTTTGCGAAAAGCTTTCAAAAATATAGAGGGCAGGCGGACTGCGGGGGATGATGAAAATGCTTGATAGAAGAAATTAGGGGAAGAAAAACGGACACTTGGAAGCTGTACGATGCATAAACTAAAATAAAAAATGAATCGTGCAAAAAGAATCGTACATGCAGAAAATGTATACAAGAAGGGATATAGCGGCAAAGGTGTAACGATCGCGGTGTTAGATTCCGGGGTGGCGGTTTCACATCCGGATCTTAGTAACCGGGTGGTCTATTTTGAGGACTATGAGGAGCATAGAGTTTCCTGCTATGATGACAACGGACACGGAACGCACGTTGCGGGGATTCTGTGTGGAAGTGGTAAGTTAAGCAGGGGGAAATATGCCGGGATGGCACCGAAAGCAAATCTTGTGGTGCTCAAGGTGCTTGATGCAAAGGGAAACGGTAGCACGGAGCGGGTGCTGCGCGCACTCGACTGGATAAAAAAGAACCATGAAAAATATCAGATACGGCTGCTTAATTTTTCCATCGGGTATCTGCCGAGTGCAAAATATGAGGAGCAGAAGCGGCTTCTCGACGCAATCGAGGATCTGTGGGATATTGGAATCATGGTCATAGCGGCGGCGGGTAACAAGGGACCGAAGGAGCAGACGGTCACAGTACCGGGAATCTCGCGCAAGGTGCTTACCGTGGGAGCAAGTGACGATGAGAAGGAGCTGCCGCAGTACTTAAAGCCCGGATACAGCGGGAAAGGTCCGACAAGCTGCTGTATCATCAAGCCGGAGGTGCTCGCACCGGGAACGAAAATCGTAAGCACCGGTATTGACCGTGCAAAGCATTACGGCTATATTGAGAAAAGCGGGACTTCGATGGCAACTCCGATCGTCTGCGGGGCAATGGCGTTAGCTTTTGAAAAAGATCCGGAGCTAACGCCGGCGGCATTAAAGCTGATCACCTATAAAAACTGCAAGCCGGTCGCTGCCAGGCGCAAGAGCTCCTGGGGACTGCTTCAGGTGGATGACCTGATAAGCCAGATCTGACCACCTGGCAGAGAAATAAGAATACCGGGTGGCAGCTGCTGGCGGTAACCGGTTAAGCCGGCAATAGCATTTTTAAGAGATCCAGATATGCAGTTCCAAAGGTCAGAGCCTCGATGTCCTCGTCACAGACGATATCGATGGTTCCAAGCTGCTTGCTGCCGGACAGATAGACTGCATAGCCGACCACATCCCCCTTGACGAGCGGTGCAGTCAGCTGCTCGTTCCACACGATATTCTTGGTGATGGAGGCGGCATCCGTTCCCTGCGTGAGAACCGCCTGAAATGGCGAGCGGTAGGAGACGGACGTTGTCTTTTTCGTTCCTCTGGCGACTGCCTGATCCGCAAGAATATCGGTGTTTGGATCGTTGTACATGAAGCAGTTGGCAAAACCGTAATTCATCAGGGCGACAACCTCCTTGTTTCGCATCGTCGGAGATTCCTCCGCCATGACAACTGCGATCAGATGGATATCGTCCTTGCTTGCAGTTGCGGAAATGCAGTATTTGGACTGCGAGGTGTATCCGGTTTTTAAGCCGGTCGTGTAGGAATAGTAGCGGAGCAGCTTGTTGGTGTTCGTCAGACCGAACTCCGTGGTGCCGCGCCTTGTCGTGTGATAGATGGTATCCATCCAGATCGTGCAGTAATTGAAAATATCCGGGTGGCTGCGGATCAGTTCCATAGACATCAGCGCGATATCGTAGGCACTGGTCAGATGTCCTTCCGCCTCAAGACCACAACAGTTGACAAAGGTTGTATCATTCATCTGCAATGCTGCAGCCTTTTCATTCATGCGCGCAACAAACGCTTCCTCCGTTCCGCATATATATTCAGCCATTGCCACGCAGGCATCGTTGGCACTTGCGATACTGATGCATTTGAGCAGATCTTCCACGGTCTGTTCCTCGCCGGCCTCTAGGTAAACCTGTGAGCCGCCCATGCTTGCGGCGTGTTCGGAGACTGTCACAACATCAGATTTGGAGATCGAACCGGTTTCAAGCGCTTCAAAGATCAAAATCAGAGTCATGATCTTGGTGATGCTTGCGGGGCGGAGGCGCTCATGGGAATTTTTTTCGTAGAGGATCGTGCCGGTGGAGGACTCCATCAGGATCGCGGACGGAGTGGCAAGGGTAAGGGCAGATGTTTCTTTTGTATCGGCTGGTGTTTCTTCTTCGGATAAGACAGGAGTAAAGGCATAGGCACATCCGGGCTGCGCAAGGAGCACGCAACATGCCAGTAAAACAGATAGGAATGTTTTCATGGGATACCTCCTTCATTGCTATATCTTATGTGCGATGGCATATATTTATGAGAAAAGAAGGTGGCAACTAAATCTAGTTGTATATTATGATGAAAATACTAAATATTGTAAATTTGGCTTGAAATTTCTACATATAGATTGTAAAATAACTAAGGATTCCAAAATGAGAGGATATACAGATGGATTTGAAGGTTAAGCTGCAGGTATTCGAAGGTCCGCTGGATCTGCTTTTGTACCTGATCGAGAAGAATAAAGTAAATATTTATGATATTCCGATCGTCGAGATCACGAATCAGTACATGGAATATATTGCGGAGATGAAGCGCAGGGATTTAAACATCTTAAGCGAATTTCTTGTGATGGCAGCAACACTGATCGACATCAAATCCAAGATGCTCCTGCCGCAGGATCCGACCAGCGAGGAGGAAGAGGAAGATCCGAGAGCCGAGCTGGTACAGCAGCTTCTGGAATACAAGATGTACAAGTGCATGGCGTATGAGTTAAAAGACCGTCAGATGGATGCGGAGCGCATCATGTACAAGCAGCCGACGATCCCGGACGAGATCCTTGCCTACGAGGAGCCGGTGGATCTGGACGAGCTGGTAGCGGATGTCACACTTGCAAGACTAAATGAGATTTTCCAGAGCATCATGAAAAAGCAGGTGGACAAGATCGATCCGGTGCGTTCAAAGTTCGGCAAGATCGAAAAGGAAGAGGTTTCTCTGGAGGACAAGATGACTTATCTGGAGAACTTTGCAATGAAGAACCGCCATTTTTCATTCCGGAGCCTTTTAGAATCACAGGCAAGCAGAACGGAGATCGTTGTGACCTTCCTGGCGATTCTTGAGCTTATGAAAATGGGTAAGATATTTATATCACAGGAGCACATCTTTGATGACATCAAGATCGATTCAAAGATCGCTGCGTAGTTGGTTTTGGGGACAGTTATGGAAGAAAAGAACTATCAGGCAATTATAGAGGCAATATTATTTACGATGGGCGAGGCAGTGGAGCTTGACCGCATTGCCGCAGCCATCGAGTTAGATAAAAAAGAGACAAAGAAAATCATAGAGGGCATGATGGAGGAGTACAGGAGCGACCGCACCGGCATCGAGCTGATCGAGCTGGACGGCTCTTACCAGATGTGCACCAAGCCAAAGATGTACGAGTATCTGATCAAGATCGCAAAGCAGCCGAAAAAGCGCGTGCTTACCGACGTACTTCTGGAGACGCTTTCCATCATCGCATACAAGCAGCCGGTCACAAGAACGGAGATCGAGAAGATCCGCGGAGTCTCCTGCGACCATGCGGTAAACAAGCTGGTGGAGTACAATCTGGTCAAGGAGCTGGGAAGGCTGGATGCACCGGGCAGACCGCTTCTGTTTGGAACAACGGAGGAGTTCCTGCGATCCTTCGGCGTTTCTTCTATCGATGATCTTCCGGTGTTAAGCTCGGTACAGATCGAAGAGTTTAAGCAGGAGGCGGAAGCCGAGATGGAGATCGAGCTTCCAATCTAGGCACTAAAGCCTGCTGTTCGCATAAATTGCATAAAAAGGTCATATACATTATCAAATTTGTGATGTATATGGCTTTTTTTATGGGAAAAAGAATTGGATTGCGAATGACCGCAGCGCTGCTTGCGGTTTTTACATTGCTTACACTGCCGCAGTGTATTGTGGCAGATCCGGTCGAACCGCCGAAGGAGACATCTCTTTATTCCAAAGCGTGTGTGCTGATGGACGGGGAGAGCGGGAGAGTCCTCTATGGCAAAAATGAGGCGCTGGCGCTTGCAAATGCGAGCACCACAAAGATTTTGACGGCAATCGTGTGCTTGGAGCAGACAGAGCTTACCGATGTTGTTACGGCCTCGAAGAAGGCGGCATCCCAGCCGAAGGTGCATCTTGGAATGCGGGAGGGCGAGCAGTTCTATGTGCAGGATCTGCTCTATGCCATGATGTTAGAATCCTTTAACGATTGTGCGATGGCGCTTGCGGAGCATGTCGGCGGGAGCATGGAGGGCTTTGCGGCACTGCTGAATGAAAAGGCGGCACAGATCGGCTGCACGGATACTTATTTCATCACACCGAACGGGCTGGACGCGGAGGATGACAAGGACTTTCACCACACGACTGCCACAGATCTTGCAAGGCTGATGAAGTATTGCTGCTGGGATTCCCCGAAAGCAAAGGAGTTCCTTCAGATCACAGAGACCGCGAGCCATTCCTTTACAAATCTGAGTGGAAAAAGCTATGCGGTCTCCAACAAAAATGCCTTTTTGTCCATGATGCCGGAGGCGATTTCCGGAAAGACCGGCTTCACCTCGGCTGCGGGCTATTGTTATGTGGGGGCAATCGAGTCGGAGGGACGAAGGTACACGATCGCGCTTTTGGCATGCGGCTGGCCGAACCATAAAACCTATAAGTGGAGCGACGCAAAGACGCTGTTTCATTATGGAATGGAGCACTACCGGATCGAGGAAATCGCCTTCCCGGAAAACACATACTTGGTTGAGGTGGTAAACGGAAAAAGAGCAGACGCAACACTTGCGGACTGGGGCAGACCGGTGGTGCTTACGGCGGGAATGGAGCTGCCGGAGGCGGTGCAGGCGTACCTGTTGTCCGAGGAGGAAACCTTTTCGTATGAGCTGGAGCTTCCGGTGCAGGTCTGCCGCGCGGTAAATGCCGGGGATATTGTCGGAAAAATGCAGTGTTACTTAAACGGGGAATGTGTTGCAGAGGTGGAAATCTGCTTAAATGAGGGCAGTGGCCAGTGGAATTTTCGGGGACTGCTTTCGTGTTTTTGGACTGCTTATTTTACAATGTAAGAATTTGGAAAAAATAGTGAAAAAATTAA
>ERZ1034998.1281-NODE-1281-length-14905-cov-27.415084_pt1 | contig 14905 bp, 17 predicted proteins | sample MGYA00520621_ERZ1034998 | MGnify/ENA primary metagenome ERZ1034998 (study PRJEB33766, sample SAMN09781748) | gut metagenome | biome: gut microbiome | host: Homo sapiens | place: Madagascar | study: EMG produced TPA metagenomics assembly of the PRJNA485056 data...
CCCACGCTGTGAAAAGTTTGCGGGTATGAGAAGCTTGTTTCGTTGCTGATACCCAAATTGTGAAAAACGGAAGGTATAACAAAGGAACTATATATTCTAAAATGTTCGTCGTGGGCGTCCTGTATTTTGGGTCTATACAGAAAAAAATGAGTTGTGAGATACTAAAATTGCTATAAATAACGCATAAAAAGATGAATATGGGTCTATAGGGAAAAAACCGGCTCTGAGGTACTCATTTTGAAGAAATTGAGTATCTGGCAGGCAAATTTTTAGCTATAGGCCCATATTGTCTAGTTTTTGTTTTTTACCCGTCCCCAAAAGTACCTACAGGGAAATTTATCTTCTATAGACCCATGAAGTTTTTCAAGAAATCAGTAGCCCCGGCTGGGTATAAGAATAAGCAGTGCCGCGTTTCTTATACCCTGCCAAGGGCTACGGGATTAGATACAATTTTCTTCACTAACTCTCAATTTAAATAGTATAAATAAAAATACCGCCTGAGAAGATATGCAATCTCTCAGGCGGTATTAGCGTGGCCCGAACGCGGGCTACGGGAATTCAATTCTACTGTAAGTTCTTTTTGCGAAGTGCATATCCGGATACTACGAAGAGAACAGCGGCACCTGCCAGGTAAAGAGGAAGTGCGCTCTCACCGGTCTTGGGCACGTTGTCATACTCACCGGAAGCGGTAGCAGACTGTGCGGGAGCAGTGGCGGTGGTGGCAGCGGGAGCTTCCGGCGTTGCAGCTGCTTCAGTGGCAGCGGGAGCGGTCTTGCTGTAATACTGTTCCTCAGTCTTTACAGAACCATCGTAGATATCCAGTTTATTTTTTGCAAAGCTATAATATTCAAAATAAGTACGCTGATCTACGTTATCTTTTGCGATCAGATGATTTACAGTACCCTGGCATCCAATGTAAGCATGCAGGTTATTCAGCCCGGTGCCCATACCCAGCATTTCCAGTGTATCTACATTATTAACGAAAGTAGCACGTGCGGAACCGTATACATAAGCATGTGTAACATCACCGTTGATGGAGGCAGTGGAGCCGTCCAGAATATATACGGCATCATAACCCTTAGCGGTAGGTACCACAGTGGCTGTGGTATTTACAGTCAGATTACCCAGACGAACCGGGAAATTCAGATCGAAAGTAGGAGAGGAAGCATCGGTTTCGATGACTACATAATCGCCATCTTTGATGTCCTGCATCATGTAATAGGTCTCGCGATGGAATGCATCGTCATCCCATGCGGAAGCCACTTCAAAGTACCAGCCGTCGCCGTGGGTATTGGTGCTTGTCAGATATCTGACAACATAGGTAGTGGGTTCAGCAGCCTTGACAGTAAGCTTGCCGAAGCCGGGCGCAGCCAGACATACCGCTGCCAGCGTGAGCAGTGTAACGATTTTTTTCAGTTTTTTCATAAGAAAATCCTCCTGATTGTTAGTGGGTTATTCCTGTACGGGGAGATAGTGGTCACCGGGTTCCACTTCTTTGGCGACGACTACGAACCGACCCTGTTCTACATGGTAGACGCAGGTAGACAGGGTCAGAAAATGATCTCCGAACTCTGCCGTAACGCCGGTGTCGTACTGGGATAACTGCTTGATATTGTTATAAAAGTCATCAAATTCTTCCTGAGTATCTGCCTGGAAAAATTTGTAGAACTTAAATACCTGATCTGTTTTCCGATAGACCTGGGAACGGAACACGGCAATGACTTCATAATTGCGCTGGCATTCCTCGGTGTATAGGATGATGTTTTTGTGTTTCTCGTAGAAAGCCTGATTCTCGTAGTCAGTCAGATCACCGAACATGGCACCGGACTTCATATTGTGACCATGGATGATCAGGTTGGTCGTCAGAGGATCCACACAGCTTTCATCATCAAGGAGCAGACAGCCGTTTTTATTCTTACTGCCATCGAAAGCACGGTAGAGATAATAGGTCTCATCCATGGGAGTCCACATGACCGGATAGTCGATATTGGTATCCGGGATCTGCAGCCATGCAGCCATGTCGTCGTTGGCTGCGAAGCTGTCGGCATACGGATTGGGAACGCGGTCGAACTCTTCTGTTGGAGCGGTTGTTTCTTCTGCTACGGATTCTGTGGAAACGGAGGTAACAGCCTCTGTAGCATCCGCAGAAGCATTTGTACTGTCTTCGGTAACTGCTGTGGGACGTAACTCGTCCAGAGACTCCTCCATACGACGATCCGCCATATGACCTCTTACAAACAGAATAACCGCTGTCAGAATACATATTCCGGCAAAGACAAATAAAATTGTGGATAAAATATTTTTATTCGATTTCATATGTTTATTATACGCTGAATCTATGACAGGATGCAATAGGGGAAAACAAAAGGATTTCTTAATTTTCGGAAGATATTTCCATGGAAAAAAGCATATAAAATCATTGAGACATAAAGTTATGGAGACCGGGATGGAACAACGGAAAGTGTTGCACGCCGTTATGGTATGTCTGCTGCTGATTGCCATGGCGGCATTGGGCAGGGAGACGGCGGTGTATGTGGAGACAGTGAATGCGGTCAGCGTACTTAAGGAGGAACAACAAACCTTGGATGAGAGAGTGCCGGTGGTAGTGATCGATGCGGGGCACGGAGGGGATGATCCCGGAAAAATCGGAATCAACGGAAGCCTGGAGAAGGATATTAACTTGAATATTGTAAAAAAACTTGCGGGATACCTGGAGGCGGAAGGTGTGCAGGTGGTACTGACCAGAGACACGGAAGAAGGACTGTATGATGCGCATGCCTCTAATAAAAAGGTACAGGATATGAAGCGCAGGATCGAGAAGATAGAGGAGACGGATCCGGTCCTTACAGTCAGTATTCACCAGAACAGCTATCCGGAGGAGTATGTCCATGGAGCACAGGTATTTTACTATAATGGAAGCAGCGGTGGGCAGAAGCTGGCGGAACTGCTCCAAAAACAACTGACAAAAGACCTGGATCCGGAGAATCATAGGCAGATCAAGGCAAATGAAAGCTATTATCTTCTGAAAAAAACAAAAGGAACCATCGTGATCGTGGAGTGCGGATTCCTGTCGAATGCCGCAGAAGCAGAAAAACTGTGTAATGAGATATATCAGGACAGAGTGGCATGGTCGATCCATAAGGGGATTTTACAATATATAGCACAACTGGAAAATCAATACAGAGAAAACCGATAAGAAACAATCTTTCCATTTTATATCGTGTATGTTATACTATATCCAAATGCATTATAATGATGTCGGGGTCAAAAGCCCCTGGTATCATTATAATGAGTGCCGATAACAGAAGGTAGAAAAATGGATACTGAAATCATAAAAATTCATCCAGGAGAGGGACCTGTCAGTGAAGAAGATGACAGGAAACTGCAGGCTGCGGGAGAGATCCTGAAAAGGGGAGGACTGGTAGCGTTTCCCACAGAGACCGTGTACGGTCTGGGCGGAGATGCGCTGAACCCCACATCCTCTCAGAAAATTTACGCCGCAAAAGGCAGACCTTCCGATAATCCGCTGATCGTTCATATCTATCGGTTTGAAGATATAGAGAAGATCACGAGTAAGGTACCGGAAGAAGCCAAAAAAATAGCAGATGCATTCTGGCCGGGTCCGCTGACCATGATCCTGCCGAAGTCCGATGCGGTACCGCGCGAGACCACCGGTGGGCTGGATACGGTAGCAATCCGGATGCCGTCACACCCGGCGGCACAGAGGCTGATCAAGTACAGCGGCGGCTATATTGCAGCCCCCAGTGCCAATACTTCCGGCAAGCCCAGTCCTACTGTGGCGAAATATGTGGTGGAGGATATGATGGGGCGGATCGATGCCATCATCGACGGCGGAGAAGTGGGAATCGGACTGGAATCCACCATCATTGATCTGACGGTGACACCACCGCAGATCTTAAGACCTGGTTATATTACTCAGGAGAAACTCAGCGAAGTACTTGGAACCGTGGATACGGATACCACGATCCTGCGGGCGGACAGCGGACAGGCTCCCAAGGCTCCCGGCATGAAATACAGGCATTACGCACCGAAGGGAGAACTTACCATCGTAGAGGGAACACCCGAAGAGGTCAGAGAGTATATTAACCGGGCAGCAGCCGCGGATCATGCGGCGGGAGAGAAGACCGGCATCATCGGAACGGAAGAGATGCTCTCCGGCTATACGGCAGATGTGGTAAAAAGTGTCGGCAGCCGTAAGGACGAGGATAGCATCGCCCGACATTTATATACCATTTTAAGAGAATTCGATGATGAAGGCGTAACGAAGATCTATTCCGAAGGATTTTCCACGGAGGGTTTTGGTCAGGCAATTATGAACCGTCTGTTAAAAGCAGCAGGACATAAAGTGGTAACGCTGTAAGCGTAATACAAGGAGGACAAATAAAAATGATAGCAATCGCAAGTGATCATGGCGGATATGATCTGAAAGAGAAAGTTAAGAAATATTTAGAGGAGAAAAACATTCCCGTTCAGGATTTCGGATGCGACAGTAAGGCAAGCTGTGATTACCCCGTATTCGGACATGCGGCAGCAAAAGCTGTGGCAGACGGTACCTGTGAAAAGGGCATCGTGATCTGTACCACCGGTATTGGTATCAGTATTTCCGCTAATAAGGTAGCGGGAATCCGCTGCGCACTCTGTTCCGATCCGCTGTCCGCAAAAATGACCAGACTGCATAACGATGCCAATATGCTGGCAATGGGTGCAGGTATCGTAGGCGAGAATCTGGCACTGGAGATCGTGGAGACTTTCCTGAACACACCTTTTTCCGGAGAAGAGAGACACAGCCGCAGAATCAGCCTGATCGAAGAAATCTAAGGCGCAAGATACAACCAACAACACTAAAATACAGGAGGACAAGTATATGTCAAAAGTAGTAGTTATGGATCATCCTTTAATCGAGCAGAAGATCGGAATCATCCGCAGAAAGGAGACCGGCACCAAGGATTTCAGACAGAACATCAGTGAGATCGCAATGCTGATCGGCTATGAAGCCACCAAGGATCTGAAGTTGGAAGAAGTAGAGATCGAGACTCCCATCTGCAAGACTACCGTAAAGCAGTTAAAGGGCAAAAAACTGGCACTGGTACCCATCCTGCGTGCGGGTCTTGGTATGGTAGACGGAATGCTGTCCCTGATCCCGGCTGCAAAGGTAGGACATATCGGACTGTACCGCGATCCTGAGACCTTAAAGCCCGTAGAGTATTACTGCAAACTGCCTGCAGACTGTGCGGAGCGTGAAGTATTTGTCGTAGATCCCATGCTGGCAACCGGCGGCTCTTCCATCGCAGCAATCCAGCTGTTGAAGGATAAGGGCTGCAAGAGCATCCGCCTGCTGTGCATCATCGCAGCACCAGAAGGTGTGAAGGCAATGCAGGAAGCACATCCCGATGTGGATATCTATATCGGAGCAATGGATCAGAAGCTCAATGACCACGGATATATCGTTCCCGGACTGGGAGATGCAGGAGACCGTATTTTCGGTACCAAATGAAGGAGACACCAATGAGTGCCAAGCGCAGTGACTATATCAGCTGGGATGAATATTTTATGGGGGTAGCCCATCTGTCGGGGATGCGGTCCAAGGATCCGAATACCCAGGTGGGAGCCTGCATTGTCAGCCCGGACAACAAAATTCTGTCCATGGGATACAACGGGTTCCCCAAGGGCTGTTCCGATGATGAGTTTCCCTGGGAGAGGGAGAACGACAAGGATAGTAATCTGACAAAATATCCCTTTGTGACACATAGTGAACTGAATGCAATTTTGAATTACCGCGGAGGATCCTTAGAGGGCACGAAACTGTATGTGTCCCTCTTCCCCTGCAATGAGTGCGCGAAAGCCATCATTCAGGCGGGGATCCGCACTGTGGTATATGACAGCGACAAGTATCGGGGAACCCCTTCCAACCGGGCAGCAAAGCGGATGTTTGATGCAGCAGGAGTGGAATGCGTACCGTATCGTAAGACCGGGCGCATGATACAGATCGGGGTCTGAGCAACAGATAAAAGGAGTAAAACGTTTGAAGCGCCTACAGAAGACAGCTGTGCTGCTTGCAGCGGTGATCCTTACAGGAGCATTTTCTTCAGAAGACATCAAGGTAGAAGCTACCAGTAGTACCTGGCATCAGATTCAGCAGGAACAGCAGGAGAAAAATGAACTGCAGAACCAGCTGAACCAGGAAAACAATAATCTGGAGAACCTGAAGGGAGAACAGAATTCCCTCAAGGGACAACTGAATAATCTGAACGGTCAATTGACGGAGGTTAGCAATAATCTGGCGGATCTGGAACAGCAGATCGCGGACAAGGAGCAGGAGATCGCAGATACCCAGGACAGCCTGGAAGAGGCGAAGGCTACCGAAGAGTGGCAGTATGAATGCATGGTGATCCGGGTCCGGGATATGTATGAGCGGAACGAGACCAGCTATATCAATGCGATCCTGAGTGCCCAAAGCTTCGATAAGCTGTTGAATGCTGCGGACTTTTTTGAACGGATCGCTGCCTATGACCAAAAAAAACTCAAAGAATTCGAGGAAAACCGTCAGCTGATCGAAGAGGAAGAGGCAAGGCTTCAGACAGAGAAGGCAGAGCTGGATAATCTGAAATTAGAAGCGGAAGCCGAGAAAAGCAAGGTGTCCGGTCTGATCAGCCAGACATCCAACAATATTGCCCAATATGCCGGAGACATCTCCGAAGCGGAACAGAGAGCCCTGGCATATGAGCAGGAGATCAAGAAAAAAGAGGATAATCTGGAAACTCTCAGGAAAAAGCTTGCCGAAGAGATTGCAATGTCCCAGAAGGCAGCAAATGCAACCTGGCGGGATATTTCAGATATTTCTTTTGAAGAGGGTGACCGCTACCTGCTGGCTAACCTGATCTATTGTGAGGCGGGAGGAGAACCCTATGACGGACAGCTGGCGGTAGCCAGTGTTGTGATCAATCGCGTCAGAAGTTCGGTCTATCCTAACACTGTGGTGGGTGTGATCTATCAGAACAAACAGTTTTCTCCGGTAGCCAGTGGACGGCTGGAACTGGCTCTGGCTGCGAACAAGGCCACGAGCCGTTGTTATCAGGCGGCGGATGAGGCAATGTCCGGAGTGACGAATGTAGGTAATTGCGTGTATTTCCGTACCCCGGTGGAAGGACTGACCGGCATCAGTATCGGTGGCCATATATTTTACTAAGGTGAAAGTGATAATCCATGAAAATTAACATCGTAGAACGAGAAGGGTATTCCAACAGAATTGTGGACTGGAAGATCTATGTGAGGAAGGATCTGACAGTTGCTAAGGCATCGGAATATTACTATGAATTTATAGAGGAAAATTCCTTTCGCCCGGTGAGTGAACTGGTGCTGCCGGAGGATGGTGAACTGCTGAAGGAGGCGGTTGCGGCAGACTCGCTCGCTCCGCTGGAATTAGTAACTGTTCTTAGCAATCTCAAGAATAGTACCCGGAATGTATATCTGCGCATGGAACAGAGTGAACAGACAGAGGACGGAATTCCTTTGTATCAGATCACACTATCAGATCTGCGTGATCTGGAGAGTAGAGCAATCCAGCTGGAACAGAGCATTTTAAAATATCGTCATTTTATGACCTTGGAAGATGTTTATTACTTTGAGTATCTGATCGACAGCGATCATATCACAGTGTATAAATATGTCAATGAACGGGCAATGAATCAGTTTGAGGGGCCGTTGAATGATCTGATCCGGATGGTGGAGAACGCACATACAGACAGTAACATTGCCAAAATGGAAGATCATCTGCGGACGGTTTGTGCCCATTTGCGCAATGGCGAAGATTCCTTTGAAATGAAATTCAATGGTCAGGATGAAGACGAGAGAAGGTGGACGGTGAGAGCCTCCCGGATTCCCAAAAACCGGAACATGCTGGCCGGTATCATAGATTCTGACAAAAACCGTGAGCAGGAAGCCTACTATCTGACTCCGGCAGCCAGGGATGCCGGAACAGGTCTGCTGAATAAGCGGGCATGGACGGAATATACCATTGAACAGCTGAATCGGAAGGACGGTCGGGTCCGCTGGCTGGTGATCATTGATGTTGACGAGTTCAAACATATTAACGACACCTATGGACATATCTTCGGAGATCAGGTGATCCGTGGAGTGGCAGAGATCATGCAGGAGCTGGTAGGACAGAGAGGTGTCATCGGCAGATTCGGTGGAGACGAGTATGTGATTCTGTTAGAGAAGGTTGAGACCAGGGAACAGCTGAAGATCTTGCTCAAGACGATTGCGAAGGAACTCAGGCTGGCATTCGATCCGAAGATCCATGTGACGGCTTCTATCGGTGTGTCGGAATACCCGGTGGACGGAACAGAGTATGAGTATCTGATGCGCAAGGCGGATAAAGCTCTGTATCTTGCCAAGGAAAAAGGCAAGAACCGACATATTATATATGAAGAGCGGCTGCATGGAAAGCTGGAGACCGACGATATGCAGAATATGGCTATGGCCTATGCGGTATCCAAGGAGGAAAAACGGGAAGCTATCACAGAGATGATCGCGGAATTATGTGTATCGGGCGTGAATGCTATTGTGAAAAATGAAGAGCGCCTGCAACAGATCCGCAGTCTGTTTGATCTGGATGGTATCACTATTTTTTCGGACAGAGGTAGTAATCTTGTCTGCAGAAACGGTAATTATGTGGTGGAGGCTCCGGATGGTCGTCCCGGGTTTAAAGATGAAGGGTATCTGGCACTGTTTGGCGATGATGGCATTTTTGTAGAATCCAATATGATAAGACTTCGTTCCCAGAACCCGGCAGCCTATGCTGTGACACAGGAGCAGGAGATTGGGGCTGCCCTTCAATGCCTGTCCAGAAAAGAGGGGATTCCTTATACAATGGTCAATTTTGAAGTGTTCAATCGTAACCGTAAATGGTCCGATGAAGACATTACCCTGCTGACGCTGCTGGGACATTGCATCGGAAACCTGCTGAATTATTCAGAGTAAAGTAAATGAGAGCAGAAGCTCGTCGAACACTTGTGTTCGTAAGAGCCTATGCTCTCGTTTATTTTACGAAGTAAACACATGAGCAAAAAGTAAGCACTGCAAGTGCGGTTTTGCGAATGCGTTACTCTGAATAGTTCAGTAATTACAGCCCACTTTTCTCCAGGGGACTCTGCAGTCTGTCGAATTTGTCACGATAGATGATCGTGATCAGGTTGTTTAACTGGCGCAGGCAGGCGGTCATCTGTGCCTGCGTGATCAGACCTTTTTCCAGTGCCTCGGCCAGCTCGTCCAGGTCAACAACATGCATTCTTCCGTCAGGATAGAGGATAATGTCAGCCAGCAGATCGGTAACGATCAGGGCGTTGTCCTTTGGACGGCGGGTGTATTCTACAATATCGCAGTACCAGTACAACAGAGACCCGTCATGACGGTAGAACTTGCTGATCTTGAACCCTTCCTTCAGGTAATAGCAGGAACAGCCATGGGAAAAAGCAGTTTTTGGATTCAGTGTTTTCCATTTTGTCAGAATATAATCATCGTTCTGTTCTACGATAATATCGTCTTTTAACAAAATACATTCTTCCGGGATCAGTCGTTTCCGGTAGATCTGAAGTTCGTTGTTCATAGCATTTCTCCTTTGTATCAATTGAGAGCGTTCAAAATTCCGGGAAAGGAATAAAAGGCAGTGGCGGCACGGTGTGAGGACACAATGTCTTTTCCATCCAGATCATGTCATGCCATTCCCCCTGCTTGAAGCCGGAGGCATGAAAATGTGCCACGGTCTTATAGCCGTGCTTTTCATGGAAGGAGATGCTGGGAGGATTCGGATAAGTGATACAGGCACATACATTGCAGATGTGCTGTGCTGTCAGATATTCCTCCAGCTTCTGATAAAGAAGGCTGCCGACACCGCTGCTTAGAATATCCTGACTGACATAAATGGAGGTTTCCACGGACCAGTCGTAGGCAGCACGTCCCTTGAAAGCGGAGGCGTAGGCGTAGCCTATGGGAACACCGTTTTTCTCTGCTGTCAGATAAGGGTAACGGTTGAGGGTATGTCGGATCCGTTCGGCGAATTCCTCCACGGAAGGAACCGTGTATTCAAAAGTGATCGAGGTGTTCTCCACATAGGGAGCGTAAATGGCAGCCAGGGCTTCGGCATCTTCCGGTGTGGCGGTCCGGATCTTAATTTCTTCATTGGCGGTGGTCTGCATTGCTGTAATCCCTCTTTCTGTGATCATTCATAATTTCTGTAAAATAGTTACTCAAATAGTACTTCCGAGAAAGTATCCAAGTCAATCTTTTTTTAGATGGAATTTATATTTTTTTTACGATTTCAACAAGGGGATTTTACTGGACAGAGTGTTTGGATTTCGTTATAATGACTATAGGTTTGCCCTATGGGGACAAAATATGCTAAAAAATATACAAAAATATGAGCGTAGAGCAGAAATCAACATGGAGAGGAAGCAGTGTCAAGAAAAAAGAAACCCTACAACAGACAGGTGTTTCGTGCGGCCGCACTGATCATGCAATTCGGTATCAATATGTTAGTACCGATCTGCCTGATGTCAGCGGCAGGCGTCTGGCTGGACAAACATTTCGGAACGAACTTCTGGATGATCCTGCTTTTCTGTATGGGAGCAGTGGCCGGAGGGCAGAATGTATACCGTATGGCCAGGACAATTTATGATGACAGCGATGATAAACACACTAAAAAAGATAAATAGAACCGTTTTGGAGATGACCTTAGGGATCCTGTTTCTGGGAGTGCTGGCGCAGATCATCGGAGCCTTTATCGTGAAGGATAAAATGATGTATGCAGGGAGTCTGTGGCTCGGTGTCCTGCTTGCGCTTGCAGCAACATATCATATGTACCGTTCCCTGGACCGGGCGCTGGATCAGCCGGAGAAGACCGCACAGAAGATGATCTTCCGCGGATATATCCTGCGTTATGTGATACTGATTTTTATATTACTGGTGCTTATGAAGACAGAGGTGATGAATCCGCTGATCTTCTTTTTCTCCTATGTGATATGTATGAAAGTAACGGCGTTTCTACAGCCGCTTACCCATAAATTATGCAATAAAATGTTTCATGAAACGGATCCGATCCCTAAGGCGATGCCGGAAGAGACTGCGGGAGGCGAAAATGCCCCGGAGAATCCGACAGGAACCGAAAAGGACGGAGAAGTAACAGAACAACAGAATAAATAATAAGGAGGTGAAACAATGGAACATGGAATTCTGTTATCCGGTGCCGATAATATCGATTTTATGATACATGGCGTGTTTAAGTATTCCTTTTTCGGCCATGAGGTATGGATAACGACCACACATGTGTGTGTGCTGATCGTCATGTTGCTTATCATTGGTTTTGCCATTGCTGCCAACCGCCAGATGGCCAAAGCCAGAGAAGTGCCGGAAGGTTTTCAGAATGTGGTGGAGCTGATCGTGGAGAAGCTGGATGCCATGGTGGATGCTCCCATGGGCAAGGCCGCACCGAAGTTCTACAACTACATCGGAACGATCTTCATCTTCATTCTGGTGAGCAATATTTCCGGTCTGTTAGGCCTGCGTCCCCCCACAGCGGACTACGGCGTGACATTGCCTCTCGGTGTTCTGACCTTCCTGCTGATCCATTACAATCAGTTCAAGTACCAGAAGCCGAAGGAAATCTGGGAAGGCATGTGTTCCCCGCTGCCCCCCTGGCTGCCGATCTGGCTGCCCATTAACCTGATCAGTGAGATCGCAGTACCGATTTCCCTTTCATTACGTCTGTTCGCAAACGTATTGTCCGGAACGGTAATGATGGCACTGATCTACGGACTGTTGGGTGTGATCGCTACAGCGTGGCCCGCAGCACTGCATGTATACTTTGACCTGTTCTCCGGAGCCATCCAGACATACGTATTCTGTATGCTGACCATGACTTACATTGCCAATGCAAGAGGAGACGCTTAAAGCTGTACTGTTCAGGTATGGCTATCTGAAACTATGCTAGAAAGATTCTGATAAGAATCTCAATAATAGGAGGATTTACTATGGATTTTAATGAAAACTTTATCTTAGGCTGTTCTGCAATCGGTGCTGGTCTGGCAGTTATTGCCGGTATCGGACCCGGTGTAGGCCAGGGTATCGCAGCAGGACACGCTGCTGCAGCAGTAGGACGTAATCCCGGAGCAAAGTCCGAGATCACTTCTACCATGTTATTGGGACAGGCAGTTGCCGAGACCACCGGTCTGTACGGTCTGTTGATCGCTATGCTGCTGCTGTTCGTAAAGCCCTTACTTCCCTGATTAAACGAAAGGAATGCGGATGAAAATGATACTATTAACAGAAGGCGAGACCATGTCAAGACTGTTTGACCTGGACTGGCAGCTGCTGGCAGACTCCTGCCTGATGATCATTGCCATCTTCGTATTGTTCCTGGCACTCAGCTATTTTCTGTTCAATCCGGCCAGAAAGTTCTTAAATGATCGTAAAGAGAAGATCAGGGGAGAACTGGAAGAGGCAAAGGACAATCAGGAAAAGGCCGCAGAACTGAAGGCACAGTATGAGGCGAAGTTGAAAGACATCGACAAAGAGGCGGAGGACATCTTAAGTGATGCCAGAAGACGGGCTCTTCAGAACGAGGAGCGTATCGTCACACAGGCCAAGGAAGAGGCAGCCAGAATCCTGGCGAGAGCACAGGAAGAAGCCAGACTGGAAAAGCAGAAAATGTCCGATGAGATCAAACAGGAGATCGTATCCGTGGCATCTGTCATGGCAGGTAAGCTGGTAGGCGCTTCCATAGATACCACCAGACAGAACAGCCTGATTGAAGAGACGCTGAAGGAAATGGGTGAGGATACATGGCAAAATTAGTTTCCAAAGTCTATGGAGAAGCCCTTTTCGAAGCGGCAGTCGACCATGGAAATGCGATCCAGCTGATGAATGAGACCGCACAGCTTGAGAAAATATTGGAAGACAATCCGGATTTTGACAAGCTGATGAAACATCCCGGAATCCCCAAACAGGAAAAACTCTCCATGGTGGAACAGGTCTTCCGTGGCAGAGTCAGTGATGATCTGACAGAGTTTCTGAAGATCGTGGTGACCAAGGAACGTTACGGCTCATTAAAGGCAATCTTTGCTTATTTTACCGAACTGGTCAGAGAATCTGAAAAGATGGGAACCGCATATGTGGATACCGCAGTGGAGCTGACGGAGGACCAGAAGCAGGCAGTGAAAAATAAGCTGCTGGCTACGACTTCCTATCAGACCTTTGATGTGTATTACCATGTGGATCCGACGCTGATCGGCGGAATGGTGATCCGGGTGGGTGACCGGGTGGTGGACAGCAGCATCCGGACCAAACTGGAAGATATGAAGAAACAATTATTAAATATTCAGCTGGGATGACCGGCTGAAAGAAAGGTGCGACAGATCCATGAATTTAAGACCAGAAGAAATTAGTTCCGTCATTAAGGAACAGATCGAAAGATATTCTTCCCAGCTGGATGTATCCGATGTCGGAACCGTCATTCAGGTAGCGGATGGTATCGCTCGTGTACATGGACTGGAAAATGCCATGCAGGGTGAGCTGTTACAGTTCCCCGGCGATGTATATGGCATGGTGCTGAATCTGGAAGAAGATAATGTCGGTGTCGTATTGTTGGGAAGTGCCAGCAATATCGAAGAGGGTGATATCGTCAAGACCACCGGACGTGTGGTAGAGGTTCCCGTAGGAGACGCATTGCTTGGACGAGTAGTGAACTCCTTAGGACAGCCTATTGATGGTAAAGGCCCCGTACAGACTGACAAATTCCGTAAGATTGAGCGTGTGGCAAGTGGTGTAATCACTCGTAAGAGCGTAGACACGCCGCTCCAGACAGGTATCAAGGCAATCGACTCCATGGTTCCCATCGGAAGAGGTCAGCGTGAGCTGATCATCGGTGACCGTCAGACCGGTAAGACCGCTATTGCGATCGACACGATCATCAACCAGAAGGGTCAGAATGTAAAATGTATCTATGTAGCTATCGGTCAGAAAGCATCTACCGTGGCTAATATCGTAAAAACACTGGAGGAGTTCGGTGCCATGGCTTATACCACCGTTGTGGTATCCACGGCAAGTGACCTGGCTCCCTTACAGTATATCGCTCCTTATTCCGGTTGTGCGATCGGTGAGGAGTGGATGGAGAACGGAGAAGACGTACTGGTAGTGTATGATGACTTAAGTAAACATGCTACCGCATACCGTACACTCTCCCTGCTCCTTCGTCGTCCACCCGGACGTGAGGCATATCCCGGTGACGTATTCTATCTGCATTCCAGACTGTTAGAGCGTGCAGTCCGCATGAGTGACGAATACGGCGGAGGTTCCCTGACGGCACTTCCTATCATCGAGACCCAGGCAGGCGATGTATCCGCATACATTCCTACCAACGTAATTTCCATTACCGACGGACAGATCTATCTGGAGACAGAAATGTTCAATTCCGGTTTCCGTCCCGCGGTAAATGCAGGTCTGTCAGTATCCCGTGTAGGTGGTGCGGCACAGATCAAGGCAATGAAGAAGATCGCGGCGCCGATCCGTACCGAGCTTGCTCAGTACAGAGAGCTGGCTTCCTTCGCACAGTTCGGATCTGAACTGGATGCAGATACCAAGGAGAAGTTAGCACAGGGCGAACGTATCAAGGAAGTGCTGAAGCAGCCTCAGTACCAGCCCATGCCGGTACAGTATCAGGTTATCATCATCTATGCGGTGACCAAGAGGTTCCTTTTGGATGTGCCGGTAGAGGACATCACCAGATTTGAGAAGGAATTCTTTGATTATCTGGATACCAAGCATCCCGAGATCCCCGCAGCCATCGCTGAGGAAAAGGTGATCTCCGATGCTACGGAAGAAAAGCTTGTGA
>ERZ1034998.1301-NODE-1301-length-14770-cov-4.219776_pt1 | contig 14770 bp, 16 predicted proteins | sample MGYA00520621_ERZ1034998 | MGnify/ENA primary metagenome ERZ1034998 (study PRJEB33766, sample SAMN09781748) | gut metagenome | biome: gut microbiome | host: Homo sapiens | place: Madagascar | study: EMG produced TPA metagenomics assembly of the PRJNA485056 data...
CTCCATGGCCTTTTCTTTCTCCTTCTGAAGCTGGGCCTGGTACTGCTCGCTTTGCTGCTTGATTTTCGCCGTCTCCTGGCGGAGCCGTTCCGCCTCCACCCGGGCGGATTCCATCTGCTGCCGCTGGTTTTCCAGCTGAGACAGCACATCCTCAAAATCCTTATCGCTCTTATCTACCAGGCTGTCCGCTTCCTTGAGGATTTCCTCGGCCAGTCCCAGCTTCCGGGAAATGGCGAAGGCGTTGGACTTTCCGGGAATGCCAATGAGCAGCCGGTAGGTAGGACGTAATGTCTCCACGTCAAACTCACAGGAGGCGTTGATAACCCCCTTGGTGCGCATGGCGTAAAGCTTCAGCTCGGCATAGTGGGTAGTTGCCACCACCCGACTGCCCATTTTCCGGCAGAACTCAATGATGGCCGTAGCCAGAGCCGCACCCTCAGCCGGGTCGGTGCCCGCGCCCAGCTCATCGAAGAGCACCAGAGTTCGGTCATCGCATTGCGCCACCACATCCACGATGGTTCGCATATGGCTGGAGAAGGTGGAAAGGCTCTGGGCAATGGACTGCTCGTCGCCGATATCCGCGAGAATGGCCCCGAAGGTAGAAAGGGTGCTGCCATCTCCCGCGGGAATGTGCAGGCCGCACTCGGCCATCAGGGTGAGCAAACCGATGGTTTTCAGGGTGACGGTTTTGCCGCCGGTGTTGGGGCCGGTGATGATCATGGAATCAAAATCCGTGCCAAGCCGGACGGAAATAGGAACCACGGTTTTGGGGTCAATGAGTGGGTGACGAGCCTTGCGCAGCTCCACCCTGCCCTTCTCATTCATAATCGGCTCTCCGGCTCGCATCTGATAGCTGAGCTTGGCTTTGGCGAAGATCACATCCAGCTGCACCAGCAGCTGATAGTCTAAGTCAATGGCGCTGCGGTAGCCTGCGGCCTCGGCGGACAGCTCCGCGAGAATCCGTTCAATTTCCTTCTTTTCCTTCAGTTCCAGTTCCCGAAGGGCATTGTTGGCATTCACCGCAGACATGGGCTCCACGAAATAAGTAGAGCCGGTAGCCGACACGTCGTGCACCAGACCCGGCACGTCATTTTTGCATTCGCTCTTCACCGGCACCACATACCGTCCCTGCCGGATGGTAATGATTGGCTCCCGGAGGAACTTGGAATAGGCCGGGGAGGAAATCACCTTTTGCAGGCTGTCCCGGATTTTTCCGGACTGAATGCGCATATGCCGCCGGATGTCCGCCAGAGCCGTGGAGGCGGTGTCGGCGATTTCCTCTTCGGAAAGGATCGCGCCGAAAATTTTGTCCTCTAAGTATTTATTGGGGGTCAGGCTCCGGAATAGAGAGTCCAGAACGGTGCTTGGGTCGTCCGGGGACACATAGCCCTGGATGGTTCGGGCGCAGCGCAGGATCCCCGCAACGCGCAAAAGCTCCTTGGGCTGCAAAGTGCCACCTCGTTCCGCCCGCTCCAGGGAGGACGAAACATCCGTCACGTCCCCGAACACCGGGTTCCCCTTTCGGGCGCACAGGTCGGAAGCGGCGGTGGTCTGCTGCAAGAGCAGCGTTACCTCTTCCAAGTCGGAGGTAGGCCGCAGAAGCAGGCAGGCTGCCTTGCCGCCCTCGCTTCCGGCGCAGGCGGACAAGCGCTGCAAAACCTGGTCAAGTTCCAGCTTTTGCAGGGATTTTTCGTATAATTCAGACATAGCTTTCTCCTATAAACAGGGATTTATAGAAATCCAGAGTGGAAAAGCCCCGTTCCAATTGGGTGGCAAGATAGGCCTCCGTGAGATTGCCCAGCAGCCGCGTGGCATCTCCCCCGATCTGGAAGGAAAACAGCCGTTTCGGCTCACACAGGCAGATGTAGCGCATAGCTTCCAGCACCGTCGGCGTTACCGGCAGTCGGATGCCATCGGAATCCGGGTCCCGGCAGCTTTCGCATTCCAGCTGCCCGGCTCGAAGGTCAAAGCGCACCGGCTTCTGGCTTCCGCAGATGTGGCAGCCAAACAAGTCCGGCGTGAAACCCGAAAGGCAGGCTGCCCGAAGCTCGAATACCGCCTTCACCTGGGCTTCGGGAAGCCTTAATTTGGTCAGTGCGTAAAGGCTGTTCAGCAGCAGAGACAGCAGCTCCGGGTTTGGAATGTCCTCCTGAGAAAGAACCTCCGCAACCTGAGCAAAATAAGTACCCAGGGACAGCTGGGTCAGCTCCCGCCGGAGCGGCGAGAACAGCTCAATGGAATGCGCCTCGTTGATGGTGTACTGCCCCCGATATTCAAACAGGGTAAACTCCCCGAAAGCCAGAAGCTGACAGGGAGCAATGAGCGGACTGTTTTTCCGGCGAAGACCCCGAGCCTTCACCGTCAGCTTTCCGTGCCGTCGGGAAAGCACCGTAAGAAGGGCATCCCGGTCATTGTAGTCCGTGACCCGCAGAACGATTCCCTGAATCGTCAAGTACATGTGTTTCCTCCGATTTGACCAAATGGCTGTACATAAGGTACGCCTCCGGCGCACCGGTATCCAGAAAAAGATTCCAATAGTCCTGCGCGTTCATTCCCATCCCCTCCTGGCATAGGATTTGCGCAAAAAAGGAAAATACAACTGGAAATTATTCGCTGTAGCCGAAATTGCGTACCAGGAAATCACTGTCCCGCCAGTTTTCCTTCACCTTCACCCAGGTGGTCAGGTAAACCTTGGTGCCCATGAACTTCTCGCAGTCCGCCCGGGCCAGAGAGGAAATCTTTTTCAGCATATCTCCGTGCTTGCCGATGATAATGCCTTTATGGCTGGCCTTTTCGCAGTAGATGGTGGCGTCCAGGTCGATGATGCCGTTGTCCCGCTCGGAGAAGGTGGTGATTTCCACGGCAGTGCCGTGGGGAATCTCCTTATCCAGGCACCACAGCAGCTTTTCCCGGATGATTTCTGCCATCACCTGCCGTTCCGGCTGGTCGGTGGTCACGTCGTCTGGGAACAGGAAGGGCCCCTCCTGGGCGTATTTTTCGCACTCCTTCAGCAGCTCCTCTACTCCGTCGCCGGTTTTGGCGGAAATAGGGATGATGGCATCAAAGACCCCGGCCGCAGAATAAACGGCGATGACCTCCAGCAGCTTGTCCTTTTCCACGGTGTCGATTTTGTTGATGGCAAGAATCGCCGGGCAGTGAGAAGCACGGATCCGCTCGATGAGGGCCTCCTCCTGAACGCCGATGCTGGCGATGGGCTCCACCACCAGAATGGTGGCATCCACGTCGGAAATGGATTCCCGGACGGTGTTCACCATATAGTCTCCCAGCTTGGTTCTGGCCTTGTGATAGCCGGGGGTGTCCATGAAGACAAACTGAAGATTTCCACGGGTGACGATGCCGCAGATCCGGTTTCGGGTGGTCTGGGGCTTATTGGATACGATGGCGATTTTCTCGCCCACCAGGTAGTTGGTCAGGGTGGACTTGCCAACGTTGGGCCGTCCGGCAATGGTAATCATGGCGGTTTTGGTATTCATATTCTCTCTCCTTTAATCCCTCTGCATTCCGGGAATCCCGGCGGCGATGGCCTCCTCCCGGGCGCGCATCTGCCGCTTCTGCTCTCCCTCATCCAGATGGTCATAGCCCAGCAGATGGAGCATGGAATGGATGGTCAGGTACCCCACCTCCCGGCGGACGGAATGGCCGAACTCCTGAGCCTGGGCAACGGCACGCTCCAGGCTGATGCACATGTCCCCCAGGGGTACAAGTCCCGTGGCCGGGTCTTCGTATTCGCTCCAGTCCTCCGGCGGATTGCCCGCCTCCAGCTGGAACATGGGAAAGCTCAGCACGTCCGTAGGCCGGTCGATGTTCCGGCTTTCCCGGTTCACGGTCTGAATGCCTGCGTCATTGGTCACGAGCACGTTGATTTCGCACTTGGCCGTAACCTTTTCCGCCTTCAAGGTCTCCTTGATGCAGGTGCGGATAATCTGCTTGATGGCAAAGCTTTGCAGACTAAATTCCTCAAAAACCAGGTTAATTCTGTGATTCATGTCAATTCTTCCTCTTATATCGCCCGGTCAGCTGCCGGGGCTTTTTCGGGGCGGGCACTTTATCCGCTTTTTCGTAGGCACTGATGATTTCCTGCACCAGGGCGTGACGCACCACGTCCGCCGCGGTGAGCCGGCAGATGGCGATGTCCTTCACATTTTCCAGCACCCGGATGGCGTCCTTCAGGCCGGAAACCTTATCCTCCGGCAGGTCGATCTGGGTCACGTCGCCGGTGATGACGATTTTCGAGCCGAAGCCCAGCCGGGTCAGGAACATTTTCATCTGCTCCCGGGTGGTATTCTGGGCCTCGTCCAGGATGATGAAGCTGTCGTCCAGGGTACGACCTCGCATGTACGCCAGAGGAGCCACCTCAATGGAGCCACGCTCCTGATATTTCTGGAAGGTCTCCGCCCCCAGCATGTCGTACAGTGCGTCATATAAAGGCCGCAGGTAAGGGTCAACCTTGTTCTGCAAATCACCGGGCAGGAAGCCCAGCCGCTCCCCTGCCTCCACCGCCGGCCGGGTGAGAATGATCCGGTTCACCGTCCGCTCCCGGAAGGCGGCCACGGCGGCGGCTACCGCCAGATAGGTCTTGCCAGTGCCCGCAGGGCCAACGCCAATGGTGATGGTGTTGGACTGTATTGCCTTCATATACTTCTGCTGGCCTACGGTCTTTGCCTTGATGGGCTTTCCTTTGGCGGTGATACACACCACGTCCTTGGCCATCTGAGCCACCTGCTGGTCGTTTCCCTCGTTCACTAGGGTAATCAGATAGCGAACCCGCTGTTCGTCAATGGCTTCCCCCTTGGAGGCCAGAGTCAGCAGCCCCTCCAGGGTGCGCACGGCCTTGTCGGCCTGCTCCTCATCGCCGATGACGTGAAGCTCCGTGCCCCGGTTCACGATCTGAACGCCCAGAGCTTCCTCAATCCGCTTTACATTTTCGTCAAAAGAGCCGAATACGGCAATCAGGTCTTCAACCCGTTCCGCGTTCACCGCTCTGTCCACTTGCTTGGCCATTTGATTCTCCATTTCCTTCCCTTTTTTCCCTGCCGAGCATCTCCTGACACAGATAGCTTCCCCGGAGACGATAAACGCCTTTCTCCCGGAGAACCCTCTGCTGCGCCTCCAGTATCTGCCCCCCGATCATTTGCTGGGGAAGATACCGGGCGGAAAAGGCTTTCATCTGCTCATCTACCTCTTGGGCACTGAGCGTTTCCGGTATGCTTTCCCGGGTTTCATAGGTTTCCACCCGAAGGGAAACCGGAAGCCGGAACCGCCCCGGCAGGGTCAAAGGATAATCCTTTTGTATTCTATCACAACTGCCCTCCAAAATTCCACTGTCTTTCCAAAAAAAGATTCTCTTTTTTCCGAGAAGCAGGCTCAGCGCACGCTTGGTGCCGGTGATTTTCCCCTTTCGCAGGTACTGCGCCGGGGTCACCGCTTCCAGCTGCCGTTGGGTCTGCGCCAGAATCTCCCCCTCAGCCTGGGCAGCCTGAATGCAGATGCCGCAGTCCGTGTAGCCGGAAATCAGAATTTCCCCCTTTTTTACCGCCTGTCCGGGCTGAACCTGCCCCGTGCCCTGGGTGACAGTCACGGAGAGAATGTAGCCGTCCATGGCGGCAACGATGTTTCCCACCTGATGTTTTGCTTCCGGTACCGGGGCGGGAGCCGTCCGCTCCCGAACGGAGATCACCGCAGTGCAGCCTTGGGTATTCACCCCCACCCATTCCAGCTCCGGAATGGCTTCCAGTAGAGCGTTTTTGATTTTCTCGCTGCGCACGCCCCGCCGGGAAGCACCGAAGGACAGTCCCTGACGTTCCGCCTCCCAAAGAATCTGCGCTTTGGGTACGGCTTTGTTTCCCTCCACCCGAAAAAAGAGTACCCGGGTGGGAAGCAGTATAGTAAGCCCGATCAGGAAAAGCAGTCCCGTCAGAAGGAGCTTCCGCTCCCAAAGTGCCCAGACAGCGTACCAGAGCCCCTGCCGCCCCAGTACCCGGAAACTGTCTCCCCGCTTCCGGCACAGAGTCTCCGCCGCCGGAAGGTCTTCCCGGCGCAGAAAAAATTCCAAGGTCAGTGCCCCTTTCGGGGTGATTTCGTCCAGTTCGATTCCCGTTTCTCCCAGGGCACGCAGGGTTCCCTCCGGGTCGGCACTGACCAGCTCTGCCCGGACAATTCCCGCCGCCCTCTTCCAGAAACTCATGGAGTATCCCTCCGAAGCAGGGACACGGTGTCGATTTTTCCCCGGATCAGCAGCTGTTCCCGGCTCATCCGGGTAAGCACCATGTTGTGACCGCAGATTCGAACCTGTCCGAATTTCAGCCCGATGCAAATTTCCTCCGGGCAGTAGGCCTGAACGCCCCGGTGATTTTCCACCAACACTCTGGTGTCACCGCCGATTTCGATAATGGGCTGTGCGGGTATAGGCTCCGTGTCCAGTTCTGCCCTGGCGGCCAGACGCTCCCAGAAGCCACCTATTTTTTCCACCTCAGCGGCACCCCCTTTTTCCTAGGATATGAATGGAGGAGCCCTCGTTTGCATAGAATTGCGCGAGGTGAATGACTGTGAAGCAACACAAACGGATTCTGGGGCTTTTCGGAGCGGCGGGAATGCTGGCTCTGATTCTGGACAGCCGGACGGCGCTGACAGGAGCGCAGGCAGGGGTCAGCCTGTGCCTGAAAACCGTGGTACCATCCCTGTTTCCTTTTTTCGTCCTTTCCGGGCTGCTGATGGGCAGCTGGGGCGGGGATTTCCGGCTTCCCCGGTGTCTGTCCGGCCTGCTGCCGGGAATGACCGACCGGATGCCCGCGTTGGCGCTTCCGGCCATCCTGGGAGGCTATCCGGTGGGCGCCCAGGCGGTCTGTCAGGCCTGGCGCAGCGGTGCTCTGTCAAAGGAGGAGGCTCAGCGGCTGCTGGCCTTTTCCAGCAACGCCGGGCCTGCCTTTCTCTTCGGCATGGTGGGAAGGCTCTTTCCAAAGCCTTGGATGGTGTGGCTGATTTGGGGAATCCACCTTCTGGGAGCCCTCTTTGCCGCCCGGTGCATTTCTCTGCCTACCTCACAGGCAGGCTCTGTCGTGCCGTCCAAAGCATCCTGTGACCCGGTGCGGGAAGGCGTCAGAACCATGGCCGTTGTCTGCGGTTGGATTGTGCTGTTTCGGACTCTCATTGCCTTTCTTGACCGGTGGGTGCTGTTCGCCGTGCCGCCGACGGTTCGGGTTCTTGTCATCGGGCTGCTGGAATTATCCAACGGCTGTCTGGAGCTGCGTCGGATTTCCGATGTGACGGTGCGCTTTCTCGTGTGCGGCTGTCTGCTGGCGGCGGGAGGTCTGTGCGTCAGTGTCCAGACTCTCTCCGTGACCCAGGGGCTGTCCCTGAGGTATTACGGCCTGGGAAAGGCCTTGCAGACCCTTGTGAGCTTTCTCTTCGGCATCAGCCTGGTGCTGAAAACCCCCGCTCCCCTGCTGGCATTGGTACCGGTGTATCTGCTGTGCAAAAAAAGATATGGAAACCAGGCAGCTTTTGTTGTATAATACAGCCAACCAGCACAGGAGGCAGAAAATATGCTATTCAGAAGAAAAATCGAGCGCAAATGCGCCTATTGCACCCACGGCACGGCTCTGGAGGACGGAGGGATTCTGTGCACGAAAAAAGGGGTGCGTCTGCCGGAGAGCAAGTGCTTTTCCTTCCGGTACGACCCCTGTAAGCGAATTCCCCACAAGGCCAAGGCTCTGGATTTTTCCAAATACGATGAAGAAGATTATTCTTTGTAATTACTCTTAGGGCCTATCTGAAAACTCGGTACCGATTTTATAAAATCCCTCCAGCGCACCAAATTATTTCTCTGCACTTTCGGCGAAGCGGCCGGGGGATTCGGAGGAAGCGCGGAGAAATATTTGACTATGAAAACGTAGACGGAGGTCAGCAACGCTGACCTCCGTATTTTAGTTCAGATATTCCAGAAACTCGTCTTCGGTGAGAATGGGAATTCCCAGCTCTCTGGCCTTGCGCTCCTTGGAGCCGGCGTTTTCGCCTACCACCACAAAGCTGGTCTTCTTGGAAACGGAGCCGGAAACCTTGCCCCCCAGCAGCTCAATTTTTTCCGTGGCCGCTTCCCGGGTAAATTTACTCAGCGCCCCGGTGAGCACGAAGGTCTTCCCCTCGAACCGGTTGTCCGTCACCACCCGACGGCTTTCAAAATTCACCCCCGCGGCTCGGAGCCGGGAGATCATATGCAAAGATTGGGGCTGCCGGAACCACTCGAAAATGCTTTGCGCCGTGATTCCGCCCACATCCGGCACTGCCGTCAGTTCCTCCAGAGAAGCGTTCATCAGCGCATCCAGAGAGCCGAACCGGGAAGATAGCACCTTGCCGGTTTTGGCTCCCACCTGGCGGATGCCCAGGGCGTAAATCAGCCGGGATACATCCTGCTCCTTGCTGGCTTCAATGGCATTCAGAAGCTTCTGGGCGGCGGTGGAACCGGCCTTCCATAGACTTCCGATGTCCTCCAGGGTCAGGTAATAAATGTCCGCCGGGGAGCGCAGCAGTCCTTTTTCGATGAGCGCATCCACAATGGCAGAACCCAGGCCGTCAATGTCCATGGCATCCCGGCTGGCAAAATGGGCAATATTCCGGCTGAGCTGGGCAGGACACTCGGCACCGGTGCACCGGAGGAAAGCTCCGTTTTCGTCCTGCTCTACCGGTGCGCCGCAGGCGGGGCACCGATCGGGCAGCCGATAGGGCACGGTGCCCTCAGGCCGCTTGGAAAGGTCAACCTCCAGAATCTCCGGGATGATCTCTCCGGCCTTGCGAATTTTGACCGTATCCCCTACCCGGATGTCCCGGGAGGAAATGAAATCCTGGTTGTGGAGCGTGGCGTTGGTGACGGTGGTGCCCGCCAGACGCACCGGTGACACCACGGCTTTCGGCGTCAGCACGCCGGTTCTTCCCACCTGAACCACGATGTCCCGCACCACCGTAGGCTTGATTTCCGGAGGATACTTGTAGGCCGCCGCCCACCGAGGGAACTTGGCGGTGGAGCCCAGAGCCTCCCGATCGGCTAGGCTGTCCAGCTTGATGACCGCCCCGTCAATGTCGCAGGGCAGCTTCTCCCGCTCCTCGTTGATGCGAAGCACCTCAGCATCAATTTTATCGATTTCCGACAGCCTTTTGTAGGGAATTACCTTAAAATGTAAACTTTTCAGGTATTCCAGGGTCTGGCAGTGGCTGGTAAAGCGCACCCCCTCCGCCAGCTGGACGTTGAACACCAGAATATCCAGCTTCCGCTTGGCAGTGACCTTGGAGTCCTTCTGCCGCAGAGAACCGGCGGCGGCGTTTCTGGGATTGGCAAAGGTCTTCTCCCCGTTTTCCTCCAACGCCGCGTTCAGGGCATGGAAGGTCTTCTTGGGCATGTAGACCTCCCCCCGGACGATGAGCCGGGGCGGGGCGTTTTCCAGGGACATGGGGATGGAGCGGATGGTGCGCAGATTCTCCGTCACATCTTCTCCCACGGTGCCGTCCCCCCGGGTAGCCCCCCGGACGAACAGGCCGTTTTCGTATTCCAGTGCCACGGACAGACCGTCGATTTTCGGCTCCACCGAAAATTCCGGGTTTGCCACCGTCTCTTGGGTGTGCAGCAGGAAGTCATTCAGCTCTTCCATGCTGAATACATCCTGTAGGCTCATCAGAGGCACCGGGTGAGTCACCTGGGCAAAGGTATTCACCGCCTGACCGCCCACCCGCCGGGTGGGCGAATCCGGCCGGGCATACTCCGGATGGGCTTTTTCCAGCTCCTCCAGCTCCCGCAGGGCGGCGTCGTATTCAAAATCCAGCATGGTAGGGTTATCCAGGACGTAGTATTCGTAGTTCGCCTGGGTCAGTATGCGGGTCAGCTCATCAATTCTGTCTTTCGGATTCATAATTTCCTCCGGTTTGTAAAAAAGTGCTGGGCACGTTGCCCACGATAATGGTTTCGGCCACAACCACCTGACTGTCCACGGTAAAGCTGCTGGTCTGTCCCAGCACCAGCACGGCCACGTCTACGCTGACATTCATATTCAGCCTGTGAAGGGTCTGGTTGATTCCCGCCTGGGAAAAAGAGCTGGAAAATGCCGCATCGGAATTGCGGATGGCCAGAATGTGCACCGGGATGGCAGGCCCCTTCCCGGACAGCAGCTCCGGCAGAAAAATACTGCCTAAGGGAATGCCGATGTCCGAGGTGTCCAGAGCCAGAATTTCATCGTTAATGAGGTTTAAGATGTCGGTTTTCAGCCGGTTGACCTCGCTCATATTGGTTTTCAGAGCGGTGATCCGGCCGTCCAGATCCTTCTCAAAGAACACAATCCGGTCATACCGGATGATCCCCTGGGCAATCTGCTTGGCAATGGCATCGTTGGTCAGATCGGAGGTGGTGTTCTTCACCTGGGTCTGGGCCAAATCCCGGATAACCTCCCGGTAGCGGCTGCGAAGCATGAGAAAGGCCAGACAGAGGCCAGCCAGAATCAGAGCAAGCCAAATCGCCAGTTTTCGCAGCCAACGCACCATAAGCCCATCCCCCCGGAACAGGCTATGTATCTGCCGGTGGCGGTATTACAGCTTTTTCATGTGGGCGGAAGCGGCCTTTGCCATCAGCTTCCGGGTGCCGATATCGTCGAAGGCAATTTCCAGAAGGGCATCTCCGCCCATTTTCATGACCGTCAGCACCATCCCCCGGCCAAAGGCAGCGTGGGAGATCAGATCTCCGGCATTCAGCTCCAGAACCGGGGCGGAAGGAGCCGATATCATGGGACTTTGTACCTGGTGAATGGGCTTGCGGACATGGGGCTGGTAGCTCTGGCCATGGCCCGTATGACCAGCGGCGTTTTCCGCCGGATACCGATAGCCTCCCTTTTTCACCATGCACGCCTCGGGGATTTCCTTCAGGAACCGGGAGGGCAGAGCCGCGTTGGTTCGGCCGTAAAGCATCCGCTGCCGGGCGTAGGAAATAGTCAGATTCTGCTTGGCCCGGGTGATTGCCACATAGCACAGCCGCCGTTCCTCCTCCATTTCCTCGGCATCACCGATGGCACGCATTCCGGGGAACAGTCCATCCTCGAAGCCTACCAAAAACACGTTTGGAAACTCCAATCCCTTTGCCGAGTGCATGGTCATCATCACCACCGCATCGTCGCTGTCGTTGTACTGCTCCAAATCGGTATACAGGGCGATTTCTTCCAGGAACCCTGCCAAGCTGGGATTATCCGTATTTTCCAGATAAGACAAAATGCTGGATTTCAGTTCTCGGACGTTTTCAAGCCGGGTCTTATTCTCCTCAGTGTCCTTGGCGGTGAGCATATCCACATAGCCGGTGCGGATGAGCAGTTCGTCATAGAAATCCGTCAGGCTCATGCCGCTCTCCAACATCTGGGCCATTTCCTCGATCATGGCGGAGAACTGGAGCAGCTTCATGGCAGGCTTTTCCAGGGCGGCGTAGGAGTAAGGATCGGAAATCACGTCATACAGGGGCTTTCCGGCGGATTCCGCCAGACGCTCGGCCATTTCGATGGTTCTTGCGCCCAGACCCCGGGGCGGGTTGTTGATAATCCGCCGCAGCCGCAGATCGTCCGCCCGGTTGTTGATGACGCACAGATAGGACACCATGTCCTTGACCTCCGCCCGATCAAAGAACCGGGTGCCGCCGATAATCCGGTAAGGGATGCCGTTGTGCTTGAAGGCATATTCCAGAGCGTTGGACTGGGCATTCGTCCGGTACAAAACGGCAAAATCCTTGAAGTGGCCCTGATTGGTGCCCGCAATGATCTTGGCGGCCACATAGCTGCTCTCTGCCGCGCCGTCGGCGGCCTCGTAGACCGTAATGGGATTGCCCTGACCGTTGGCCGTCCAGAGCCGCTTGCCCTTTCGTCCTAAGTTGTGGGAGATCACCGCATTGGCCGCATCCAGAATGGACTGGGTGGAGCGGTAATTCTGCTCTAAGCGGATGGTGCGGCAGCCCCGGTACTGCTTCTCGAAGTTCAGAATGTTCTCGATGGTGGCTCCCCGGAACCGATAAATGCTCTGGTCGTCGTCGCCCACCACGCAGACATTTTCGTAGCCCCCGGCAAGAAGCGACGTCAGTAAGTACTGCAAATGGTTGGTGTCCTGGTACTCGTCCACCAGCACATAGCGGAACTTGCGCTGATAGTACTGCTTCACGTCCTCGTGCTCCATCAGAAGCTTCACCGTGACATAAATAATGTCATCAAAGTCCAGAGCGTTGTTGTCCTTCAGCCGTTCCTGATACTTCTGGTAGCATCTGGCAATATGCAGAGCACGCAGATCCCCGCTTGCCTCCGCTTTCAAAAGCATTTCCTCGGAGGATACCAGCTTGTCCTTCTCCCGGCTGATGGCTCCCAGCACATACTTGGCCGGGAAGGTCTTGTCATCCAGACCCATATCCCGGATGATGTCCTTCATGATCCGCTCGGAGTCGGCGGTGTCGTAAATGGTAAAGCTGCGGGTGTAGCCCATCCGCTCAATGTCCCGGCGGAGAATCCGGCAGCAGGCCGAGTGGAAGGTCATGGCCCAGATGTCCTGGGCAGCCTCTCCCAAAAGGTTTGTCAGCCGCTCCCGAATCTCATTTGCCGCCTTGTTGGTGAAGGTGATGGCAAGAATCGTCCAGGGTAAAGCCGGCTCCACGGCGCACAGCCGGTCTGCCCGGCGGCGTTCCGGTTCCTCCCCTTCCTCCCCCAGGCCTTCCAGAAAGGTCACGTCTTCTTCCGTGATGTCCTCGGGAATCTCATTGGTATCGCTGCCCCGGCCGAAGCGCATGAGGTTTGCAATCCGGTTGATAAGCACCGTAGTTTTTCCGCTTCCCGCACCGGCAAGCAATAGCAAGGGGCCTTCCGTAGTCAGCACCGCTCTGCGCTGCTCCTCATTCAGCTGGCGGAACTGATTTTCAATATATTTGTGCCGTGCCGCCAGAAATCTTGTGTCCAGTTGTTCGCTCATAAACACACCATTCCATTTTATAGAGTGGTGTTATTTTACCTCATTTTTCGCAAAAGGTAAAGCCCCATTTGTGCTAGGGAACCTCCCTAGGCCAAAAATTGCCGCAGCTGCTGCATGGCCTTCTTCTCAATCCGGGAGACCTGCACCTGGCTGATGTCCAGAATGGCGGCAACACGCTGCTGGGTCAGGCAATGAAAATACCGGAGCTGCACCACCATCCGCTCCCGCTGGGGAAGCTGGGAGATGGCCTGACGCAGGGCGATTTTCTCCAACATCTGCTCTTCGGACTCCGTATCCGTCAGCACGTCCTCCAGGGAAAAGCCCTCATCCCCGGATTCCCGTTGAATGGATTCCGTGGCGGCAGTGGCGGTTTCCGCCATGGCGATGTCCTCAGGAGTAATTCCCAGAAGCGCCCCGATCTCCGTCACCGTCGGCTCCCGACCCAGCTGCGTAGAAAGCTTGGCTCGGGCAGCCCGGACGGCGCAGGCTCGCTCCTTCAGGCTCCGGGAGACCTTCACCGCCCCGTCGTCCCGCAAAAAGCGTCGGATTTCCCCCGCGATTTTCGGCACGGCATAGGTGGAAAACTGGGTGCCGAAGGCCGGGTCAAAGCCCTCCAAAGCCTTGAGAAAGCCGATGCAGCCCAGCTGGTATAAGTCTTCCGCCTCCACGCCCCGACCCAGGAACCGCCGGGTCACAGCCCAGATGAGACCGGAATTTTCCGTCACCAGCTGCTCCGAGGCCTGCCGATCCCCGGCCTGGGCCCGGCGGATCAGTGCTTCACAGACGCTCATAGCCGCCGCTGCAGCTTTCTGCGCATATGTACCGTAGTTCCCTTTCCGGGCTTGGAGGTGATTTCCAGCCGGGTCATGAAGCTTTCCATGATGGTAAAGCCCATGCCGCTGCGCTCGGCACCGCCGGTAGTGAAAGCCGGCCGCCGTGCTTGCTCGATATCCGCGATACCCACGCCCCGATCCTTCACCACAATGTCCAGCACATTGTCTTTGAGAATCCGGCAGCGCAGGCTAACGGTGCCGATTTCATTGGGATAGGCGTGGACGATGCAGTTGGTCACCGCCTCGGAAACCGCCGTGCGGATATCTCCCAACTCGTCCATAGTCGGATCCATCTGGGCGGCAAAGCAGGCCACCGCGCTTCTGGCAAAGGCCTCGTTGCAGGATTTGCTGGGAAACTCCAACACCATATAGTTTTCAAATTTCATGACACTGCCTCCCTGATTTCCACCAGCTTGTCGATGCCGGATGCCCGGAATACCCGCATAGGCTGGGGCGTGATGCCCGTCAGCAGGAGCTTTCCCTCAATCTGGGTCATACTGCGAAGGGCGTTGATGACCACCGCGATTCCCGAGGAATCCACGAAGGTCACCTCCCGGAAATCGAGAATACACAAATCCGGCATATACGCCTCGATTTTCGCCGCGATTGCCTGAATATATGCTTTGGCGCAGTGGTGATCGATTTCTCCGGTCAGTGCCACCGTCAGCCGCCCTTCCTCCAGAAAACTGGTAAAGTGCATGGTAAAATCCTCCTTTGTTATTTATCTCCTTTAGTATAAAATCCCCCTTTCGCTTTTTCAGTCGAAAGGGGGAACCTATGCAAAAAACCGGGGCGCGTACATTTGGTACACGCCCCGATACAGTTTGTCAAAAAGCACTTGTTATGTTTGAAAGCTTCCGGCAGAACCACTCATAGCAACTCAAAAGATTTTGACCTGCTTCCGGCGATGCGGCCGGGGGGTTCTTAGGGGGGCGGCTTTTCGGCAGCGCCCC
>ERZ1034998.1306-NODE-1306-length-14710-cov-8.804162_pt1 | contig 14710 bp, 22 predicted proteins | sample MGYA00520621_ERZ1034998 | MGnify/ENA primary metagenome ERZ1034998 (study PRJEB33766, sample SAMN09781748) | gut metagenome | biome: gut microbiome | host: Homo sapiens | place: Madagascar | study: EMG produced TPA metagenomics assembly of the PRJNA485056 data...
AAATGTTCAATTCAGTTGTTTGCTTTCCTAATTAAGTTTTCGGACAGCCTCCCCCGAATTGCGGTAAGCCTCGAAAATCTTGTGACGCTCGTTCTGAAGTTCGAGGTTCTTCTGAGCATGATTGCTCTTGGCCTTCGCCATACCGGTAAGGTAATCCTCGGTAGCCTTGCGCCGGAAGTCGCGAATGTTGCGTTCGCGCTCATTAAAGGAAGCCTTCTTGCGGAGAATCTCCTGCTCAAAATCTGCCCTATCTTTCTGAAGGGCCTCCATGTTTCTGCCTGCTATATCCTTCTGGAGGTCGCAGTCCCGTTTAAGCTTGATTTTCTCGTTTTCGAAGTTTTCGCGTTCCTTATTAATAGCCTCGGTGTTCTTTACTAGCTGAGCATGGAATATCTCAGTTGTCATTATCTCTTTAGCAGTTTCTACTGCTCCGTCTAATACGGTCTTGATATCTTTTTCGTTACTCATTTTAATGTGAATTTAATCGTTTATACTCTGCCATGTTCATGCTGATTCTCTCCAGGTATAAACCCTGCGTATCAGGAGCAGAGTAATACCTGCCATTGAACCAGACGATGATGGCGCGGTTGTTTTTCAGATCTCTGTAGAAGCAGAGCCTACCCCTTCGGTTTCTGTCTAGCCAGCACCACGATTCAATCTTGTTCGGCCTTATGCGTTTGGCTGTATACTGAAAAAAGGTCATTCTCAATACAGCCTTGGCAAGCAGACGATCCGTGCGCCTGCGATGTTTGTTCTTAATTGTTCTCATTTCACTCATTTCTTGTTAATCACGATAGCGATAGTTCCCACGCCCGTACCACTCTTCTTGAAGGCGCCTTCCTCTATCTCGTAAACCTGGGCGGAAACTTCTTCCAGGAATGCGCGGAAATCCTTGCATGCCTTTTCCGAAGCCTGCTGCCAATGCCTGGAGGTAATGGCTGCCACGGTTCCACCGGGCTTGAGATCTTGGTACATCTGCATCACGTGTCTGATGTCCTGGTTCTTCGAGAAGGGAGGGTTGGCTACTATCAGGTCGTACTCCGAAGGGTGCTCTGCCTGGGTGAAGTCGTCGCCTAGCAGGCGGATATGATCCAGCTTGGAAAGCTTCTCCTTATTCTCCGGCATCAGCTCGTAGCAATCTACTACCACGTCCGGCTGCACCCTGTGAATGGCATCGATGATGGCTCCTGTTCCTGCACTAGGCTCCAGAACCTTGCAGTCGGGACTGAAATCGCCTGCCAGCGATACCAGCCAGTCGGCAACCTCGGGTGGCGTGGCGAAGAACTGGAAGTCCTTGGCCAGATTGCACCGCTTGCCCTCCATCAGTATGCCTGCCACTCGGGTGGCATCGAAGTCGAAGCTGAAGCCCTGCACCTTGCCGCCCGTCCACTTGCCGCCGGCTTCCTCTACCCAGAGCTTCACGTCGGCATAGGTCTTCTTGCTCAGCTGCACATTGGGCAGATAGAGTATATTGTCCTTGAACGTACATTGCTTGAGGACTTCCTCTGCTGACAGTTTCTTCCCGTCCTGCTTGCCGGAAGACTTGCCCTCGGTTTCGTCTGCGAAGTCAGGAGCAAGCAGGTAGGCAAGCTTTCGGGTGAGACACAGCTCTGCAGATTTCACTTCATTGAGTAACTCCAGCATTACCTCTAAGAAGGATAAATCTACATGGCCGGTATCATCGTAGATGCTCACATCCTTGAATGAATCACAAGTTGCATGAACGTCCGCTACGTTACCACGTAACATTTCTATTAAAGTCTCTTTGTTGCTCATCATAACTTTTCTGTAAATAAATCCTTGTAGTATCTATGCTGCCGTGCCCCAGGAGGTCGGCAAGCTGCACGATGTCCTTGTTCTTCTTCAGATACATCTTGGCAAAGAAGTGGCGGAAGGCATGGGCGTGCATCTTCTTGCTGTCGATGCCCACATGCTTGCCCCATTCCTTGAGATTTTCCGAAAAGCCACGCTGGCTCATCGTCTGTCCATGCCGGTTCAGGCATATAAGCCCTTTCTTGCCGGTCTCCTTAACATAGTCCTTCACCTCGCGCTGCAGCTCCTTCTGGAAAAAGAACCGGCGGTACTTGCTGCCCTTTCCTTTCAGCACCACTTCGCCATGGACGATGTCCTCCCACGTGAATTTCATAAACTCATGCAGTCGGGCGCCCGTGGTGGCGAGTATCCTCACAAAGAAGTAATAGTCTTTGTTTGGCTTCGCCTTCAGATAGGTCAGCAATGCCTCGTATTCCTTCTCCGTCGGCACGTTCTCCACAGACAACGTTCGCTTGTGCTTGCGCCGTTTGACGGATATGGGCTTCTTGGCAAATTCGGCAAACTTCTCGAATCCCGAGATGCGGAGATTAATGGTGTTTGCCTTCTTGCCCTGGTCTTCCATCGTCTTGAGATAACGTTTCACGTTCTCTGTGTTGAAGTCATCTGCATACTGATAGAAGAGCTTCATGCCCGTAACGTAGCTTCCCTGCGTGTTGTGCGAGAGATCGAACTCCTGAGAGAGCCAGTTGGCAAAAGCATCGAGCTTATTCCTGTTGCGCTCGGAAATCACAGATTTCTTTTCCAGTGCCTTCACCTGTCTCTTCTTTCTGTTGTAGCCGACACCGAGAAAAGTCAGGAAGTCGAGTACGCAGTCGGAGTATCCTGGAGTAAGAGCCATATCGGATGCGAAGTTTAGCCGGTACTGCTGGTATCCCTTGCGGGTGATACTCTCGGCGTGTTCCAGGAAATGGGCGACGTACTTCATGCTCTCGCCAAGTTTTCGTGAAGTGACGTTGGCGCTGCATAGATATTCCAAATATCTGATTAGATACTCTTGTCTTGTTTGTTCCATGAATGTTTGTGTTAAAATTCTCACGCTGCAAAGGTACGAAATCTTTGCGTTGCGTCAAAGGACAAACATATGAGTGATGTCTGGCTATTTTTCACTCATTTCTTCTACCGGGCGCCAGAAGACTGCGAAAACAGGGGTTTCACCATCTGCGTCGTACTCTTCGCTCTCTACGAAAATCTGAGGAGCCGCACCGGAATAGAGAATACCGTCCTTGGCTATCACTCCCTCACAACAGAATTCGGGATGTCGAGGGTCGAAGTATCTTACCCTGGTACCCTTCTTCATCCTGTCCAGGTTCTCCAGGAACTCTCTCGACTTGAGGATGACTATCTTCTTCTTGGCCACCTGCACCCACAGCGGGTAGCTATGAGTCATCTCGCCTATCTTCAGAGCCAGGTCGAAGGCAGTCTTGGCGCTGAAGGAATCTTTCTCGGATGATACGCTGCACGTGGTTGTGGTGACGTCCGGATAAAACTGCTTATACTCCTCCAGGAGCTGCTTGGTTGATATTTTCTTAGCCATAGCTACATCACCTCCCCTCCCATAATGAAGCCACCTAATACAGCTACTGCCATGAAGGCGAAGAAACCTGCCATGGTCATAGCTACTTCGCCATACGTAACCGTCTCCCCGCAAAGATAGGAGAAGGTCTCGCTCTTGGTCTTGGCGAGCTTCCTGATTTCACACTTGAGGGCCTTCATGCCCTCCTCTACGCTGATGCCTGCAGGGCGCACCTGAGCATCACTTAATAAAATAGAATTCTGCATATTGCATCATCTTATAGACATAACAGCCGATTGTACAAAAGGGTGGCGGCTGCATTCCCCGTTGTCTATAAGATGATGACTTATCCGGAAGGACAAATGAAATCTTACGGTTCATGCAGCCGCCATTTATTGTGAGAATTATTTCTCCAGTTAGGAAAATATATTTTCCCAGTTAGGAAAAATACTTTTCCCCATTAGGCATAAAAAAAGCCTGCGGCTAGAAGCCATAGGCGAAACGGTCGCCCTGCCGGATAGACTACTATCATCTTATAGACGTCGGCAAAGGTAAGAAGAAAATCCGGAACCGCCAAATAAAAATCGGGAAATTTTATCACGATGAGAATAATTAACACTTAAATATGCTGTAGAGCATAAAATCGGGGTAATTCGGGGAGGAGGAGGAATGAAAAAAGCCCCGATGCATTGCTGCACCGGGGCTGATGCGCCACAAGGCTATGGCGACTTCTGTCTTATGGGGAACGATGGCCCCAGCCTCATTATATTCTGTCCGCAGCCGCACGCAAGCGATTGGAAACATCGCAAAGTGCTCCACGGAGCATAACCTTCTCTTCTTCGGTGAAACCGCCTACACCGCCATTTCCGTCAATTCCATCGAGCTTATGATAAAGCCATGATGCCGATTTCCCGAAATAGGCGTGTGCTATCTCGCGCCATGATACCGTCATCTGGATATCCTGTATGCGCTGCTTTACTGTGCTGTCCTTAGCCTGCTTCATTGTTATTTCCATAATCTTATGCTTTTTAATGCCCTCCCCGAAGGGAGGGGTTCTGTTAATACTTGGTGTAATACTCTGGTGGCTCAATCATCTCATCAAACAGCTGCTGAGCGTACCATAATAACTGTGGGTTACCTCTAGGGTATGACTTCCGGAAATTTCTGATAGCTTCTATCAGTTCTTCCTCTTTTTCTGTTACTAAAATCTTCTTCATATCGTTTTATTTTAAGACAATGCAAAGATACTACTATTTTTCGTAGTAGCCAAATATTTTATACGAAAAATCGTAGTATTAACTATGTTTAAGGTTTCTGTATGTGAAAAGGTAGAAAATGAGCGGGAAATTTTCAGAAAACAGCAAGAAAAAGCCCCGATGCATCTCGCACCGGGGCTTCCTGATAATTTTGATAACTTTATAAACTTGGAAAACCGTACTCTACAACAAGAACGATAGATTTCCATATGAGAATTAGAACACACGCTTGTGCAATGTTAGAAGATCATAACTGTAACTAATAATCATGAGTATAAAAAAGATACACCTAATATAAAATTCAGCCTAACTATACATACCTATAAACACATAAACTTATTTCTTAAACATGATAATCCTGGGATAAGAGAGCCGGGAATGCGGGTTCTGGCCCACAACCGACAGGCGCACACCCTTGGTCCCATAGCGGAAGAAGAGGAACTTCTTCGGCACACGATGAACAATCATCTGAAGGGTATCGCGACTCTCGATATGCACCTGCATGCTGTCGCCCTCGATATCGCCCCGCAGGGTTATCCATGGATCGCTCCAGGAAACCGTCTGCGAGACGTCGGGCGGTCGGTAAAGACCGGAAAGACTTCGACTGCATGTATCGTGAGGAACCGGCTGGATGGCTGCCTTCACGTCTACCTTGGTAGTGGTAGAGGTTGTAGCTGCCGCCATGATCCGGCTGTTCTTTATCTTGAGTTCCTTCCTGTTAACGGCAAGGAGAGAGTCGGGGTTACGCTTTAGGTCAGACGTCTTCAACGTGATGGCTGACACGGAAGCTCTTGGCCTGCCTGACTGCGTCCGTCCAATCTCTACCCTGCCGTTGTGAAGGAGGATATCCTGATTCTCTTTCGTGCGCTCCGCTTCGCCCCTGAGGTCGTGACACTCCTTGAATGCCACAACCAGGGCGAGCGGAATCAACACTAGAAAAATAACCTTAATAAAACCTATAAACCTATTCACAAATTACAACAAATAACTACAAAACACTTAAAATTTATACACACTTCCGTTGGATCGTCTTGATAATCGAGGTAATGGTGGTGAGGTACGTAGGATCTGTAGCGTACTTGCACCCTACCCCGTCGCATATCTTCTGGGCAAACTTGAACGGGTCCTTGCGGCATGGCCAGGCATCCTTGTAGCCCGGCTTCTGGAAAAGACGTTCATGTTCCTTCAGGCAGTCGCCTACGGAATCGAAATCCTTGAAGGCACGCATCACGGTATAATACCAGAGATTTTTGCCGGCAACCTTACACACGGAGACGATGCGGTCTGGCTCCTTGAACTTCTGTTTAGAAGTCTTGAAGTACTCGTGAGTCTTCACCATGACGATATCTCCGTCCCATTGACTACCCTTGGTAATACCGAAGAGGTTAGCCTTACCGATAACCCTTGCACCCCATCCTGTCTCAAGCATCGCCTGGGCAGTAACGAAGGCAGGATCTATTTCCGTTTTTGCCTCCACGGCCGCAGCATACACCTGGCGGGCGAAGGCTAATTGAGTTTTACTTGCCATACCTTTATATATATTATAATAATGTATACCTATGATGCATCATCGGGCGCATCTTTTTCTGAAAAGTTGATAGGCCCGCCGCCGATGTAGTCTCCCTTGTCATTGAAGTCCTTCATGCGCTTTACGAAGTTCTTCGGAAATATCGGATATATTGCCTGTATGTTCTCGATAATGGAGAATATCTCGCGTACCATCATAAACACGCAGATGTAGGTTCCTATCCATTGCATCGCGCCAACAGTAGAGCCCTCTACGGTGGCGTGACTTGCAAAATTACTCAGGATCATCAGGAAGATGTAGATTACAATCTTCTTCGTGAACCTGGAGAAGAAGGATTCGCTAGACGCATCCTTGTGGATAAGGTGTTTCCATACACCCAGGAAGGTATCGATAGAGATGGCTATCGCTATCCACTTGGCAAACTCCCAGTCCTGATACACATACTGGAACCCTTCCGACACAGCCGTCAGAGGGAGCGAGGTGATTGCTATCATCGGTATATTTCGTTTATATTGTTTCATAACATTTCGGCCTTATGTTTTTTAGACATTGCAAAATTACGCAAATATTCCGGAACCGCAAAGGACGCTAGCGCATCATCTGGCGCGACAGCCGGTGAACATCCAGGATGTCTGCGCCTGTGGCAGAAAGCATGAGGGTCCAGCCGTAGCTCTGTAGTTCTGCAGATACAAACGGAATAATCTCGCAGGTGGTAATACTCTCACGGTCCATCCAGTAGAGTCCTTCCGTCTCCACATCTGCCATAATACGGGCATGAACCTTCGAAAGCATCTGAAGGGTGCGGTCGTTGGCTATGACCCTCTCCAGCATATCAGAATTGTTGGGCAGTTTCATGGCTACAGTTACGGCTATGCGCTGTGTGCATTGGATACTCCGGCGCCCATCGCTCTGCATATCCACTTCTCCGTAATCTACGAACAGGAAGGAACCGGTAAGCTTATCGATGCGCTGCTTCAGCTCATCGAACGACTGGCCATAAACGTAGTTTTCTATCTCCGGAACCAGTTCTTTCTCGGGCATCTCCTCGATTGCCTTGAGCACGGTAGCATATTCTTCCATGCTGCTCTCGCCCTTGTTGGCAATACCCTTCGTAACTCCTGCAGTAGCAGGAAACTTGGCAAAATATTCGAATAAATCCAATAACATAGGCTTTTATAATTTTGTCGCAGAGAGCGTTTCCCTGCCTTTGTTATATAATCTTTTTAACTATCTCCAGGGGTAGGCCCACCTCGTCTGCTATCTTGGCCAACTCCATACCGGTAGCCTTCAGACTCTTCACTCCCTCGATGGTCTTCTTCCTGAGAATGCGGAGATAGGTAAGCACATTCAGCTGTTCTACCTGACGGGCATTACCCAATCCATCCTTGGAGAGATCGTAGAGCGCGTCGGTTGCATCGGTAGTAATACTGCTGCCCTCCTTCGGTATGAACTTGGTAAGCAGGGAGAATTCAGTCTTCGAGAAGAGGAAATTATTTACTGCAGTAAAGTTCAGGGCTATCGCCCGGAGAGTATTGACAGGCAGTTTCTTGAACTTCAGAGCGAGTTTCTGCGCCTCTTCCGATGAATACACTCCCTTGTCGAAGTAGAGTATCGCAGCCAGCAGAGGAAGACTTTCCTCGCCCATATCGAGCAGCTGGCGCGCCTCGATGTACTGAAGGGCCGTGAGCGAACAGGTGAGCGACTTGAAATCTGTATTGACCTCATAGCCATAATAGGCTTTCTTGTCGATAAAGATAATCGGCAACTGCTGCCGGCAGAAACAGAGATCGAGCACAAACTTGTCATCTTTCTCCTGGAAGATGAACGAGAGCTGACTGGCTATAGACATGAAGTTCTCCAGAGTTCGCTCATCGCGCTTAATCTTGTTCAGGTTCCATCCCTTCATGTAGCAGAGGAACAGACATTTCACGGCGCCTGGGGAAAACTGCCCACTCTCCATGAGAGAAAGCAGTTCCACCAGCTTCAGATATTGGTCAGAAGTGAGTAGTTCCCATGAATTCGGGATTTCATGCTCTATTCCGTTTGCTCTTACTGTTATCGTCTTTCCCATAAGCTTATGGCATTAAATACATATTGTCGTCCGGACGGTTCTCGGCAGAGAAGGAAAGAAAATCGTTCCCTTCTTGAGCATCGAGGAGCATATCCACATTATGCAGCAGATCTTCCACCTCCCCGTCTAGCTGTGTGGCGAGCTGTAGCGCACGGCTTGCCTCGTCGCTGCCTGAGCGGGTGGCGGTATTGTCATCGAAGAGGTTGCGGATAGTGGCAGGGAACTCAAGGATATCGAAACGCCTGAGAGCCTTCGCCACGGTCTTCTTTACCAGGGCACGCTTGAGCATAGGCAGCGCCTTCTGGGCAAACTCGGCAAACGTCTGGTCTTCTCCTCCCTGTTCGAGCCGGTCGAAGTAGGCGCCTATGCTTTCATCGAGCACTTCCTTCTGGAGAGGAACACAGCGGAAGAAGAAGAGATACGAGAGGTCGATAGGATAAATTTCATCGAATTCATCGGCAGTATCTACCTTCAGCTTACTGAGCATCTTGTAGTAATTGGTCTTGCGCCAGTCTTCCATGGCAAGACGGATATCGGCAGGATCATCGGCACTTATCTCTTCAGTAAGTTCGGAAATCAGCGAATCCATCGCATTAAAGTAGTTCTCCATATAGGAGCGCTTCATGCCTTCCATCTCGTACTTGTAGAGATTAATATCGTTCTTTCTGCGGTTCACGGCATCGAAGATAATCTGAGTAGCTAGCGTAAGGTTCGCCATGGCAGCGCGGAGAAAATCCTTGATGCCACTCTCTTCTTCTTCGATGCTCACAATATCAGAGAACGTATTGTTGCCGATGATGGCAACAATACGCTTGCGCGCAGCTACGGCAGAACCCTGAAGGCTGTCGAAGTCGGCGCTTGTATCTGCACCAGGTGCGCAGTTGCAGAACTGCGCATAACTGGCGAAGAGTTGATTGAGTTGAAATTTCTTGTTCATGCCTGTTGCTGGTTAAGTCGTTGCTCTGGTGTTATATCTTCCTGCCGTTGTGGAACCTCTCGGTAGAACCCTAGCCTGCAGCCCTGCTTGTAGAGTTCCGGGAAGTTCATGCGCAACGCCCAGTTGAGGGGTTCTGCGCAGACTTCGTCCTCTGAGGTGAGCGACATGATGTAGATGAGATAATTATAATAGGTATCACTTCCACTCTTCGAGATGACTCCATCCTTATCTACTGCAGATATGGCTGCATCGAGACCTACCGAAGACAGAAGGGCTTGTTCGGTACGCTTGTCGTAAGAGATGAGCGCCTCGATATATTCCTTATATTTGAGGTCGATGGTCTCCACCTTCCACGACTGCTCGTGTCCCTGCGCATCCATGAATGAGATGGAAGAGAAACCTTTGCCCTGGTTGTCTGCACCTGACAGATAAGTGCTAAACTTGCGTACCTCGTCACGAACATACCGGACCATGCACGACTCCTTGAAGTCTGTACCGATATCAATACCGTTATACTTCAGCAGTTCCATGCCCTTCGCCTTGCGACGCTTATTCTCCTCGCAGAGCTTGGTCATCTGGGTGCGCTTGCTCTGGATCCAGGCATTAGGAATAATGACATGCACCTTTGCAGCAAGTGAGTTTTTCAGAAAACTGTTAATGTATCGGGCTGTCTTATTACTACCTTGGATGTACGGGCGAGCTCCCTGATGCGTCTCGTTGGCGCCATAGAATTCGTCTACTGATTTCTCTCTGTGATGAGAGATCGCAGCATACCGGTAGTTGTCAACTTCGTTAAAGCTGAACTTAGGATAAACCGAGTAACTCGATAAGCCATAGGAGAATCGCCCTACTACAACCTGTTTGAAGTCTCCGTACGAAATCAATTCTGAAGCTACATCCTGGCGGGTAGTTGCCAGTCGGCAGTAACGGTTCTCCATCGCCTCAAGCGCAGCCACCGGCTTACCCATACCTATCACCTTGCCTCGGGTGAAGCGCCACTTGACGAAGAAATCGCCAAAATAATAGAAGTTTTTGATACAGGTCTTGCAGAACTCCTCGACTGAAGGGATGCCGCGTGAGCTCCAGGAGTCGAGCCATTCCATTACTTCTGGTTGCTCCTCGTACTTGCGTACCAGCTTACCGTTCTCAATAGCCTGCTTGTACACGGCGAGTCCGTGACCATAGAGCATTTTAATCTCCTTAGAATAGAGACGAGGGAGCAGTCGGTTCTCCTTGATCTCCTTTGTCACTTCGTCGCATTGTTGGTTGTTGTAGCCACGCATCAACACCTGATATCCCTGTATGCCAAGATAGTGATGCTGCTGCATCCAGAACGTACCACCGAATGGAGACTCCAGGAGTGGTGACTGGAAGAGCTGGTCTGCACCAAAGATGGAGTCGCCTTCACCTAGCTGGAAGGTGAAGGTATTGCCATCGGCAAGGTAGATGCCGGCGTTGCCATACATATCAATTTCGTATTCTTTCATAACCAATTATAACCAATTTATTTTGTGAAGTTTAAATCCGTCTTGAGGGAAGCCCATGTACCTGATGAGGATGCGATAGCACATCTTTGGATCTCCATCTTCGTCTGTAAAGAGAAGGTAGTTCTCTCCATCGATGGCGAAGCGTTCCTTCGGCAACTGGGTGCGGTACTTGCAATGCCGGCGCACCTGAAGCTTTGCGCTCGCCTCACCTCTCGCCCTGGAGTAAGGAAAGAAAACCAGAGTGAACTCCCCATCGGGCAGCTTGCTAATCTCTCTGGCCCACTGGAGCGCCGTAACGCCATCCATGATAATATTCTTACTTGTCTTGCTCATAATGTTGCGAAGATAGTGAAAAATTATTGCCCTGCAAAAGACCGGCTACACCTGTTCCCCGTCATATTTCCGAAAATCGTAAGGCCTGCACCTCTCTTTCCCTTCCCAGCGGTGCGTGCACGTTTGGGTGAGGTGTTTTTGGGAGTTTTTCTCCCAGCCGGTCCGCTTGGGCTGATTATCAGCATTTTAGCATTTATACCCTTTCATTTTCCGTGAATTATTGATATACCCGCGAAAATTATTACTGCAGAAATGCAGCATTATTCTGCGTCTATATTTCGAAATTGTCCGGTAAATCGGTAGGATATGTACTTAATTCCGCCTTCATGACATCTGAATAAAGGCCGTAAAGTAGGTAAATCATCGCAGAAGGCAGCTGCGTGGTGAGCCCTGCCTGATTCTTCAGTTGCTGTTTCTTCTCCGAACTCTTATCAAGCTCTATTTTCCCGTCCGTTTTCTTCAGCGGGGATATCATGATTGCAGAGCAGAGGTTCTTGCACTCATTCTCATCGATACGGATGATAGGCAGGAGCGGACTGCGTTCGCCAAAGAGCATCTGACAGAGCTTGAACTGCTGCCAATGGTATATCGTTGGCGCATCTTCGTTATAAAGTATCACCATGAAGCCATACGACTCCATGGCAGCCTTTAGGTTGAGCGAGTCGGTAGTTATCTGTTCCCGTTCCTCCCTGCGCTTGTTACCGGCACGGTCTGGATAGAGATAAATCGTCTTGTTGACGGCCGCAGATCCGAAGAACTGGTGCACCTCTGCCACGAGGTCGTTGTAATCCTTAGGCAGGAAGGCAAAGAACTCCTTGATGATGTCGAGACGCCTACCATAATCTTTCTTCTGAGCAACGATGAGCGACTGGAAGTTGCCAGGGTCATATCCCATGTAGAGCGGTTCATTGGGGTCGTAATGTAGAAGATACTCTGCCGTAAGGATAAACCTATCCTTCAGATTCAGGCGAAGGATTGACTCATACTTATAGCTATCCTTGAACTGATGCTTTGCGTGGTCGTAGTTGATAAAGAACTTATTGGTTACCTCCTTGTGGCGGATGGCGCAGATGGCCGTGAGGAACTCGTCCGTATCAAGAGTGTCCAACTGGGTCTTGAAGAACTTCGGCCCGAGGATATCCTTATTACAGAAAGAGGATGCACGGATATAGTAGATGGCATTACGCCTCATATCTGCCAGACGAGGTTTCCATCTCGCCACGAAGGCATTGAGCTTAACAGACTCAAGGCGCATCTTCTCCAGGAGAACAGGGTCTTTTGAGTCTCGCTCCTGCTGCTTGAGCACGAACAGGCGGTAGAGACTTCTGTTGACTTCCAGGGCAACGGTTGCAATCTCCTCGATAAGTTTCGGGTTCACCTTCTTTTCATAATCCTCAAACCAGTCATCTTCGCCGAGGTCGACACGAGCCGTATCACTCACACCCGTAACACCTTCATAGTAAGCAGAACAGCGCACATTGGCTGGACCTCCACGTAAAGACGGGAACAGGCGAGTCTTGAGTTTCTCTCCGCTGTTGTGCTTCATCTCCTCCACAAAGGCGTGCACGGCATTTCTACCTGCCACGGATTCCGGCTGGTCGCTTGATACCAGCTGGAGGTGGGCGCCATTGCGAAAGATTACGCTATGCTTGGCATACGCTATCGGGTATCGGGGCTTCCGGAAGTGGGAAGGCAGCGTACTCTCGCCTACTACATAATCAATACCATATTCCAGCATGGATCTCTGCTGCCCGTTCACTACTACCTGACGAGAGAAGTATGCCTGGATGTTAGGCCAGACGTTGGTCATCAGCGCCACGTAGGTTTTATGAACCAGAAAAGATAGCTCCCCTGGCATATCATTGGCGACGCGTATCAGGCGAGGACCAGTCACACCTTCGGTCTTACCTCCGGCACGGGCAACCTCGGCAAAAAGCATATTGGGGTCGATGATGTTGGCAAGCAGCTGCATGTTGTTCATGTAGTAATGCTCGAATTCACCGATATTATTATCATTCAAAATCAGTTGGCTCATCGCTCAAATCCTCCACTATTTCCGCTTCCTGAATATCAGCATCACGAAGCAATCGTTTCTTTTCTGAACTCTCGATAGGCAAACCATCGATGAGAGATATGTAAAAACCGCGGTTGTACTTGCCGGCAATTTCCTTGAGGTTCTTTTTCTGAAAACCTAGTTCTTCTGGGGTAACCTCTGGAGTAATGAGGAACACAACTCCGAGATCTCTATCTGCCTCTGCCTGTTCGGACGCACGTCTGCGGCATTCCAGGGCTTGATCCATACAGGCTTTTTGCATTTTATAGTCGCGCTTGGCAGAACAGAGCTTGGCAAGGTCCTCGTACTTGTTGGCAAAATCATTTTCCCAGACTTTTATGGCCACATTGCAATCTACATTAAAGTAAGATATTGCCTGATTGATACGAGTCATGCAGGTACGAACATCGAGGGTGATATTCTGCTGCGCGGCAATGCGCTGCTTGAGCTGACGGGCGCCACGGGTAATATTACGTTCATACTCGTAGATTTCGGCGGCCCATTGAAGTTGCTTAAGAAAGGTCTGCACATCCTCTGGAATGCCTTTGCCCTCACCTGTCGTCAGGAAGGTGGTAATGAGGTCCGGATGAACGCTCTCCAGTTTTTCTATCTCGCTTTTCATACGCCAAACAACTTCTTTCTAAGTTTCAGTTCTTCGCGATCCTGCATCCGCTCATTCAGTAGTTTGATGGCATCGAGGTCGCCGTTTGCTGCCAACTCGGCTATCTTCTCGTCTGCCTTGAGTTGAGCCTGCTCTAGTACACCTCCGTTCTTCACCATCGAGACGCAGGTTTCTGCAATCTTCCGTAATTCCGTCTTATCCATCTTATCTATCTGATTTATCTGATTTGTCACTATACTGCTCCATTACCATCTTGAACATACGTTCACGTTCCTGATGTCGCTGGAGGTTATCACGGTCGCTGGCACGTTTGTCCTTGCGATCATCTCTTTTAATGTAGCTCTTATAGCGCTTGATATTATCGAGCACGTTCTTGTGCTTGTGAAGAAACTCGGCAGGGTCCTTCTTGAAGAGCTTCACGAGTTCATCGAATTCCGACTTGCCCTTCAGTAATGGATGCTTATATAGAAACTTTCCGGTATCGTTGTAAGCCTTCAGTTCATCGAATGCCTGAAGGTTGCGGATGCGGAGTTCTGCCATGGCAGCTACATCGTTCGCCTTCGGTTTCTTATCAAGGAGTTCGTCGAGTTTCTTCATTTTGCGCCAGGTGTTGATGCGGTCGTTATAAATGACGGTTGCCATCTGCACGTCCTCGTTATAGAGGTTATCCCAGTCGATATTAGGATATTCCTCTTCCTTTTGAACTACTTTTTTTTTGAGTCCTCGTCGGCAGTATCAGGCTGTTCAGATTCCTGTTGATTTTCACCTTCAGGAGTCTCTTCTTCGGTTGAAGTATTGCTTGAACCATCATCAGGTATCTGCTCTCCTTCAGATGAAGTATCACTTGTACCGCCTTCCGGTCCCTGCTCTCCTTCGGTTGAAGTGTTACTTGAACCATCTACAGGTATCTGTTTTCCTTCAGATGAAGTATCACTTGAACCGCCTTCCGGTCCCTGCTCTCCTTCGGTTGAAGTGTTACTTGAACCATCTACAGGTATCTGTTTTCCTTCAGATGAAGTATCACTTGAACCATCTACAGGTATCTGTTTTCCTTCAGATGAAGTATCACTTGAACCG
>ERZ1034998.1309-NODE-1309-length-14693-cov-3.233912_pt1 | contig 14693 bp, 9 predicted proteins | sample MGYA00520621_ERZ1034998 | MGnify/ENA primary metagenome ERZ1034998 (study PRJEB33766, sample SAMN09781748) | gut metagenome | biome: gut microbiome | host: Homo sapiens | place: Madagascar | study: EMG produced TPA metagenomics assembly of the PRJNA485056 data...
GGCCATAACAGACTCATAATTTTCCTGAACGAATATGTCTTTACCTGTAGCAGGGTCTTTCTCAAAACGGATATTTCCACCAAAACGTACTTCTTTCGCGTACTCTTCACGGCGAATCTCAAACGGATTTCCTTCTTTCAGCCAGTTGTCCGGAACCTCTACCTGATATCCATCTTTGATTTTCTGTTTGAACATTCCGTAACGATAACGGATTCCACATCCATATGCCGGGTAATTCAGTGTAGCGAGAGAATCAAGGAAACATGCTGCAAGACGTCCAAGACCTCCATTACCAAGAGCCGCATCCGGCTCCTGGTCTTCAATCACGTTCAGATCAATATTCATCTCTTCCAGTGCTTCTTTTACTTCTTTATATGCTGTCATATTGATGAGGTTATTGCCAAGTGCACGTCCCATAAGGAACTCCATTGACATATAGTATACTGTCTTGGCATCTGTCTCATCATATCTTTTCTGTGTCTCAATCCAATCATCGATAATCACATCTTTGACTGCATAGGATACTGCCTGGAATAACTGCTGCGGCGTAGCCTCATCGATTGTCTTTCTATAAAGTGTCTTAACGTTATCCTTTACTGCCGCTTTAAAAGCCTTTTTCTCGAATCTTTTACTGAACATGTTTATTACTCTCCTTTTTTCTCAACACCCATTGTAACCGCTTCGCCGTTGATCTTCCATTCTTTCACGTAACCAGCCGGCTGTGCTTTTACAACTTCATCCGCAAGTACCTCACCTGCGATCAGTGTATTGTTCTTTTCGAAGACAGCTTCTGCCTTTTCACTACCCTCGTATGTAACTTTGATTCTGTCCATAACTTCGAAATCAGCTTCTTTTCTCATTGTCTGGATCTTGCTGATGATCTCACGTACAAATCCCTCTTCCAGCAGCTCTGGTGACAGGTTTGTATCGAGAACAACTGTGATTCCGTTGTCATTTACAGATTCATATCCTTCAATCTGTGCTGTATCGATCAAAAGGTCTTCCTTGAAAAGTTCGATCTCCTGTCCGTTTACATCCAGTTTGAGTGCACCTGTAGCGTTGAGCTCATCCATTGCTGCATTTCCATCGATGTCGTTAAGCGCCGCTTTGATACCACCTAACATCTTACCATATTTCGGTCCGACTGTCTTTAATTGTGGTTTAAAACTATAAGAAGTAAAGTCTCTTACATCATCTGTAAATTTAACATTTTTAACATTCAGCTCGTCTGCAACGATCTCCTGATAGAATTCCGGAAGATCAAAGTCTGCTTTCACAAACATCTTTCCGATCGGCTGACGGTTCTTGATGTTGGATGCATTACGGCATGCACGTCCCATAACAACAAGGTCAAGAACATGTTCCATGTTATTTTCAAGTTCTTTGTCAATCTGATCTTCATGAACTTCCGGGAAGTCACAAAGGTGAATACTTTCCGGAGCATCCTTATCAATGCTGCGAACCAGGTTCTGATAAATCTCTTCTGTCATGAACGGGATCATCGGAGCTGCTGCCTTAGATACTGTAACAAGAGCTGTGTACAGAGTCATGTAAGCATTGATCTTATCCTGCTCCATTCCCTTTGCCCAGAAACGCTCACGGCTTCTTCTTACATACCAGTTACTCAGATCATCTACGAAATCCTGGAGCACACGTGCTGCCTCTGGGATTCTGTAATTGCCAAGATTATAATCTACATCTTTTACCATTGTGTTCATCTTGGAGAGGATCCACTTATCCATAACCGGAAGTTTATCATATTCCAGAGTATATTTTGTTGCATCAAAATTATCAATGTTCGCATAAAGCACGAAGAATGCATAAGTATTCCAAAGTGTTCCCATGAACTTACGCTGTCCTTCCTGAACGGCTTTTCCGTGGAAACGGTTCGGCAGCCACGGAGCACTGTTGATGTAGAAATACCAGCGGATCGCATCTGCACCGTATTTCTCCAGTGCATCAAACGGATCAACGGCATTTCCTTTAGACTTACTCATCTTCTGTCCATTTTCATCCTGAACATGTCCAAGAACGATAACATTCTTATATGGAGCCTTGTTGAACAGAAGTGTTGAAATAGCAAGCAGTGAGTAGAACCATCCTCTTGTCTGGTCTACAGCCTCAGAAATAAAGTCTGCCGGGAACTGTCTCTCAAACAGATCCTGATTTTCAAATGGATAATGATGCTGTGCAAATGGCATTGATCCACTGTCGAACCAGCAGTCGATAACTTCCGGTACTCTGTGCATCTCTTTACCACACTCCGGACACTTGATTGTTACAGCATCGATGTATGGGCGGTGAAGCTCGATATCATCCGGACAGTTATCAGACATTGATTTCAGTTCTTCAATGCTTCCGATAGAGTGCATATGTCCACACTCACACTGCCAGATATTCAGTGGTGTTCCCCAGTAACGGTTACGGCTGATTCCCCAGTCCTGAACGTTCTCGATCCAGTCGCCGAAACGTCCTTTACCGATACTTTCCGGAATCCAGTTAATTGTGTTATTATTTCTGATCAGATCTTCGCGAACTGCTGTCATCTTGATGAACCAGGACTCACGTGCATAGTAGATCAGTGGAGTATCACATCTCCAGCAGTGAGGATAGCTATGCTCGAACTTCGGTGCATCATAAAGAAGTCCTCTTGCATCCAGATCCTTTAATACTTCCGGATCAGCTTTCTTTACAAACAGACCGGCGAACGGTGTGGATTCTGCCATATCACCCTTCTCATCTACAAGCTGTACGAATGGAAGATCATATTTTCTTCCTACATTCGCATCATCTTCACCAAATGCAGGTGCGATGTGAACAACTCCTGTACCATCTGTAAGAGTTACATATTCATCACATACAACATAGAATGCTTTCTTACGCTGTTTTGCAGCCTCGTCTGCTGCACACTGATACAGCGGCTCATACTCTTTTCCTTCCAGATCAGTTCCCTTATAAGTCTCAAGAATTTCATAAGCATCTTTGCCTTCTTCTGCAAGTCTTCCAAGAACTGTATCAAGCAGTGCGCAAGCCATATAATATACATGTCCGTCTGCTGCCTTAACCTTTGCGTAATCTTCTTTCGGATTTACACAAAGTGCAAGGTTGGATGGAAGTGTCCAAGGTGTTGTTGTCCATGCAAGAATATATGCATCTTCATCTTTTACTTTAAAACGAACGATTGCTGAACGCTCCTTAACATCCTTGTATCCCTGTGCAACTTCCTGTGCGGAAAGCGGTGTTCCACAACGCGGGCAGTAAGGAACGATCTTAAATCCTTTGTAAAGGAGTCCCTTATCCCAGATCTGCTTCAGAGCCCACCATTCAGACTCAATAAAGTTGTTATCATAAGTTACATATGGGTGCTCCATATCAGCCCAGAATCCAACTGTACCGGAGAAATTCTCCCACATTCCTTTGTATTTCCATACACTCTCTTTACATTTCTTGATAAATGGTTCAAGACCATATTTCTCAATCTGATCTTTTCCATCAAGACCAAGAAGCTTCTCAACTTCAAGCTCTACCGGAAGACCATGTGTATCCCATCCGGCCTTTCTTGGAACCATATATCCTTTCATTGTACGGTATCTCGGGATCATATCCTTAATAACACGAGTTAAAACGTGTCCGATATGCGGTTTACCATTTGCTGTCGGAGGTCCGTCATAGAAAATATAATCCGGACATCCTTCTTTTTCATCCATACTTTTCTGGAAGATTTCATTATCATCCCAGAACTTTTCAACTTCTTTTTCACGGCTGACAAAGTTCATGTCAGTTGAAACTTTCTTATACATGTTCTTATCCTTTCCTGAGTTTATTTTATGATTCTTAAAAAAAGAAAGGCTTCCGTCCTGTAATAGGACGAAAGCCTGAACTTCTCTCGTTAAACCACCTGTTACATCATACTTAGGTCTGATTTCTGACCTGCATATGGTATCCTTTAACGCCGGACACGCGTCAGTCCTTACTCTCTCTTTCTGCAGAAACCTCTTTTCTGCATCTGTTTCAGGAACTGCTGCTCTGGAGTGATCTTCAAAAATCTCTTACTTGCACCGGACTCCCACCATCTCCGGCTCGCTGTAACGTTCGGATAAATCCTACTGTCTCCGTCATCGCTTTACCTGTGAACTTCTACACACGGCTTATTATAAAGAGATTCTTGGCTCTAGTCAAGGTTTATTATGATAAAAAAAGTGCGAAAAAACGTTGTTTTCAGCGTTCTTTCGCAAATTTCTGTTTTCTTATCTGCGGCGTTTCTTCTTTCTTTTCACATTACCACTCTTTGCATTTCTTCTTTTTCCTTTTTTTCTTCTACGACGTCTTATCTGCTTCCGGTAATTCGCAAGTACAACAATGATAATCAATAAAATCACAACTGCAATTACAACTCCGATCACAATTTTCATAAACTTTGAAATCCCGGTTACGACAGTTGAAGTTGTCTTATCTTTCTTTTTTCCCAAAACAGCTGCACTGCTTTCCTCTGTTTTTTCTATCGCAGCTTTCACACTGCCTACTTCCTGCCCTTTATAAGTAAATGTTACTGTTCCGGATCCATCCTTGTTGCTGTCTTCCTTCACTTCTGCTTTCACATCAGAAAATTGTGCACTCTTCGGAAGTACGATATAAGCATCTTCGTCTTCATAAGACTTCACACCTTCCGGAAGCTTCTGATCCTTCAAAGATATTTTTGAAAAATTGCTGTAAGCATAATCAAACATGGCACGAGTATCTATATAAGCATCATTTCCAAAATCATAAAGTACAACCGCAACAAGCTGCATATCTCCGTTATCTGCCATTGTCACAAGCGTTGTTCTTGCCTGATCTGTGTAGCCGGTCTTACCACCCTTGCAGTATTCATAGTAATTATCATTCTGTGGCCAGAGCATCTTGTGCTTCTGCTGAAAAGTACGTTCTTCATTCACCAGATTTGTTGCCGGAATCGTATGGCTTAACGATTGGGAAATTGTCCGGAACGCTTCCTTCTGATAAACTGCTGCACCAATTCTTGCCATATCATGCGCCGTTGTATAATGTTGTTCATCATGAAGTCCGTTCGCATTCGTCCAGTGTGAACCTGTGCATCCAAGTTTTTCTGACTCATCATTCATCGCCTGAATAAATGTGTCATAACCCCCACCCATCTTCTTGCCAACACTCTCAGCTACTGCATAAGAGACCTCATTTGCCGATGCCAGCAGAACGGCATAGAGCGCGTCTTCCATACTGATCTGCTCCCCCGGTGTCATGCCGATATGGGCATCGCCATATTCCAGAAAGGAGATACTGTCCTGGGAAAATTCTACCGTATCTGTAAGCTCTGCATTGTCCAGCGCAACCAATGTTGTCAGAAGTTTTGTAATACTCGCCGGATAATGCTTCTTTTCAATCTGCTTGCTATATAAAACCGCCCCACTATTCATATCCATAACAATTGCAGAATCCGCATAAGTTGCCGGTCCCTGTGGCCAGTTCTCCACACTGTTTGAATCCGGTGCGATCGCATAACAGTTCTGACGCTGTGTCTCCCTGTCTTCTTCCGCTGTCTGAGTTGAATCTGTTGTGGCTGCCGCCGTTTCTTCCTCAGCAAATGTCTGTACTGCCGGCATTAATATCATAGATGCCGCCAGAAAAAGAGACAGACAGCGCTTTCCGTATTTCTTAAAATTTATCATAAAGGAAATCCTCCGGTTGTTTGAATTCATAACGCAAAAATCCCCACAGACCTTTCATCTGTGGGGAATCTGTGACTATTGTTATTATAATTCTACTGAAGGTTTTTTTCAATAGTCCGGAGGCTATTTTCTTTCAACTATCGAATCTCTTCCATCATGATCTCTGCTCCCGCAGCTTCTACTACAAGGCTGTCTTTCTGTGGATAGAACCGTGTGGTGAACACATACTCACCATTATTCACAAACACTTCCACTGAAGACTTATCCACAAAAATTTCAACACTTGAAATTTTATCTGCATCAACATAACGTATTCCTCTTCCTGCAGATACAGAATTTTTATCCTGACTTGTGAAATGCATCTCGAATCTTCCATTTTTGTACTCAAGAATCAATTCTTCATCAATCACTGTCCTGAATTCATTATTCTGAATGCCCGAGATATTCACATCATAGACTTTATATCCATCTTTTTTCAACATTCCTGTAGACTTATCCACAAAAGTTTTCCTCTTCTGTAATTCTCTGACAGGTCTCTGACAAACTTTGCCGTCTTCTACAAACACTTCTCTCGGGAAAGTGAAACAATGCTGCCACCCTTCTGCGATCGTCAGATTAGTATATTCTTCACAATCCGGCATTCCCATCCAACTGATATGGATTCTTCTGCCATCTTCTGTCTCAAAACTCTGCGGAGCATAGTAATCAAATCCATAATCCCACAGCATATACTCGGAAAGCTTATAGTCTTCTAAAATACTTCCATTGATCAGAAAATATCCTGACTGGTAAACATTTCTGTCGTCCCAAACTCCACCTTCGAGCCCCTGCACAGAAGTAGAAAGAATCTTGGTTTCGTCAACTTCAAAATAGTCTGGGCATTCCCACATATAGCCAAACGGTGCTTCTGATTCCACGCGGCTTCTGAAATTCCAGTTGATTTTATCTTTTGACTCGAAGATCAATGCCTGTCCGACATCTTCTTTTGTACGGGCACCCTGAATCATGTAGTAAGTATCTCCGTCTTTCCACACCTTCGGATCGCGCACATGACAGGTCAGATCTGACGGATAATCCACATTTCTCATCAGTTCTTTCTTCGGACCGAATGTCTTTCCATCCTCACTAATAACAAGAACTGTATTTGCCTCGCGTCCTGTATTGATGTAATCAAAATCACCGTCTTCCAGTTTCACATTTCCTGTATAATAGACATACATTTTACCATCTTCAATAAATGTAGAACCAGAATATACTCCATGACAATCAAATGGCTGATCCGGATATAATTTTACTCCCTGGTATTCCCAGTCAATCAGATCCTTGCTTGTATAATGTCCCCACATCTTTACGCCACCCTCGGCATTGAACGGGGAATACTGGAAGAATGCGTGATAAATTCCATTCAACTGGCACAGTCCGTTCGGATCATTGAGCCAGCCAACAGGAGGCATCAGATGCAGCTTCTCACGATAAAGCCCCCCTTCTTTCTGCTCCTTTGTTTTCATCATCTCTTCCGTCATATCTACCAGTTTGATCAGATCCCTTGTTAATGCATTCATGCTCTTGTCTCCCTTTTTCCATTTACAGCCGTTCTATTCTGCAAGAATTCTTCTTTGAATAAAACGGCTGTATCTTTTTAATCACTGTTCAATTTATTTTTCAATCTTCATTGCGAGATCAGCTGTTGTAACTGTTCCCGCTGCTGTCTTCTCTACTTTGCTGAAGTCATCTGCATTCGTCAGTATCATCATCGTAGTTGTCGGATGTCCTGCTGCTTTGATAGCATCCAGATCTGCTTCGATCAGCACATCGCCCTTACGAATCTTTGCTCCGTCTGCTACTTTCTTTACAAATCCTTTTCCATCCATGGAAACTGTATCAATTCCAATGTGGATCAGAAGCTCTGCTCCTGCTTCCGTTGCGATGCATACTGCATGCCCTGTATCGAAGATATTCATTACTTCACCGTCACATGGTGCTACAATCTTTCCATCTGTTGGCTCAACTGCAACAGTTGTTCCAAGCATCTCTGATGCAAATGTCTCATCTGCTACTTCTGCTGTCGCAACAACATTTCCGTTTACCGGGCTTGTAATTTCTTCTGCTGAAACATTTTCTACTTCTACTACATTCTCTGTCTCTTCTGTTCTCTCAACTGTTGTCTCTGTTGCAGCTGTCTTAACTACCGGCTCTTTATCTTTGTAAATTATGAAGGAGATCACAAATGCTACTCCTACTGAAATTGCCATCTCAATAATGTACTGAAGCGGCTGATTCAGACAAAGCAGAATACCGAAGATACCGGTTACTCCTGTTCCCTTTGCTCCAAGATGTACAAGGGATGCATACAGAGCTCCACATCCTCCACCAATACATCCTGCGATAAATGGTTTGAAGAATCTTAAGTTTACTCCAAAGATTGCCGGCTCTGTGATTCCCATGAACGCACTCAGTGATGACGGAAGTGCAAGAGATTTAATCTTCTGATCTTTTGACTTAACGCCAACTGCCAATGCTGCTGCACCCTGTGCTACATTCGCTGCACTTGCAAGTGGAAGCCAGTAAGTTACTCCGTATTTTGCCAGCTGACCAATGTCAATGGCTGTGTACATCTGATGAATACCTGTTACTACTGTCGGTGCATACAAACCTCCCATGATCAGACTTCCAAGTCCGAGCGGAAGTGTCAGCATCCACTGGATTGCTCCAAGGATCGCATTCTCACCCCATACGAAGATCGGTCCTACGATAGAAAGTGTAAGATATCCTGTCACGAATACGCTGACAAGTGGTGTTACAAACAGGTCAAGTGCTGCCGGAACTACCTTGTGCAGCTTCTTCTCTAATACAGAAAGGATCCATACTGCAATAATAACCGGGATTACATGTCCCTGGTATCCAACCATGTCGATGTGATACAGTCCGAAGAATACGCTCTGTGTCTGCTGTACACCTTCCGTTGCAACTGTATATGCATTCTGCAATGACGGATGAATCATGATCATACCGATAACGGCTCCAAGATACTGGTTTGCACCAAATGCTTTCGCAGCTGAAAATGCAATCAGGATCTGCAGGAATGTATAAGCAATATTACTGAACAGATTCGCAAATACATAAATGGAACTACTTGTATCAATTGCTAAAAATCCATTTGTATTCATGAAATCCAGCGCATTCATGATCCCCATCAGGAAACCACTTGCTACGATGGCCGGAATGATCGGTACGAAAATATCACCTAACAGCTTGATGGCCTTCATAAACCAGTTCTGCTTCTCTGCCGCTGCTTCCTTTGCCTCAGCTTTTGTGCTTGCTGTAATACCTGCGATCGCGATAAATTCATCAAACACCTTATTCACTGTTCCCGTTCCAAGAATAATCTGAAGCTGTCCAGATGCCTCAAACACTCCCTTTACTCCATCCACATTCTCTATTGCCTCTTTATCTGCCTTACTATTATCTGCGATAACAAGACGAAGACGCGTTGCGCAGTGCGCTGCGGATACAATATTCTTGCTTCCACCTACATATCCCAGAATCTCCTGGGCTGTTTTCCTGTAATCCATGATTACTTTCCCTTCCTTCTCTGTTTTATGTGTAATCGTTTTCACATTTTATGATTTTATATTAAATAAAAAAATGCCATTTGTAAAGATGGCATTTTTACTAATTCTGATTCTTCTGTTTTGTTTAACTTGCACTATACTCTTAGTTACATTCATTCAAACCTATTCACGATCTGGAATCCCAGCTTCATATGCACCGGCACCGGATTTTTCTCTTCAATCTGTTCAAGCAAGAGCTCTGCCCCCTTGATTCCACTCGTTTTATACCCAAAATGAACCGTTGGAATACCGCCTGTCACAGCCCTTAACATCTGATTATCACCAAATCCTGTGACACAGATACCAGACTGTTCCAAAATGTGTAGCATCCTTGCACCAGAATTCTGAACCGATTCCGGAACCGCCTTTTTACTCTGTGCGATCAATGCCTCGATTGCTCCTGCTGCAATCGTATCTGTTGCGCATGATATGATATCGATTCCATTTTCTTCGCTCAACAAATCCACTACTGCTTCATATCCGCCGCTCATTGTAAATTCTGATTCGCGTCTGTACCGATGGTCATCGAAAGTAATCCCTGCTTCCTGAAGTCCCTTGCGGAACCCGTCTTCTCTGGCAGCACCTGCTGCCTTATCTTCACGAGTAACACCAATATATGCAATCTTGCAATCTTCAGGTCTTCCACCATTCCGCTTCAGTGCTTTCACCGCAACTTCTTGTCCCATTGCTCTTCCCGCACCAAAATCATCATGATAGATACAACTTGCCATTTCTGTCTCCTGTCCCACAACCACAACCGGAACCTTTGATTCTTTTAAAAATCTCCGATGCTCGTCTGTAAGCACTGTACCGATCAGTACAATTCCATCTACCGGATAACTTTCAAAGATTCTCAGATAAGTCAGCTCATTCTTCGGTTGATTATCCGTGCTTGCAAGAAGCATCTGGTACCCTCTTGCCGAAAGAACCTGTTCAATTCCCGCTGTGATCCGGCTGATTGATTCTGAATTGATCTTCGGAGCCACCACACCAACCAGATGTGCGCGTCCGGTTCTTAGGATTCTTGCCTGAGTAGACGGCTGATATCCCGTCTTCTCAATCACTTTACGAATCTGCTCCTTTTTCTGTTCACTCACATATCCGCCATTCAAATATCTTGATACTGCTGCGCTGGACACCCCGGCCATCTGCGCAATCTCCTTTATCGTCATTGTATACTGCCTGCCTTTATTCCCCTGATTTTCGAAATTATCCAGATCCATTTCCGCTCTTTTTCTAACTTTGACCTGAACCTGAATGACATTCACATTTTAACATTCAACAGACAAATATGCAACGGCGTTGCGCTACATCATTCTTTCTCTACCTGTCCCCCATCATATAAAATTCCATAAAGGATTACTCTTCCATTCGTCTGATCGTTGGAACAAGTCGATAACCCGATGATTCTGTCCCATTCCTCTTTCCCCTTTTTCTCAGGAAGACGATACTGAACTGCATGTGCCTTTATATACTCCATCAGTTCTTCCAGATTCTCTTTCTTATAATCTTGTGGATTATAAATAACTTCATCATACGCATCCGTCTCCACACAGGCGAACCACTGGATTTTTTCTAACTGTTCATTCAAATATAGCGTACCTGTTTTGTGCGATTCAAAATACTCCTTTTCTTTATAATTCATCACATCCCCAAACATTGCGCCATTATCCATATGGTGACCATATAATAAACTGTAACTGTCAATAAATTTTCTGTCATTTCTGCTATCCAGAAAAATACTTCCTGAAAGAGCAAATTCTCCATAAATATCCTGGTTGATATATTCCAGATTTGTTTCTCCCTGCACAACCGGATAATCAATCTTTGTTCCGTCTACCGTCAGCCAGGCACACACATCCGGATTGATTTTCTGAAGTTCCTGCAGGGACGGACTTTCATCCGTTTTCCCTGCAGGTTTATATTTCATTAATTCTCCGCTGATAAACGCACGTCGGTTGATCTGGCAGGTATCCCATAATGAATATGCACCATAAAGAAGCATAAGAATAATAAAGAGCGCTGCCAGAATTTCCAATATCTTATTTCCCGCTTTTATAACTTTAAAAAACAGCTCTTCCCTCTGCTCCCCTGCCTCCTGACCTTCTGTCGTTTCGTTTATCATGCTCTTTTTCTACGAAAGAAAACTGATCCAAGTGCGCCTGCCGCACCCACAAGTAGTACGTATGGTGTGTATTTCTTTGCGACGCCTGTTACTACAGCCGCATCTTTCTCATTCACATACTGAACTACTGTACCATCTTCTTTTGTAGTTCCTGTCTTTGTTCCGGTCGCAGTTGTTTCTCCGTCAATCGTAGTGGTATATCCATCTTTATTCGCATCGGTCTCTGTTACCGTGTATTTATCAGATTCTGTCAATCCATAAATTGTAATCGAACCTGTATCAGAAATCTGATAAGAAGTTTCTGCTTCATTGCTTGTGATGTATTCTGTAAGTGCCTGTGCATTTGCATTTTTCTTCACTACAACTTTGTAGAGTTCTCCCTGTCCACCATTCACCGCAACCTTGAATTCAAAGGATTTATTTTTAACGCCCTGATTACCTGTGATCGTTTTTTTGATTGTCACATCATGTGTTGCATCATTTTCTGCACCATAATCATTGATAAATTCAAGATCACCTTTTTCACCGTTATTTTCTGTAATTACATTTCCAACATAAAGTGCTCCATCTGCTCCGTTATATACAAAAAGATAAACATCTCTGCCTGCTGTATCATAATCGATTCCTTCATAAGAACCTGCATCTTCAGTCACAACATAATGATAAACACCGGCATGTTCAAATACCTCTGCATTGATTTCCAATGTTGCATTCTTGCTGTAAACTGCTGCCAGTGTATCTTCTCCTGATGGTTGGAATCCGATTGTCTGGGTGGCCTTGATTCCACCTGTCACACCGGCATATACTACATTATCTCTCCAATTTTCTGCTGCTTCACCATTCTCCACATGAAACGAAAATGAAGTGTTTGGCTGGTATGTATTTCCATCCGTTGTCACTGTTTTCTTCAGATTCAACTGTGTGATCGGTTCATTTTCCTCGGCCGCCGCATTTACCACACAAACTGACATCATCATCATGCTCGCCATTGCCATTGCTGAAATACGTCCTGCTGTTTTCTTATTCATAATCTCTACCTCACTTTTTACTCTGATTTCCGGTTTTCAGATATCTGACCGGCGGAGCACCGTAATTACTCTGCCTTTTATCTCCTTGTCCTTCACAGCTCCAAAATACCGGCTGTCTTTTGCATTTTCCCGTTGATCTCCCAGAATAAAATATTCTCCGCTATTCAGCGTCAGTGGATAGACCGTGTCACTTTCGTATTGCGGTGTATCATAGAAAATATCATTTTCCACAATCTTACTTCCATTGATCTTTACCTTTTCGTCCTCTGTAATCTCTACTGTATCGCCGCCGGCTGCGATCACTCTGCCCACATATTTCTCTCCTGCTTTCTGAAGAACCACCACATCCCCGCTTTTCGGTTTTTCCAGTCGATAATAAAAGAGCAGATCTCCCGCACTGATGCGTGGCGACATGTCATTGTTTTTCATGGTTGTAATGCCAAACAACAGCCCGAACAAAACCCACAGAAACACCAGAAGAAATGCAAGACGAATCAGAAAAAGATGAATCTCTCCTTTTAATTTCATGAATCTTTTTCTTTCCTCTTTCTTCGAAGAAACAGAAAAACTGCTCCTCCTGTTATACCTGCTGTTTCTATCAGGATTGTAGGAAACATCCTGTTCTCTACTCCTGTCGGAACAACCATAAGCGGTTGATACTGATTCGTATATGTTACTGTTACAGTCTGCTCCTTCGCTACATCAATTTGTGCTGTCATCCCCTCTGTCTGACTTTCCTGTCCCACGAGATAAAAGGTATGCCCCAGCCTGTAGTTATTCTGTTCCTGAGCAATCTCCGTCACTGTATATTCCCCAGGTTCAACCGCCTGAAGAGATGCACTCCACTGACCATTTTGCGGAAGCTTCACTTCTTCGATCACTTCTTCTCCCCGTTTTACTTGAAATGTAAAGGACTCGTCCGGAACCTGACTCGCTGCAATTCCCTCCACCTGTTTTGTAATCATCAGATTACCTGTTTTTGCCGGTGGGGTTGGGAGATCCTTTCCAAAAGAAATGTTATCGAGCAGGTTTCCATTTGACAGATTTCCATTTGCTGCCGCTACTGCCACAAAATAAAATCGAGTAACATATTGCCCTGCCGGAACCGTATAATCTCCATAGTGATAAGTCCATCTGCCGGCTTCATCTGACAATACAGCCTGTACATCTGGATTACTCTGATCAAATCCCGATCCTGCCGGATTCCAATCAGAACTCATTGATTTCGTATCGCTGATGATAACCTCCATCGTGTCTGTTCCCCAACGTCCGGCATGTTCCAATCCCCAGTGAAGGACTGTCCCCGGTTCTGTCAAAACATCCTGATAAAGTGCTCCTGGTTCCTCACAATTTAATTCTGCGAACTGATTTTCCTGTGCCGCACTGCTGATGTTATAAACCGGCTTTGGATCATTAACCGTATTTCCATAATAACTTCTGCTTCCGTCTGCAATCTCGATATAATAATCTTTCTGATTTCCAGCGCCAAAATATGCACCTTTCGCTGTTGTCTTCCAGTACAAATTATTCGTTCCATTTGCTACCTGAATAAAATGTGCATTCTTATAAGTCAGTGTTCCTACATCAGATACTTTTGGCGTCTCAAAGCTTCCATTCTGAAGCTTGTCATAATAATTCACCTTGTATTCGGAAGAATAAACTGTCACCGCCTCATTTACTGTCACTTTCACACGAAATGTCTTCTGTGCACCATCTCTTGCAACTTCATAGAATTGCTTTCTACTATCCACAGTCGCTGTATCCTCAATGTCTTTCCATTGACCGTTTTCACTTACCTGCCACTGATAAGCAATCTGATCTGATTCTGTTGTTCCACTAACATCTGCTGTCAGAGAACCTTTTGTAAGAATCTCATCTTTAAGAGCAACTGAAATTTTCTCTGAATCGGTACTTTTCCCTTCCTCTGTTACTACTCCAGACTCAGGGGGAGATTCTTTTGCGTCTGGTTTCTGCATTTCTGATCGGGAAGTCTCTTCCGCATCTGTTTCTTCCGGGAGCACGGTACAATCTGTTCCCTCTGTAGTTTGTACAGCCTCAACTTGTACACCTTCTGCCAGCACCTGAACCCCCATCAACGACAGCATCATCAATACCGCCATCAGAAATGCAAAATGTCTTCTCAGCTTTCTTCGCATTTTGCCCTCTCCTGTCTTAAATTGAATTGTTACCTTTCAGGAAGTACTGTCGATATATTTTATATCTGCCCTCCTGTCTAATATATGTA
>ERZ1034998.1314-NODE-1314-length-14659-cov-4.894686_pt1 | contig 14659 bp, 7 predicted proteins | sample MGYA00520621_ERZ1034998 | MGnify/ENA primary metagenome ERZ1034998 (study PRJEB33766, sample SAMN09781748) | gut metagenome | biome: gut microbiome | host: Homo sapiens | place: Madagascar | study: EMG produced TPA metagenomics assembly of the PRJNA485056 data...
TCTTCGGAACTCAACGCCGTATCGAAAAATACAGACGGATCGCCGTATTAACGTATGCCAGACAAGAATAAAATATTAATTACCGCTTAAAGGTTGCCGACTTCACGGTAAAACCATGCGGAAAATCAAATCGATAACCGCAAAAAAAGGAAGAACCCAACCGTTCTTCCTTTTTTACTTCTTTTGTTGCGTTTCGGCGTTTAAAACCGGCGACCTCTTCGCTTATGAAAACGAAAAAGGCTAATTAATCGACTTATAGCGCAGTTTCTGAGCATTAATTTGCAATTTTTGCTGTCGTTGCCCGATTTGTCGTCCTTGCCCGACATCTGCCGAAGCCGGCTTACGCCGAAGTTTCGCCGACGGCACGCCGTTTCCGGAACGCACAAGAAAGCGGATTTCGTGTTAAACAATATCCCGAAAAATACGTTCGGGTTAAATAGAACCGTTATCGATAAACGACGCGTAAATGGTTTTAGTGCCTTCGGCTTTTCTGCCGTTGATTTTGTCGAGAATGTTCTGCGTGCATAACCTGCCGAACTCCATCTTGGAAAAATCTATCGTCGACAACTTGTTATCCAGACACTGCAGATAAGAAATGTTATCGCAACCGCAGAGCGATATATCTTCCGGAACGCGTTTTCCTATGGAATTAAGGTACTTGAACGCCCCTATCGCGAGCATGTCGTTCATGCAGAAAACGGCGTCGATATCGGGGTTCTTTTTCAGCATTTTCTCCATGCACGCCGCGCCTTCCGAAAACAAGGCCGTTCCTTTAGCCGCTTCCGTCGTTTCGTCGCTGTTTAAGATATTCTCTTTTTTCAACTCTATACCGTATTGTTTAGTATAATAATCGAGAGCGATGTAACGCGTATCCTTTTCAACCGATTTCCAATCCCTGCCGGTTATGAACGCTATTTCGCGGCGATTTTTTTCCGCGAATTTTTTCACGATGTTTTCCATCGCGTCGGCGTAGTTAATGCCTATCGAAAACTCGTCGTAAGGGCGACAGTTTATCATGGCGACTCTTTTGGCGAGTTTTTCAAAGACTTCGGGCTTGCAGAAAGTATAGGAAAAGTTTATTATCCCGTCCACCTGCCTTAAATACATCTCGTTATAATAATCGACTTTGTTGCTCTCCACCACGCAAATCGTTACGAGATAGTCGTATTTGCGCGCCTCTTTGATAACGCCGTAACAGATATCCGCGTAATACGTGTTGGACAGATTGCTGATGAATATCACTATCTGCTTCGTCTGCGTGGTTCTGAGCGACTTCGCGACGAGATTAGGCTCGTAGTGGAGTTCTTTTATCGCGTCGTAAACTCTGCTCTTGATTTCGTCGCTGACGAATTTTGTGTTGTTTATCACGTGCGATACGGTTGACGGGGCGACGTTGGCGTATTTCGCGACGTCGTTTCGCGTCGCCGGTCTGTTGCTTTTAGTAATCATTGTTTTACCTTATATGGATTTATGACAAAATATTTATTCGCCTCTCCCGCGGCGGAATATTTAAATCCTTTCCACGACGCGTATTCGCCGAACCCGGAAAGCATCTTATCGTAAATTGTTTTTCCGTAAGAATCCCACGAACTGTATTCCGCGTTGGTCAGATAGCCCTGAATCGCAGAAACTACCCCGTCGTTGACGGTGCCGCCGGTGGAACTCTGGACGTTCTTTTCCGAATATCCGAGGCTGAAGAACTGATACGGATTCAAGCCGCAATCGCCCTCGAACGAGGGGATTCCTTCGACCTTTATTTCCGACGGAACTTCGAAGCCTTTTACAAGACAGTTAAGCGAACAGATTATTCCCATATCCGCGTAAACTTCGTAATAAGCCTCCATGCCTTGCTTGGAAAACAAGAACTTTAAAAAGTCTACACACAGGTTCGTCTGCGCCTGATTTCTTTTCACTATTCCGACGGGACGGTGGTCGGGACCGCCGAGCGTTCTCAAAGCGTTGCTCGCGGGCGCGCCGCCCGCAACTTTAGCGTTGTCGGTCATGGCGGGAAGTTCGAACCAACCGAGCGACGATTGAAATTCGCCCACGGGAATACAGTCGTCGGCATATTTAAGAACCGAGCCGAGCGAAGTCTGATAGTCGGACATATAATCGAGCCTTGAAATATAAACAACCGCCGATTCGCTTCTCGGATAAGAACCGTTTTCGATGTTAAGCACGCCTTTGTGGAAAGCGTCTCTTATGCCCGAAGCGGTGTACGACGAAGAACAATATCTTGTAAGATCATAGAAATTAGCCATCATGTCCGCATATCTCGCGGATTCGGTGTTGATGGTATTTCCGTTGAAATACGCGTCTATCAGTCTGGATATATTATACGTATAATTGCTTCTCATGTCAACCGTACTGTCGTTCAAATCGAATTCCCAGCCGTAATCGACGTCCTCGATGTAACTGAAATCCTTTTCCTGCGAGTGAACGGTTTCCACGACGTCCCTGAAATATTGATCCGCGTACATTCTCAGAAGCCAGCCGAAAACGTTGCCCTCTATTCCGCTTTTATCGTAATTTACGCCGAGAGGGTTGGTATATCCCGCTTCTCTTGCTTTTTTCAGCAAATCGAGCAGCGAAGCCCAATCCGTTGGAACGCTCCAGCCGTTTTCCGAAAAGACTTTTTTATTATAATACGCAAGCACGCAGTTGGACTGAAAAGAAATATTCGGTATCGTCTGCATGGAATCTTCCGTCCGGTAAGCGTCCTCGTCGAGCATTTTCTTCCACACCGTGCTTCCGTTCTCGGAATATTTGTTTTTCTGATTCAGATACTGCGTGAAATCGACGATTTTATCCGTGCCGTAATATTGACTTACGACGTTTGTCTGAACGATGTCCGCTTCCGTATTTTTCGTTGCGAGAATAATTCCCTCAACCGCTTTCGTGTAAGCGTCGGCGTCCTGAACGGTATCGATATTGATCTGCACGTTTTTGTTTATCTGACGATAAGCGATTTTAACGTTTTCGAGCGCTTTTTTAGAATAAGCGTCGAGCGGAAGAAATATGTTTATTTCTCCCGAAAGTTCGCCGTCGTCCGCCGACGTGGAATTATCCTCGGTCTTTCCGCAACCGGTAAGGCACGCCGTCAGCGCGAGAATAAGGGTTAAAACAATCAGATATGCTTTCTTCAACATTTTTTCTCCTTTAAAGTTTAAGCCCCGCGGCAAAATCGCCGTTAATGAAAAATTTAAGGCTTATTACTGTCGTAAACACCAAAGGTATGCCGCTTAAAAGGTATAAAGCGTAAGCCGAGCCTTTCGAGGTCGTTCGTACCGACGCGGCAAGTTCCGTCAACTGCGGCATAAGCGTGGATCTTTTCGCGTTGTCCACGAATATCATAAGCGGCCACAGATAATCGTTGTAAATAGCGGCGAAAATCGCCACGGACTGCACCATCATTATAGGCACGGACAACGGCAGACATATGGAGATATACGCTCTGCAGACGCCCGCCCCGTCTATAGCCGCCGCCTCGTATAAATCGCGCGGTTGCTGAGCCATAAACGTTCTGTATAAGAATATGGAAGCGATCTGATTGCCCGCCACGTAAGGAATGAACAGCGCCCACCAACTGCCGATAAGGTTGAGGTTTACGATGTTGAGGTATTGCGGGGTGAGCGACACCACGCTCGGCACGAGCATCGGGATTATTATCAGCATAAACAAGACGTTTTTGCCGGGGAAATTTTTCCTCACGAAAATATACGCCACGAACGTGCTTAAAAACGCCGTTACGGCCGTGGATATGAGGTCGATTATTATGGTATTGACCATGTTGCCGAGAATGGAATTAAAAGCCGTCGAATAATTCGACCATTGCCATTTGCTCGGAAGCGACCAGATGTTGCGCTCGATGAAATCGACGTTCGGTTTCACCGAAAGCATAAAGGTTATAAACACCGGAAATAAAGCGAGAACCAGCAAAATTACAAGAAAAATTATCAGAATCGTTTGCGAAACCGGTCCTTCGATGCCTGTTTTCCTGATTTTTTTATAATTATTCTTCATAACTGTTCCTCGCTTTTGGATTGCATTCTGAAGTTTATCACCGTGGCTATGATCAGGAACGCGAACAGGAACAAACTCATCGCGCTGGCGACGCCGTAGTTTTTGTCCTTCGTTATAGACAAATACATCAGAAGCGACGGCGTGGCAGTGTTAAAATCGCCCTTCGTGGTGACGTAAATCCTTCCGTAGTCCTGAATGGACGCTATGAAAGAGGTTATGAACACGTATTTGATTTGCGGAACTATCATCGGCAAATCCAGATGCACGATTTTTTTAATCCAGGTGCAACCGTCGAGTTTCGCCGCTTCGTACATTGAAGGCGGAACGGCGGATATCGCCCCGTATATTATCAGATACGAGCCTATCCACGGAAAACCGAACCATATCAGGCAGTTTAACGCCGTTTTCGGATTCATAAGCCAGGACTTCGCCACGAAGTTGCCGTCCAAAGCCGATAAAAGCCCGTTTAAAAGCCCGGAAGAGCCGCTTCCGAAAATACCCTCGGCCCACACAAGAGTTCCCGCCACGCCCGGCAGAATCCCCGGGATAAACAACAGAACTCTCGTCCAGAAAGAAAACTTTTTACTGTTTACGGCAAGAATACACTCCGCGAAGATAAACGGCGGAATCAACGCCTTCAACAGATCGGTGAGAAGAAGAATCAGCATGTTGGAAGCGGACGACCAGAACTGTGTGTTTCTGATAACCGAAATTACGTTTGCCAACCCCACGAACTGCGATTTTTCGCGCGGAATATAATCGAAAAAAGACAAGCCCAATCCCCACGCTATCGGATAATAATAGAATATTATCAACAGCGCGAAAGTCGGTATCAAAGCGACGTAACAATACCAGTGGTTTTTTATCGCCGAGAGAAATTTTTTCGCGGTTTTTTTCAGGCAACCTGCCGATTTTTCGAATATCATAAAACAAGCCGCCGCCGCGCACGCGAACGAAACGCAGGCTAAAACAAGGTAAACAACCGAAGTCACCCCGGCGCTCTGAACCGCTTTCGCGTCCGATATTTTATAATATCTGCAAGATTCGCCCAACGCGTTTACGTAAGCGAAAGAATCTTCGTCAACGAAAACCACGATCGATTCTCCGTTTGCGGAGAGCGAGAACGCTTTTTTACCGTCGGTTATTCCGAGGAGATCGCCGCTTTTCGTGTTGGCGATTATAAAATCTCCCGAACAGAAAGCGGTGGTGACGGTCGCGTCGAATTTCGTTTTCGTTATCGCGTTGCCGTTCTCGTCGAAATTATAATAAACCCCGTTGACGTCCAGAGCGAAAATTCTGCCGCCGTCGACGCCGAGCAGAACGAAATTGCCGTCCGACGAGAAAAACTCCGTTATTTCGTCCTCGCCGCAAAACGACTCTTGATCGTAAGGTATCTTCAATATCGCGGACGTTTCCGTGGCGAGATACAATTCATTATCGGTCAGTTTAAGGTCCTCGCAACCGTTTTCGAGTCCGAAATCCTTATTCAGCGTGAGGCTTCTCTTCGTCCTCTGCGGTTCTTCAAAAGTATGACCTCTGTCCGAAGCCGACAAGACGTAAACCGCCTTAACGCCGTTGGTTTCCCCCAAAACGGCGAACGTGTTTCCCGCATCGTTAAAAACCGTTTTCTTCGGTTCGTAACCGATATACCAACAGTTTAACACCGCGCCCGAAGTCACGTCGAAGGAAAATATATATCTGTCGCCGTAAGCCGCGTACACCGCGCCGTTCGCGATATTAAGACAATTTACAGAAGGGGCGATCGCCCCTTCTGTAACGTCATTCCTTGAATATTCCCATTTCTGCGCGTCGGGTTCGTTCGCGTCGAGGCAATAGATTTTACCATCAATATCGCTTTCGACGTATATATCGCCGTCCCTGACCGCTTTATAAATATTATCCGCGCGCTGTACGGGTAACGAATTCCGCATGCCTTTTTTTGCGAACGATATACCCGACAACGTTCCGAACGCTATTGCCGCCATCGCCGCAATAATCGTTACGATAATATATATTTTTTGTTTCTTCTGCATTTTATACCTGCGTCACGAATGAATTATTTTTTACGGATCGCCACATATCCCGCAGCGCACAACGACAAAATCAGAGCGATTGCCGATTGAGCGTTTACCGCGCCGCCGCAACCGCGTTTTTCCTCTTTTACCGCGTTGAGTTTAGCCGTGTATTCGTCCACCTGACTTTGCGTCGCCGTGAACGAAAGCGCGTTTACTTCTTTCAGAATTTCCGCGGCGGATTCCTTTCCTTCCGCTTTTTTGACGGCTTCTTCGAGTTTGGTCGTGTCGAGCGCGGCGTTCTGCATCGTCCACGAATAACCGGCGGTGGTGTTAACGAACAACTGCATCATAGAGAAATTGAAGTTTTCCATGTTTTCGAGCGTTAAGTCGTAAGAATCGTCGAACACTATTTTTATGGTGTTTTCGGTGGTTACGAACTTGATCGTGTGTTCTCCGACGGTGGCGTTTTTCGCGTTTATGTTAAGAGCGAGGCTCTTGATTTCGCCCTCGGCATTTTCGACCGCGAAGTCTATCCACGTCTTGAAACGCATGGAAGAATCCGCAGGATCCGCGTTCGCTCTTATTCTCAGCACGACGTAATCGAACGTGTTGAAGTCGTAGAACTTAAATTCGATATAAGAATCCGCCGAACCCGTCGATTTTCCGCTGTGATAATATTCGCCTACGCGCGCGATGTTTATTTTCCACGTTTGTTCGGTCGTAAAATCGATGACGTCGCCGAGCAGAATTCCGTTCGCGCCGTCGGCGTAAACCTTGGTCCTTTCCACTTTCGCGCCGGAATCGCCCGACGTGTATTTGATACCGTTTTCAAAGTTTTCGTGTACGACGTAGAAAGGTATGAACGATTTTTCCGTTTCGAGATACAACTTGTAAGAACCGTTGCTCCATGCCGAAACCGCGCTCGCTTTGATAACGAGTTTTCCGTTTTCAAAAGTATAATCGCTTGCGCCGAGCGCCTTGTTGTCGTTGGTGTTTACGACCCCCACGAAGTTTTCTCCGCCCATAACGAAATTAAACTCAATATCCGCGCCTTTCGAATATTTGATCGGAGAATCTCCGTCCGCAATCTTAACCGTTTCGGAAACGATCACTTCGGTGGGGAAATACACGTTCGATTTCGTGTTTCCGCTCGAAAGTTCGAAGTTAAGTTCGGAAGTATACGACAACGTTTTAAGATAAGAACCCTTTAAAACAACCGTATCGTTTTCGTACGTATAATCCGTACCTTTAACCAAAGTTTTGTCGCCGTATTTTATCGTCAGATCGTTAGCGGCAACGTTCGCAACCTTGAACGTAAGGTCGGTATTGCTCTTAAGTTTATAGGTGGTTTCTCTGTTCTGATCGTCGAAGATCGGAACCACGGAATTCACCGTTTTGTTGGTGGTGAACTTCGCGTCCTGCGACTGAGCCGTCATAATGCCGAGATAAGCCGTGTTGCCTTCGAAATCTTCTCTGCACACGGAAGTGGAAAATCCGGAGATTTTCACGCCGTTGTATTTAACGTAAGAATCCTCTTTTTTCTCGCCGATAAAGAACTCGAAAACGTTGGAGTTATACTGATTAACTCTGTCCGAAACGGAAATCGTTCCCGTGGTGTATTCGAAGCCTTTCCATCCCTGAACTCTGTAACCTTCGCCCGTCACGTTGTTGAACGGGAAATAAATGAGTTTAACCTGTCCCGGAGTGGAATTCGTCTGGTCGAAATATTCAAAAGAAAATTGCTCTTTGTTAAGGTCGAACATAATCCATTCGCCCTGAGTGAAGTCCGCGATTTCTACGAATATGGGTTTGGTTATGTCGAGCGGTTTAGAATAGAAACCTCTGCCCGCTATCGTCACGTCCGGATCCCAGTGGTTGAGCGTTACGTCCACGTAGTTGCCGTTTTCTTTAACGCTTCCCTTCGCCGCTCTCACTACCCAATTATCCGTTACTATATTGACTTTCGCGACGTAATCTCCGCTTAAAAACTGCGCGGTGAAATAATACGTTCCGTTTTCGAGCGTCTGAAGGTATTCTTTTTTCAGCGTTAAAACCGTAGTATCGTCGCTGAAAGTATATTGCTCTTCTTCGGTAAGGTCGTCGTATTTTACGTTTGCGACCGTAGCGGGAACCTGTGCGACCTTTACGCCCGACAGCATCGTCTTGCCCGTTCTTATTTCCAGGTCGGCTTCTATTTTGCCCGCCTGAATCACGTATTCGTTATCCGACGACGCGCTTGCGGCGGCGAACGCGAAAGCCTGCCCGAACAACGCTATGGTCAGGAGCGTCAATATCGTTATACTTATTTTTTTAAAACTGTTCTGCATTGTCGTTTCCTTAATATCTGGTTTTGAAAGTATAGTTGAATCTGCCGATGGGCGCGGAATCGCCGTTGACGTAATAATCCATAATATCCGTATAATTTATCACGTGATCCGCGACTTTGAATCTGAAACAGAAATCCGTTTCGGTAAGTCCTAAAACCTTTCTCGGAACGGACACGGCGAGATATTTTCCGTTCAACGCTATATCCGCTTCGCCGATTTTGACGGACGAGCCGTCCGATTTGAGGTTTTCGACGGATGATTTATTACCGTCAACCGTTCTGTTTATAACGAACTGATAGTTTTCCCACGAAGAATAATTGCCGGGATTATCCATTTCGAGCAGGATATTCATCCACGTTTTATCGCCGTTTTCGTAAGGCGTGACGTCGTTAACGCACTTTACGAGGAAGTAAACGTTATCGGCGTTGTAAGTGACTCTGGTGAGTTCTATATCGTTTCTGCCGGTATCGTTGACGTAGCGCGGCAAAGAAAAGTTTGAACTTTTGTAATCTCTCGAGGCGATATCTCCCGTGAAGTCCATAAACGCTTCGGTGCCTTTCCACTGCTCGACCGACTTGCTCTTTATATCGATAGCGGCGGGATAAGCCTGTTTTTTGCCGCTTGAGGAAATTCCTTTGAACGCGCGGATATTCTGAGCGATCTGCATAAGGAAGTTGTCGCCGTACAATCCTTTGGTCATTTCGGCGTCCCTGGAAAACTCTTCGTTGAACAAATCCACGAAGTACGCCGTGCTTCTGGACGAGTTGGAATGTTGTTTTTGCGCAACCCACTCGTTCCAGCCCGTGATGAAAATGTTATTGACGGTTTCCTGCGATACGGCATAATCCCATTGTTCCTGGAAATTAACGCCGTTCCTCACTCGCGATTCGTCGTTTTTGTTGTCTTTTTGAGACCAACCTCTTCCGTGGCCCATGCTCCTGTTATCCATAAGAACCGCGTCGCTGAACGCTCCGCTGGTGTGCTGGGCTATCGATACGGACATTATGCCGTTGTGGTTATACTGGCGATATCCGTCGTCTTTACCCGCCCAACTCATCCACGGCATTCCGTTGTCTTTCATAGGCTCGTTCGGCCACTGAGAATCCTTTTTATAGAAGAAATTTTTAACCTCTTCCGTCGCTTCGGAATAGAACGTCCGATCTACGACGATCCACGGTTTATTTTCGGAATTCGCGTTATTCGTATCGCCCGCTCTGAACCACAGATCGGCATACAACTCGCCGTTATAAGAGTCTTCGCTGTAGAAGTTATCATACAACGTCTTCGCAACGCCCGCAGAACCCGCATTGCAATAGAACATAAATTTCGGTATTTTAAAACCGGCGTTTTTCAGTTCGAGCGCGACAGGCAAAAGATTGTTGAGAACGTTTACGTACGGATAACTGTTGGTTACGTCGAACGCGATATAATCCACGCCCGCCATAGCAAGTATTTCGAGATGCTTGCGGAAAACCCACGGATCTTCCGAATTATAGTAACCGTATAAAGGTTCCGTCCAGTAATGATGAACGCCTATGTCCGTGTCCTTTTTTATTTCTTCAAGCGAAAGTTTGCTTATATCTTCGGACGCGCTTCCGTGCTGCCCCGTCCATAAGAAATAAAATATTCCTACGTGTTTTCCGCTGTCCATATCGCCGTAACTGTCGAAAAATCTCCCCGCGGCGTCGGTGCTGCTCAGACTGTTTATCGTTTGCTCGTTCGAATAGTGGTCTTCGGGTCTGTCCATTGTCGGTATTTCAATTTTCGTATCGTTTCCGCTGTCGGAAGCCGACGAACCGTCTCCGCGCCCGGAATGCGGCAGATCCGCGCCGCACCCCGCGCAGAGCAGCAATATAATTGCCATTAAAGAACAAATTATTTTTCTTTGCATAATTTTATTTGCGTTTTTTTAACACGACTGCCGCGCATGCGATCGCCAGAACGGCCATACCTGCGCTTGCGGTAGCGCCGGACGAACAACCGCCGCTGCTCTTCTTCGTGAACTTAGCGTACAACGTTACGTTTCCCTGCGCGTCGAGCGCGGTAACTTTCGATTCTTCGCTGAAATCGGCGGAAGCGTACCAGCCTTCGAAGGTGTAACCTTCTTTGGTCGCGTCCTTGAGAGTTACAGGCGATTCAACGCTGTATTCCGTTGCGGTGTTCGGGTTTTCGCCGCCGTCCGCTTCGTAAGTTATCGTGTAAACTTCCATAGTCCACAAAGCGTAAAGTTTAACGTTCGCGTTATGCGTTTTGGAAAGGTTTTCGACTTCCGCCATATCCGCGTAAACGACTTCTCCGTCCGCCTTGGTAGCCCAGCCCGCGAACTTGTAACCTTTTTTCGTCAAGGTGTTCTTGGCGAGTTTTGCTTTTTCGCCGTAAGCGATAACCTGATCCGCCATGGAATTATCCGCGCCGTTGCCCTCGAACTTAACGTTGTATTTGTTTACTTCGAGTTTGCAGTAAAGCGTGATATCGTGATCGATACCTTTTTCGATACGCGTTACGATTTGCGTGAACGCTTCGTCGAGATACCAGCCGGCAACGTGCTTGCCTTCTTCCTTGTAAGCGGGAAGAGCCGAAAGTCCATCGCTGTAAGTGAATTTCGTCCAATTTTCCGAAAGACCTTCGAGCGGTTTTCCGTTTACCATATAAGTTACGTTGTAAGCGGGTTCGGTAAACGTCGCCGAGCCGTACGCGCACTTGTTTACCATGGGTTTAAGGTTTTCGCCTTTCTCGTTGTAAACCACGAAGTTGCTGAGGGTTGCGGTAACCGCGTTGCCCGCGTTCCACAAACCGTAGTGATAGTTTGCGGGAATCGTATCGAGAGTCAATAATTCCGCGCCCTCGTAGCCATCGGCAACTATGTTGGTAAGTTGATCCGTAATATCGTGTTCGAAACCTTCCGCGTCGATATAACCGAGAACGAATTTAATATAACCCGTTTCAAGCACTTCCACGTAAAGTCTTACCGTCGTGCCGGCGATGAATATATTGCTGTTGCTGTTTGCGTAAATCATCACGCCCGCGCCGCCCGTATAGGGATAGGTGGCGTCGTGCGATGCGGTCGCTATGATACCCCACTGATTGGAGCCGTCCGCGGACGATTCCACTTTATATTCCATAAAGAACTTTTCGCCGGCTTTCAACGTCATCGGTTCGCTGTTCGTGAGGTAAGCAGAAGAGAAATTCGTTTCGACGCCGTATCTGACGAATCCGTTATAATCCACAGAGGGAATATTAAGGGTGTATTTGACGAATTTAGCGTAGAGAGTAAGTTCTCCGCTCATGCTTCCGCTGTCTATCGTTACGATCTTTTCGGTATACGCTTCGTCTTTATACCAGCCTTTGAACACGTAATTCGTCAAAGTCGCTTCGGCGAGATCGAAAACGGAATTTTCGTTATACGTTGCGGGGTTGTCCTCGGAATTAACCGCTCCTTCCGGCATAACGTAATTAATGTTCCAGATCTGCATTTCCCACAAAGCGTAAAGAGTGATCGTTCCGTTTTGCGTTTTAACGAGGTTTTCAACTTCTGCGCCGTCCGTATAAACCGCTTCCGTGCCGTCTGCTCTGAGCATCCAGCCTACGAATCTGAAGTTGCCGTAATCGAACGCGTTTGCGGTGAGCGTTACCTTGGAACCGTATTTGGCGTTGATGTTTTGCATCTCGCCGTCCGCGCCGTTGCCGTTGAAGATAATGACGTAATCGTTGTAAACGACTTTACCGTAAAGGGTTATTCCTTCCGTTCTGCCGCTTGCGATCGAAGTAATTTCGTTCGTAAGTTCGCTGTCCGTATACCATTTTTCGACGTGAGTTCCGTTTTCGAGATCGCACGTTGCGAGCGAAGCAAGACCTTTGCTGTAAGTGAAGGATTTCGCTTCCATTCTTTCGGTTACGTTTTCGTCGCCGACCATATAAACGATTTCGTATTCGTGTTCCTTAACGGAAACCTGAGCCTGCTGAGTTGCAAATCCCAAATCGTTACCCTCGCCGTCGTAACACTTGCAATCGACGAGTTGACTTCCCCAGATCGCGCCTGCCGATTGCCACAAACCGTAATGTCCGTTGGCAACGAGCGAAGCGAAACTTTCGAACTCTTTGGAAAGATCGGTTTTAACGCCGTCCGCGGTAACTCTCAACGCTTTCACGTCCACGCCGCTTTCGGTTACGATAAACTCGAACTTATACGTTGCTCCTTCCATATTGAATTGAGTCGCCGCGTTCTGATAAGCAAGAGTTCCTCTACCGTCGGTGAAAGGATACAAATAAGTCGGGTCGCTCGTTGCGACGAAACCGTATTGAGCGGAGGAGGTGCCGCCCGCCGCCGCGACTTTGTATTCGATGAACACTTTCGTTCCCACTTCGGTGGAAACAGCCGTTTTGTTACCGAAGAAAATAGGATCGGCATTGAGAATTATATCGTAAGTGAGAACGGACTTATATTCCACGTCGTCGAAAACAACGTCTTCCGTTTCGCCGTCTTTCGTTGCGTTGACGGAACCCTGATTGCTGATAAATCCGAGGTCTTTTCCCTCGCCGTCATAACATTTGACGTTTACGAGTTTGAATTCGCCGGTATTGCCTTCGCTAAGCCACAAACCGTAATATGCGTTTGCGACAAGAGCCCCCGTCTCCGCGTCAAGATGCGTCACGATATCCGTCAACGTTCCGTCCGCGCTTGTCTTCAATCCTTTTATCGTTACCCCGCTTTCGGTAACGGACCATTCGTATTTATAAGAAGCGCCCGCTTCGAGTAACCGGCACGCCTTGCCGTTGGCGAACTTCATCGCGCCGCCCGTAAAAGCAAATTGCGCCGAAGGAGTAGACGTTTCGACCATACCCCACTGCGTAGCGCCCGTACTTGCGCTTTCGACTTCGTATTCGAGGAATACTTTGGTTCCTGCGGCTGTAGGTACGGCGGTTTTGTTTCCGAAATACAACGTGGATAAGAAACCGTTGTTGGTTACGGTATAAACGCCGCCGTTATACTCGACTTCGTCGAAAGTTACGGGATTGATAACGGTTGCGGTAAACGTTGAAACGTCTTCGGTATATTTAGCCGCGCCCAGATCTTTCATGTTTTCGTCGAAAATAGCGAAATTCGTAAGTTCGATAGTTCCGCCGGCGTTTACCGCGCCCATACCGAAAACGCCTAAATCGGAAGAGTTTGCGTTAAAAGTCGGAGTCGTCGTAAGATAATTCGTTATATCGGTGACTTCGCCGTCTACCTCTTTGTAAATAGCGAACGAATAAGTGTCCGCGTTAAAATCGTAGTATTTGATAGTATAAGTCGCGCCTACGGCAAACAAATCGGCATAGGAACGTCCGTCCGCATAATTCGCGTAAGTCGTGCCGGCGGTGTTAAACCACAACGTGGCGCCGTTACCGCGAAGCAACCCCAACTGACCGCCTGCCATAGAATTGGATTTTACGGTATATTGTAAATACATAGCGGCGGTCGTCAAAGCCTTTGAATTACCGAACGCGACCGGATTTCCTCCCCACGTTCCCATAACGACGTCGTATCTGTTTCCTTTATAGTCGGGAAGAACGATTTCTCCGCCCGGTTCTTCCGTACTTCCGGATTCGCCCGGCTGCTCCGGTTTGATTTCCGTAGCGACTACCGTCGATTTTGTGTTATCCTTATTCGTTATTCCGAGGTTCGCGCCGTTCTGATTGTATATCGCAACGTTGTCGAACTCGAACGTTCCCGCAAAATTGAGAATACCTATGCCGAAATAACCCGTTCCTCCATAGTTCATCCAGGTGGCTGTCGTACTCAACGCCGACGTGATATCGGTATCCGCGCCGTCTACGGTTTTTATAATAGAGAAACTATACGCAGCGTCGGTTAAATTATAAAATCTGATTTTATAAGTCGCGCCGACCTCAAATAACGTCTGCCAGTTATAGCCCTCGTTCCAACCGCAATAACTTACGCTGGCGGTGTTAAACCAACAGTTGCTGAGTTCCTTGAAAACTCTGCAAAGTCCTGAAAATGAACTGCCGTCGCCGCTCATTGCGTTCGTCTTTACGGTGTACTCGATGTTAACTTCCGTACCCGCTTCGGCGTAATTGACCGGCGTCGCGTTGCCGAACCACAACGGCTGACCGCCTGCGGCGCCGCCGGTTACGGTGTAGCGAGTTCCGGTATAGCCTTCGGCGGAAGATTCGCCTTCCGCAAACGCAAGCGATATACCCGCGCTCGCGCACAGGCACGTTACCATGATTGACAGTAAGATTCTTTTTAAAATTCTCATACTATTCTCCTTATTATATAGAATTTAATAGTTT
>ERZ1034998.1319-NODE-1319-length-14640-cov-3.785944_pt1 | contig 14640 bp, 10 predicted proteins | sample MGYA00520621_ERZ1034998 | MGnify/ENA primary metagenome ERZ1034998 (study PRJEB33766, sample SAMN09781748) | gut metagenome | biome: gut microbiome | host: Homo sapiens | place: Madagascar | study: EMG produced TPA metagenomics assembly of the PRJNA485056 data...
ATACTTCTTTCATCGAAGCATAATCATCCGGTCCGGAAACTGTCCGCAAACGGAATTTTCGATATGCATTTTTCTTTGGTTTTCCCTGTTCAAACACAACCATAGATGCCACAGACAACACACCGGATATATTGGAGATATCGTAGGCTTCCATCCGGTTTGCCGAAGGAATCCCAATCATCTTTGCAATCTCGTTTGCTGCACCGATTGTCCGCTTCTCCTGCCGCTTCACACGCTCCATATCCTGTTTTAGCACAAGCGCCGCATTTTCCTCCGCGAGATTAAGGATACGCTTTTTGTCTCCCTTTTGCGGCACAAATATCTGAACTTTCGACTCCCGTCTTTTACTTAGATACGCTTCTAATACATCTAATTCATCCGGTATTTCCGGAACTAAAATCTCTTTCGGCAGATACGGTGTCCCGGAATAATACTGCTTGATAAACGCTGCAAGCACTTCCGGCAGGCGTTCCCGGCTGTCTCCGTTCATATGATGATTCTCTCTCCCAAGCAGCTTTCCGTCCCGTATAAAAAAGATTGTCACAACGATATCTTTCTCATTTGCAGCAAGTGCAATCACATCCCGGTCTTCTCCGGATGCCTTGTTCATCTGCTGTTTATCCTCGATATGGCGGATACTCTCAATCAGATCCCGTGTCTCTGCGGCCTTCTCAAACTCCATTTCTTCTGCCTGTTGTTTCATCTGCGCCTGCAGGGTTGTCATAATTTCTTTGTAATTTCCATTCAAAAATGACAAGGCTGCCTGCACTTGTTTTCCATATTCTTCCTGACTGATCTTCCCGGTACACGGGGCCTTACACTGCCCAATCTGATGATACAGACATGGCCGGTCTTTGCCGATTTCCTGTGGAAGTTTCCGGTTGCAAGTACGCAGATGATACAACTTGTTGATCAGATCTAAGATATCTTTGACTGCACGCGCATTCGTATATGGTCCGAAATATTTTGCATGGTCGCGTTTCATCGAATGGCTGTATAAAAACCGTGGGAATGCTTCTTCCACAGTCACCCGGATATATGGATATCCTTTATCATCCGTCATCATCGTATTGTATTTCGGGCGGTATTCCTTGATCAGATTGCATTCTAACACAAGTGCTTCAAGCTCCGAACTTGTCACAATATACTCAAAATACGCAATCTGGGATACCATACGCGCAATCTTCGCCGAACCGCCATGGCCATGTCCGGTCTGAAAATACTGGCGTACCCGGTTATGCAGGCTGATGGCTTTTCCTACATACAGGATATCATCAGTTTTACTGTGCATGATATAAACGCCGGGGCTTTTGGGAAGCTTTTTCAGTTCTTCTTCCACGTCAAACACCTGCGCGCTCTCTTCCGCATTCTGGCTGGCCCGGTCAATATTCACATTAATTCTCTGTTTTTTTTCTGCCATTTTTGTTCCTCCATAAAACAAGGAGGCATCCATAAGATACCTCCCGCTTTATATAAAGGTTTTTTTGTGCTATTTTCTTACAGCAGATCGGCGCGGAGCTTCTTGATTACCGCCAATGTCTTATTTCGGAGTTCCTCTGCCTCATACAGCTGCAACATAGAATTCTTGTCGAGTTTTGCATCGACAACTGCATTCAGCCAATCGTTCACATATGCCTGGACATATTTTACATTTGCATCTGATTTATCCTTCAATGTCACAATGATATTGTTCAGATTCTCAATCACGGTCGGCTGCAAAGTCGTATTGTTCGTCGTTGCCTGTGCACCTTCGTCTGAAAGCTCAATTACTTTACCGGTCTTTGTGATAATGACTTTCTTGTTTGGAGAAGACTCTGTTCTGGATGAACTTCCACCCTTTCTGTCAAGCAGCTTTTCAACAACTTTAATCAGGCATACAACGCTATATGTAGCTTCCTCCGGTGTCTGTTCGTCATTGCCTTTGTCCTCAAACTGATACCACAGCCACTCGGACTTCAAAAGCATCTCTTCCATCTTTGTATCCGAAAGCAGTTTCTGCAGATCTGCATCCATAGCCGGGCCGGAATTCTTGCCGAAGAACTTGCCGCCGGTCTGTGGTGCTTCATTCTTCTTGTATTTTGCCGGAACAACAATCTCAGCATAGGTCTTGATGAGATGTTTCTCCGCTACCTTTGGATCATAATTGTTGTTGATGATATTCACTTTTCCACTGTTCAGACCATTTACGATCATATCTTCTGTCGTCATAAATACCAATGCTTTCTGACGGTCGTCAATCATCTGCTTGATCTCGTAATTTGTCTTGGACTTCTCCAAGATGGAGTTCTTACGAACCTTAAATGCCTTAATCTTCTCTTTCACGCTGAAGAATAGTTTCAATAACGACGGATTCGCATTTACATAATTGCCAATCCATGTAAGCTCCACATACTGATGCTCGATCTTGTTGGAAATCTCATATACATTGTACCCATCAAATATAACATTTAAGGTTGTGTACAGAAGATCGAGAATCTCATATTTTTCTTCCCATGACTTGTTCGAGTTATCCTGGTTTACAAGTGCCTTGATTCCACACTCATGGAACACAAGGTTATACTCATATAAACCTTCAAAAATGTTTGTCTTATCGTTTAGTGCAGCACCGGCGCCAAGAATCTGAAGATTCTTCTTCATGTTTGGCTCGTTCTCGATATAGAGATATACCTTTCTCACAAAGGCTGATACTTCTGCAATCAGGGAATCAATACGCTTGTTGTAAATCTCCTGCTTGGAGATTGCATTGATCACGCTTCTGCTAAGCACCGTTGTATCGGCTGCAGAATTTGTATTGCGAATCAATTCCTTGAAGCTTTCATAAACAGACATGTTATCGATTGGAATATATTCTGCATTCAATCCATAGAATTCAAATGCCTTGTTATACTCTTTGCTATGAATATATGCATTGAATAAACCGATTGAGAACTGGATCTTGTAATCATTTCCCACATGCGGATCTTCCACTACATAGTCAAACAGTACCTCCAGGTTATTCATATATGCATCAGAATTTGCATCGCCAACCGGAAGTCCCATCTCCATGAGAACATTGATCAGGTCAAGATAACCCATGATTGCCTTGTCAAAGTTCTTCGGACGGTCATCATCCTCTAAAATCTGGTAGCTTAAATTGATCAGAAGCGGTGCAATCCGCTCGCCAATCAGCCGCATTGCATCTGAAAAATACTCTCTCTGGTAGAGATAAATCAGCCAGATACTATAACGATAGATACCGGATGTGCTGATCGGGGCATCCACGTCACGCGGATCGATATCGCCATATACAAACTTGAACAATGGCTCAATCCACTCCTCAATCTCATACCGGCCGGTTGCTTTGATGTTCGTATCTACAAACTCGCCGAGCTCATACAGCTTTGTGCACTGTGCCTTGACATCATCATCAACCATCATGTTCTTCAAGTCAAAATTGCTGTCTTTCAGGTAGTCAATTACCAATGCATAAAAGCCATCCTCTACCTGTTCATTCAAAAAACGAATGAGTAACCCTTTGTTATTCGATGCCGCAATCGTCAAGACATTGCTGTCTGATCCTGCAGTAATATTTGCTGGTAATGCCATTGCCATATACCCCCTTGTAATTAAATTTCACTACCTCGATTTTATAACAAAATCGTACGGAAAGTCAACCATCGTTTTGTCAATAATATATAATTGGCATTGTGCATAATTGACAAAGCTTTTTCGACAAATCCGTATCATTTTTTTATTTATTTTGTACAATTCTGTCCCCGCCGGGATGAAGCTATAACACGGTCGGCATCGTGCCTGGATTTTGTTCCTGCTCCACGTCAAATCCAGCCATCCGGAGGATTGCCCGCGCATTGGTTGTCGTACATCGCCCATCACGGATCCGGTAATCAAATTTCAATTCATCGCCCTCATAGTATTCCTGGAAATGATAATTCTCCGCCGGTGTGCCACGCTTGTCCGTGATGCTGCAAAGTTCAAAATCATGTGTAGATACAACCGTCATGCAATTTTTACCGGCAAGCGTCGTGATTACCTCCTTTGCTCCTACAATCCGGTCTGCCGAGTTTGTCCCTTTAAAAATCTCGTCAATCAGACAAAGCATCGGCTTATTTTCTTTGCGATAATCTGCCATCTCCTTGATCCGCAGAATTTCAGCATAAAAGGTTGAGATTCCATGTGCCACATCATCGCGGACACGCATAGATGTGAAAAGCTTCATATACGATGCACGCAGACGCCCCGCGCACACAGGTGCCCCGAGATACGCGAGCACAAGGTTGACCGCGATTGTCCGTAAAAAGGTTGTCTTCCCGGACATATTCGATCCGGTAATAATCGTAATCCCGGATTTCAGTGTTACACTGTTTGCCTGTGCCGTATCGATGGCAAGTAATGGGTGATATAAGTCTTCCCCTGACAATATAACTCCGGTCTCCTTCCCGCCTTGTTCCTGACTTTCATATAAGACTTCACTTTCCCCGGTTTTTCGCACCATGCCAAGCACAGCAAAACTGAGCAGTTCCTCCATCTGTGCAATCATATCCGAGCAGCCTGCCACATTCTGTCCATATTTTCTTTTCCAGCGTGTGACAACCGCCGCAAGCTGATAATCCCACAGGAAAAAGCCACACAGAATCTGATGTACAAGCGGATTGAATGAAATATTGTATGCCTGGCTAATTGTCTTTAACTTCCGGAACGCCATCCAGGCACCTTCGCTGCCACCCGTTTTTTTCTGCATCGACACAAGTAGTCCGCTTTTAAATTTAGAGAGTGCAAGCAACGACAGCATTGCTGTATATTCCCCGCTGACGGCACTTGCATAATATGCAGGCAGGATGACTTCATCCGTTTTTACCTTTGTTAACCAGGAAAAAACAAGCAGAATCAAAAAACCGGCAAGCGGATATCCGTACGAGATTGCTCCACCCATGCACAAAACAAGACTTACAAGCTCTGCCGCCGGCAGCACGATCCGCGCTATGTGAGCAAATACCGGGAGTTTACCCTGCCTGCCATCTGCGCAGAACTGTTCGAATTTCTCAGCATCAAACTTTCCCTGTTCTTCTTCCAGGCGTCTTCCCGCAGTTTCAAATTCAACCGCAAATTCCGGATGGCCTGCGAGTTCCATGATCGCAGCATACCGTTTTTCCCGTTGTTCTTCATCCACATACCGCGTCGTAAGGCTTTCCGCAAACTTTACTTTTCCCTTCTCTGTATGACATACAGAAAGCATCTGGTACAAGGAATTTTCGCCGAGGAGATCAATATCTTCTGCCACGCAGTCTGATTCCTTTTTATACGTCGTTCCGTTCTCATCAAATTTGCGCCATGCATCCGAATATCTGGCAGTATACCGCTTGCACACTTCCCATTTATCTGTGAGGAGCTGCTGCCGCTCTGCCACCACGCCATGCCACCGGACGAGTGCCACAAACCCAGCTAAAAGCAGCAGTCCAAGCACGGTAAGCACAGGGGCATACGATTTTTCTTTTTCCGTGATTCCGATGATAACACCGGCCGCGCCAAGCAGAAATGTCACGATCCGGAACGTCGAGATTCTCGAGAAAAGTCTGTCCGCCTGATTTTTTTTTGCTTCATATTCAAGCTGCCATGTCTGAAACTGTTTTTGGTATTCATTTACTGTTTTCATGTTTTTTTGCTTCCCCATTTTCTTCTTTTTTTCTAGTAATCACCATCTTAAAAACGACAGCCACAAAAACAACCGCTGCGATAATACTCAGGATTCCCAATGTAGTCTGCTTCAAAACAATCAATGCAATACCTACCATTGTGATCAAACCCGCACAAGTAAGAAAATTTTTTTCTGTTTCTTTCAAATTCTTCATATCCTCTACCTCGTATCTTTCTATTGACAGTTTGACAGGTATTTTTATAACCGCCACGTAGCCTGTCACGTTTTCATGCGACATCTTCCGCCCCATTTTCATGTGCATGATCTGCTTCTTAGTCTACCATATCACGGAATGCATAGCAAAGAAATAATTCTAAACTTTCTGTGAACCGCAGATTTTTATTTGCTTTTTATTTATGCATGTATTAGAATAGTCTGTATCTAATTGTGGTAAAATATTGAAAAGGACGGAAAAGGAGAGTCAATTATGAGTAAGTTTTTTAAAGGTCTCGTTAAATTTACAGTTGCTGCCGCTGCGGTCGGTGGCGTATGCTATGCATTCAAAGACAAGATCAAAGGATCTAAGGTATATCAGGACAATCACGTGGACGAGAAGATCAGCAAAGTGAAGACAACCATCAAGGACAAGATGCCAAAGATCTTTGACAACGAAGATGATATCGAGGAAGATGATTTGTTCGCAGATGATCTCGATCTGGAGATGGAGGATGCAAACCGGGATTATGTTACGATCAATCCGGATGATTCTGACAACTCTGAGGACGCAGCTGCCGAAGAGCCGGAGGATGCAGATGCGAAAGGAAAAGCCGAGGATACAGATGCTGAATAATAACTGACGGCACATCCGGTTATATTTCAGACGTAACAACTCACATTAAAAAAACAAAAAGTTCGATGAGACAGTGATTGTTTCATCGAACTTTTTATTTTGCCGCAAATCGTAATCCATGTCATGTAATGGCTTTGCACGCTTGATCTATCTGTTTATTGGTCTGTCCGGTCTACCGTTTCACCAGTTTGCGCATATCTTCATAAAATCCCGGATACGAAATATCCACACATTCTGCACCGGTGATTTCTGTCTCCCCATCTGCGTTCATCGCGGCAATCGCAAAGCTCATCGCCACACGATGATCGAGATGACTGTCGATCACCGCGCCATGCAGCGGCTTTCCACCACGGATAATCATGCCATCTTCCGTTGCCTCGATATCTGCACCCATCTTCTTCAGGTTATCTACCATCACATCGATCCGGTTTGATTCCTTTACCTTCAGTTCTGCCGCATCCCTGATGATGGTTTCTCCTTGTGCAAAGCAGGCGAGAATCGCGATCGCCGGAATCTCATCAATCAGGGTTGGTATCACTTCGCCGCCAACGACGCAGCCTTTCAGATCGGAGGTACGAACGGTCACATCCGCCGTCGGCTCTCCGATTTCTCCGGATGTCTTTTCCACAGTCACGTCTGCGCCCATATCCGAAAGTACCCGCAGGATACCATCCCGTGTCGGGTTGATACCTACATTTTTCACAGTTACACAGCTATTCGGTGTAATCGCAGCCGCCACAAGGAAATACGTGGCAGAAGAAATATCACCCGGCACAATCACCTTCTTCGCATACAGTTCCTCTGCCGGTTTCACATACACGGTCTTTCCTTCTGTACGGATATCCACGCCGAATTCTTCAAACATCAGCTCGGTGTGATTCCGGCTTACCTCCGGTTCTGTCACCGATGTCTCTCCTTCCGCATAAAGTCCTGCAAACAAAATCGCCGATTTTACCTGTGCCGAAGCAACCGGCGAATCATAGTGAATTCCGTGCAGGTTTGTGCCATGAATCTCCAATGGTGTGCAATCATTTCCGCGCAGACTCCGGATATCTGCTCCCATCTTAGAAAGTGGTGTGATAATCCGTTTCATCGGACGTTTCTGAATCGACGCATCACCGTTCACTGTCGATACAAATGACTGTGCCGCAAGGATTCCCGACATCAGACGTGTTGTCGTGCCGCTATTTCCGACATCCAGCACAGAATCCGGTGCCAGCAGTCCACGCAAGCCTCTGCCATGCACCAGCACTTTATCTCCGTTATTTTCGATCTCGACACCCATCTTGCGAAAACAGGCAATCGATGACAGGCAGTCCGCCCCCTGCAGGAAGCCCTCTACCTCCGTATTACCCTTCGCAATCGAGCCTAGCATAATACTTCTGTGTGAAATGGACTTATCGCCCGGTACCGTCACTTCGCCGGAAAGTCCATGGATTCTTGATAACTTCATAATGTTCTCGCTTTCTTTAGTAATATTCCGCATCAACTTCCGGGCATATCTCCCAGATATCTTCCTCTTCATCTTCTCCGACAATATAGATATATACGGTAGCATAAGAATTTATTTCAAACGCAAAATTCTTTGCACCATTTTCGGTATATTTGACCTCCGGAAGTTTCTCCCCGATATTGGATTTGATTTCTGCTGCAACGTCGTCCGGCAGCTCCGCCAGCCCTTCCTCGGTCACATAAATCAGCTGATTGCTGTAATTCTCGACCAATTCTGTGTATATCCGCTCAGATCCAAGCGAAGTTTCAACTGCGGTCTTGATTATCTTTGCCGAAGAAATATCCTGTGATTTCAAGGATTTTCCCATATATTGATCCAATGACGGCAATACAGCACCTTCCACCGGCGGAATCACATACCACTGATCTTCGTATTTATATAAAATCGCGCAGTCTGCATAAAGGTCGGCACTGTTGTAAGTACCGGAAATATCTTCGTAATCAACCGTCGCTTTCACTGACACGTCAAACGAAAGATCTACCAGATACATATCATCCGGATCAATATTATACATGGCAAGTGCAGCCTCAAATTTCGCTTGCACTTCATCAACGGTAATTCCATCCTCGCCTGTTCCATCCGAAATCAGTTCTTCTATCGTTGTGTCAACTCCCGCCTTTTTCAACTGACCATTCATGTATTTAAAATATTTCGCTACATCAAATGCTTCTATATCTTTTACTTTGATATTTGAGAATCTGATTTTTGCATCATCCAGTGTATTTTGCAATTCATAGTTATATAATCCATAATCCAGACTTTCCTCAAAATCATCAAAGTCATATCCATCGCCATAATCGTCAAACAGGCGCGCGAGGAGATTTCTAGGTACTGTACGATACAGCACACCCTTTACATCTTTCCGCTCAATCTGCATCGCATAATTCTCAAGTGTTTTCTGCGCAGTTCGTTTTGTCAGTTTTCCCGCGAAAAAGATCAGCCACACTGCAAGAAATGCAATTACAGCCACAGCAACGCTGACGATAGGAATAACGATCTTCTTTTTGTCGATTTCCTTCTTCTGTTTTGGCTGCTTCTCCGGCGTGTATCCTCCCTGCATGCCCGACTGATTCATCGGCATGTATCCGCCCTGCATATCCGGCTGATTCATCGCTGTGTATCCTCCCTGCATGCCCGGCTGATTCATTGGCGTGTATCCCCCCTGCATACCCGGCTGATTCATCGGCGTGTATCCTCCCTGCATACCCGGCTGATTCATCGCTGCGTATCCTCCCTGCATATCCGGCTGATTCATCGCTGCGTATCCTCCCTGCATACCCGGCTGATTCATCGCTGCGTATCCTCCCTGCATACCCGGCTGATTCATCGCTGCGTATCCTCCCTGCATGTCCGGCTGCAAATTCGAACCACAATAAGGACATACCTGCACATAATCTTCTAATTGTGCACCACACATATTACAATTTTTCATCCTTGCTCCTCCCGATTTTCCATTTTGCTGCTTGTATTTTATCATAACTCAAACATGATAACAATTTATGGATTACATTTTTTGCACGGAGTATATCCCATAGTTTCCAGCTCTTCCACAGTTCCTTCGTAGGTCTGCTTGTTTGCCTCTTTCATCTGACTTACGCTGGAGCAGGTCGGCCGGTGAATCTTCTTTGTGTTTGTATTCAAGATATAAGTCCGGGATGTCTGATTTGAGCTGTTCTGCGTTTCTTCCGTGTTTTCCACCGTCTGGGCATCTGCCCGGCTGCTCTTTGTGTTTTCTAACGCCCCGGTGGCCGCTCCATCTGCTTCGTGGCTTGCTCCATCTGCATAGTCAATCACAATGCCCGGCTGCACATTATAGCAATATACATGAAAGCAGATTCCTGCTCCTGCATCCTCGACGGACCAGCCCTCCATCTCCACACCGGAAGCAACCAGATTATCTCCGTCAAAAATTGGTGTCACACGGTATAACACATGATTTCCGGTCTGATTCACGTAGTCATTGACCATCTCTTCAAACGGAAGCATCCCCTCGATATTTAAGTATCGTGTTCCGGTGATCAGATTCTTCTCATTTGCATTTTCACCGGCCAGACAATATGCAATCAGATGGCAGCGGTTGTAGAGATAATTTCCGTCAATCAGATCATTGTATTTTACGGTATGCCAGCCGCTTGGGCGGACATTTCCGATTACGTCCCGTTCTTCCGTCGGCTGAATCTTTGGACAGATATTTGCATATGCCTGCCCGCAGCGTCCAAGTGAATCCAAATTACTATAGGTTTCAAACGCCTCGGTGTTTTTCTTTTCTTCCTCCGTAAAATCCGGCATATTATTTGCAAGCTGAATATATGGCGTTCCATCGTAACCCGGAACGTCAGGATTCTTTGTTATATCCTGTACTTCTATGGCAGTCGCGGTCGCATCATCCGCGGTGGTCTGCCCGACCGCGCATCCGGCTAGTGAAATTGCAATGGCCAGACAGGCTATCATATAGTTCCGTGTTTTTTTAATCTTTTTCATTGCTTGTTTCTCTCCATATCCACTGCGCATTCCTCTCCAGGTTCATTTATTGCCTGTTCCTATCAACATTCATTATACGTTCCTTATTCCATATACACAAGCCATTCCTGGGCTTTTCCGCCCCTCTCCTCCCGCCCACGCCCACCGCGTGGGTTTTCTCCCCGGGAAACTTCTCTCTACGCCCATTTCGCCAACAAACCATCCTTTTCCTGCATATTTCTCCAGCAAAAGTTTCCTCCCAGCCTTGCAATCTCTCAAGCAACTCTCTATACTACATACATGAACTACACGATTTCGAAACATACGCTATATCCAAACCACAGTATGTTTCACACTTGTGTACCCCGTACACTTCAAAGGAGATTATCACATGCAAACTTTATTACGTTTTTTACGGGATGGCAAAACACAGTTTCACGTTGCCGCCCTTGCCAAAGAATATTTAGATGCTCATAATTTTACTCAGGTATCTGACCGAGAAAATCTCGCCGGACTTGCCGCAGGCAGATACTATCTCGCCCCATTTTCTTCGATCGTGATTCCATTTATCAAAGGCACACACAACACACAGGTGCGCATTGCCTGTGCACACACGGATTTCCCGATGCTCAAGGTAAAGCCGAACCCGGAATTAAAAAAGCAGGGATATCTGCAAATAAATGTGGAACCTTATGGCGGACTTATCAAGGAAACCTGGTTTGACCGTCCGCTCGGTCTCGCCGGGAAAGTAATCTGCAAGAGTGTTTCCATCTTCCATCCGGAAGTCCGGTTGTTTGATTCCGAAAACCCGGTTGCCATCATTCCAAACCTTGCCCCACATCTGAAACGCGGCAGCAAAGAAAGCGAGCTTGATGTGCAAAAAGAGCTGATCCCGATTGTAGACATGATTACACCGTCCAATAATGCCAATCCGCATTTTCTGCTTTCTTATGTAGCAGAAAAGCTGGGCATCCATCCGGATGATATTCTGGACTTCGATTTGTACCTGTACATCTGTGATGCACCGACAACTGTCGGTATACACGATGCATTTGTGACAAGCCCTCGTGTCGATAATATTTCCTCTGTCTGTGCCATATTAGAAGGTCTGACAAACGCAGAGCCTTCTGATACACTTTGCATCGGTGCGCTCTTTGACAACGAAGAGATCGGCAGTCGTTCAAAGCAGGGTGCTGACAGCCTGTTACTTGCCGATATCGTAAAACGTCTGACTGCAGACAGCCCGATTTCACTGACCGAAGATGGATTCTATCTGTCTGTGGATGTCGCACATGCCACACACCCAAATTACAGTGAGAAATCGGATATCACAAATACCGTACTGCTCGGGAAGGGTGCTGTCCTGAAATCCAGTGCCAGCCAGCGCTATGTATGCGACAGCGAGGCTGGAGCCTGCATCATTGATCTATGCAACACAGAACATATCGCTCTACAGCGCACCGTCAACCGTTCCGGCATGCCGGGCGGACAGACACTCGGTCCAATCGTATCCTCCTACCTGCCCATGCGTGCCTGTGATATCGGTATTCCGGTTCTCGCCATGCATTCAGCAAGTGAGTTGATGCACAAAGATGATTACAGTGCTTTAAGCAATCTGTTAAAACAGTTTTATCTTGCATAACATCCATGCATAACAAAAAGGAGGAGAATTTGCATTCTCTTCCTTTTTTATTTCCTGTATATAGCTTTAATATTTATAGATAATCCGTTTCATCCAGTCTTCTATAATGGAATCATTCGCATTTAAAATAATCTCCTTTGTCTCCGCCGGATTATCTGTGATAATTCCATCAACATCCAGCAAAAGCAGATCTTTGATATATGCTTCATTATTCACTGTCCATGCATAGATTTTTTTACCTTTTGCATGAATTTTGCTGACCATATTATTACTGATATAGGTATGTTTGATACTGAATCCATCAATGCCCTGCATTCCCGCAAAATCTCCGAATGCCATCGTCATAATGTAAAGTGTGGATATCTCGGGATCTAATTCTTTCGCTTCCCGCAATGCCTTGACGCTCTGTGACCCCAGCATACACTGATCCACAAAATCATACTCATGCAACAGATTCACGATTCCCTGCACATAATTTTGATCCGTGTCCGCAGGTTTTAATTCTATATTCAGAAATACATCATTTTCTTTGGCAAAAATAAGTACTTCCTCAAGTGTCGGAATATGTGTACCATCATAAGATCGGTCAAAATAGCTTCCCACATCCAGCTTGCTGATATAGTCATAATCCACCTCTCCTACCTTGTGTCTGACATTGGCAGTACGATACAGACTTTCATCATGCATGATAATATATACACCATCTTTGGTCTGCCTCACATCTAATTCAATAATATCCGCTCCGTCTTCAACCGCCTGCTCAAATGCCGGCATTGTATTCTCCGGTGCTTTGCCCGCATCCCCACGATGTGCTGTCACGGATGCATTGGTTGGATATGCAATTCGGAATGACATGTAATTATTGGTTGACAGATAGACATAGCAGCCATTTAAAATCAATCCAAAAGCTACAGCTGAGGCTAAAAATGTATGCTGTTTCTTCCGCGAACGGTCAGAAAGAAGTTTTTCTTCCCGTTCTTGCATCTTACTTAGATGGAGTTTCTTAAACTCCGCATACTCCATATCCCCTTCCCGCTCATAAAAATGTGCGCAAATATATGCATGGATAAGTGGTGTTGTAACAATTACAATCAACACATACAAAATCACAGATGCCGCCCGAAAAACAGTGTCTACCACAACAAATACTGTTTTATTCGGAACGATCTGCATGACAACCTTTGAAATACCGGCAGCAAATGCGCCTTCTAAAAGTACTGCAACGACTGCGATTGACAGATTTAAACCTATCACGCCAATCATCATCAGCAATACATGATTTTTCATTGCCTGATTACTCATCCGGCGCGCCTGACGGTAACTCACTTTATACAACACAAAATAATTCAGTGTAAATATCTGTCTGAAAAATGTGACACACAATACCAGATAAATTGCTAACGCTCCCATCAGGCCAAACTTATAGTTTTTAAGAAAGTGCATCAAAAACTCCGGCAATTTCATACCAAGCAACGTGCCGGATAAGGTCAGAGAATACGTAAACGGAAGAATAAACAATACATATCCAAGTGTAAGCAGATTCTTCGGTGCAAGGCTCCGGCAGGCATTACCGATTCCATGCAGCAATATATCCATCGGATTCAGCTTTTCGCGCCGCACCGATGCTTCCATACTAAATATGATTCCTGACAGGTTCACTAACAAGAAAAACGATATCAAAATCAACATCAGCAAAAACGATACATATGTGATCGGAGACCGCATATACCGGTGGATTGTTCCGGACGAAAGGTATGAAATTCCCGCAATGTTCATAGACAGATTCAGCAATCCGTACATCGCCGGTGTCAAAATTGCCAGAGACAATACCCGGTAAACCACTTCAAAAAAAGCAATAGAGGAAATGTTATACCGCAGCATTTTCACCGCTTGTTTCAAACGACCCATAACTTTTTCCTCCATTTCTTTCCATATTTTTCAAACGACTGATAATTATATCATAGCCTAAAAACATTTCTCTATAATGCATTACAAAATCAGCATAGCATCGCCAAACGAGAAGAATCGGTATTTCTCCTCGACCGCAATCTTATATGCTTCGAGAATCTTCTCACGGTCATACAACGCAGAAACCAACATAAGAAGCGTCGATTCCGGCAGATGGAAATTCGTGATCAGGCGGTCAACCACCTTGAATTTATATCCCGGATAGATGAAAATATCCGTCCAGCCACTGCAGGCACGCACATGCCCTGTCTCATCTGCGACCGTCTCCAGCGTACGCGTACTCGTGGTGCCAACCGAGACAACCTTGCCGCCATTTGCTTTCGTCTCATTGATCGTATTGGCAGCTTCCTCGTCGATCACATAGAACTCACTGTGCATGTGATGCTCTAAAATATTCTCCACCTTCACCGGACGGAATGTACCAAGGCCGACATGCAGAGTTACTCTTGCGATCTTGATACCTTTCTCCTTGATCTCTTGCAGAAGCTCCTTCGTAAAATGCAATCCCGCTGTCGGTGCCGCTGCCGAACCGGTATGTGTTGCATAGACCGTCTGATAACGATCCTTGTCCTCCA
>ERZ1034998.1328-NODE-1328-length-14549-cov-11.060301_pt1 | contig 14549 bp, 29 predicted proteins | sample MGYA00520621_ERZ1034998 | MGnify/ENA primary metagenome ERZ1034998 (study PRJEB33766, sample SAMN09781748) | gut metagenome | biome: gut microbiome | host: Homo sapiens | place: Madagascar | study: EMG produced TPA metagenomics assembly of the PRJNA485056 data...
CCTTGTCAAGTTATTCCTAAAATTTATATTTTTTGAAAAATTGCACCGGTGCAACTAATCCAGTGAATTAAAGGCATCGATAAGTGCATCCTTGTTAGGGGCGTCATCACAGATCAAAACATACTGATCATGGATGGCAGAGGGAGTGATATCAACATTGAAACCTTCAAGCACTACTTTTCCAGTGGATACCAGATCTTTATATTTCTCGGAATCGGTGTCATATTCGTAGATCTCGACATTGCAATCGGTATATTTCACACCGCTGATAGCTCCGATCATTTCTCCGGCCATTTCAATTCGTTCACCACTGACAAGATCAGAGGATTCCAGGTACTCGCACAGGGCTTTCAGAGATTTTGTGGTTTCCTGCGGAGAATAGTTGCTTGCGATGCTGTCGATTTCAGCCTGAATGGTCTCGTTTAGAGATTCTACGGCAGCAGTCATATCTTCCGGAGCTGTAGTATCTATAGATTCTGATGTAGCGGTTTCGGCTGTGGCAGGTTCACTGGTAGAAGATACATCTGCGGGAGCTGCACCGCAAGCAGTACAAAAGATAGATGTTGCAATTAACAGAGTACAAATTTTCTTTTTCATATAATTTCCCCTTTTCATATTAGTATTTATATCAGCTCCAACACGGAAACCGGGTCGAAGTAGATAACATAATTATCATATTGCACGCAGATACCGTACTTGCTCCGATAGCACTGCAGGGCTTCCTGCAGAAACTCCTCTGTGACACCCAGGTAATCAGCCATCTCATAAGAGGTAGTATAGTGTGCCTTGTGGCAGGAGATGATGCCGTGTAGTCCAATCAGTTTATTGTAACTCCAGAGTCTTGCCCGGAGTTCCTGCTTGCGGTTGGCATCGGAGGACTGATCGATAATGTCTCCGACGGTAGTATGGTAATGCCCAAGTTCTTCTGCTAAAATGCAGCGCTTCTGAGTATCAGAGCGTAAATCTTTGCTGAGAGCAATGTGGTTATCTAAATACAATCCCTTAATTTGCGTTCCACAGAAATATGAAGTTTCATCAACAGTCACATTTTGAATATCTGCGGAATCTAAAAGCATTTCATAATCTGTCAAATAAAACACCTCTGTTCACACAATGAATTATTTCCGGTTAGCTTTAATAAAGGCAGCATACTCTTTGATTTTTTCAAGTTCCTCTTCTGTATACTCAGAGCCATCAAAATGGGCGGCAATAGTATGAGGAGCATCTTCATCATCAACAAAGTATTCAGCATTAACTCCAAATGAATCTGCAATCTTTAAAAGAACATCAATATCAGCCTTTTTACTATCACGCTTAATCATAGAGTAAATGGTCTGAGGTGATACACCTATTTTATTGGCAAGCTCATTGGCATTAGTACCGTTTGCATCCAGTAGTTGTGATAATTTACTTCCAATTCCCATAATCATATCCTCCGTTGCTATATGCTGAATGTATCACATAATGAATAAAAAGTAAACAAAAATATATGCAAAAGCATAAAAAACTATTGACAAGATATGCAAACGAATATATACTACGAACATAAGTTATGCAAATGCATAAACGGAGGTGAGAAAAATGCCGTGCATCAACTTAAAAGGAGAAATGGCAAAAAACGGAATTACCATTGAAGCTATAGCTAAATTACTGGGAATTCATAGAAACAGTGCTGCAAATAAAATCAATGGGGATAGTTCTTTTACTATTGATGAAGCAATAACAATTCAGCGAAGTTTTTTTCCAAAGCTTACACTGCGATATCTTTTTGAAAAAGAATCGGAAGATGGTAGTGGTAATCAGTAAAGGAGGCACCAGGAGTGGAAATAGTAATCCACAAAGAAGAGAGCAGGAATTTTTTACAAGTAGGAAAAGAAATGATAGAAGTATCGGATTATAGTTTAAAAAGCTCCGCAGACGGTTCCACAGAGCTTTATGTAACTATAAAGGGAAAGGTCAATGTATTTGAGACATCAGCCAACCTAATAATGTAGAGGATATTGCACTTGTGATCCACGAGTTTCTTTCCATGACATCAGAAAACTTGGAAAACAATCCCTTTTGGGGAGTAACGTGGTTATTTACAATCATTTCCAACAGCGAAATGAGTTGCTGAAGTTCCTCTTTGTCAGGGGAATTTGTAGAAGCAATCTGATTTTTAATATTTTGCAGACAATCATTGTAATTAAGAAGGACATTTGCCTGAGTGCCAATTATAGATCCGTTAGCTGTGCCAATGTTAAAGATGTTTGTAGCCGCTGATGTGGAATTATATTCTGAAACAGTTTGGTAATATGCCTTGAGTTGGCTTGCTGTACCCATAAAGTAATCTGTAATGGTGTCCTGTACATAAAATCTTTCATTTGAAGGATTTATAAGCCAATCTCCAACAACAACATCGGAACCTGGCAGGAACCCTATGTATGCTTTTGATGTAGATTGCTCATGGTTTGGGAGTCCCTTCAAATTCGAAACAATACAACCATTTCGCTCTATGCGAAAGATAATTCCGCGTTGGTTTATAAAAGTTTGAGCTGGTGTCAAGATAAGTTTCCTTTCTGGCTTATGCCGGATAAAAGATTAGGAGTAACGTATCAATATTATCATTAAATAAAGTTTTATTCAAATCATTTGAACAGCAACATAAAAAGCTATTAGTGCTGTATAAGGGTAGCAGCAAGGAGAGGAGGCAGCAGGAGTGAATGTAGAAGAGGTAAGAGAACAGAATGAACCAGTCGCGTCCAATATTCACAAAATCATCATCGAGAGATGCCTGAAGCAGTGTTCGATAGCGCAAAAGGCTGGTTATACACCTAATATGTTCAGCTCCATGATAAAAGGGAGAAGACTGATAAAGGTAGCTGATGTAGTAAGAATTGCGGAAGCGCTTGGTGTGAATGAAAGCGATCTTTTCAGGAAGGAGGAATAACCAATGAGCAAAGTAGATGAGCTGATCGATGCACTGGCGGAGCATATAAAAAAGCGTATCGATGAAGGTAATGACATGGAGAATGAGATCACCGAAAAGACGAAGGCTCTCGCAGAGCTGGTGTCCGCAAGAGCCAAGGAGTATTAGTTGAGTGCCTTGTTATTCAACTCGACCAGTTTGTTGTAGATTTCCTGCATGAAATCAGCAACATCTTCGCCACCCTTTTTATTAGGAGAAATAGTGGTGTTGGACATTTTGGCAACAGTAATATCTCTGACAACGTCAATAAGGTATTTGTTGACTCTGGGATCCATAATGAATACCTCCTTTCTACAATTAATCGAAACAAACGTTCTGCAATAATTGTAGAAAACAAATGTTCGCATGTCAAGATAAAAAATACAATATATGCACACTTTGTTTTAAAACAAACAAGATATTGTGCATTTATAGGGAAGGAGGCAGCAGGAATGAAAGCAATAAATTTTTCGCAATGTAAAAATGATGGTCAGCCTTCCATTACCATTACATACACAGGAAATTTATCGAAAAAGGAAAGGCTGACCAAGGCGAAAGAATTTTCTATGAAAGTTCGTCTAAGAGCGGAGAGAAGACAGGGTGCAACTTATTAATGGTGAAAAGGTAAGGTTTAAGAGAAGCCAGAGCTTCTTCTTCCATCTCAAGTTCTCCTCGGAGGGCTAAATAAGCATTGTCGATTGCTATAGCGATACATAATGCTTCCTGATTGTTGGGAGATTGGTGATTAAAAAGTTTTGTACCCGCAGATTCGGCAAGCTGGAGAGCAATGTCCAAATCTTCATCTGTTTCATAACAGTCGCAGGCAGGAAGGGCTAACAAGGCGGTTGAAATAGCAAGTACATCATTGTCGGAAATGCTGAAATTAATTTTTTCATGAGGATTCTCCTTTTGGCTGAATTGTAATCCAAGATTCCATACCCGCTATCTTGGATCGGTATAATAAATTAATCGTTATCTTTGTAAGGGAAAGGTATGGATTTTCCTTTACAAAGATAACGAGACTGGCAGGAGTCTATAAGTACAGTATAGAAAAAGGAGAGAGAATATTCAATAAGAAAGACTCTTCGATTTATCGAAAAAGTTATTTCAGAGAATCGAAGTGCGGTAGGAAGGAGACAACGTGAATGGAGAGAATCGACAGATTATATGCTCTCTTAGAGCGTGATGACATTGATGAGGACACCAAGGCGGCACTGCGGTGGGCGATTTTTGAACTGGAGAGGAAGTGAAAAGGATGCCGAAATCCAATTTCTTGAAAACAGAATCTGTGAGAATGAAATATGAAGCCAGGGCTCAGGCAGGCATCAGACGGTACATGTCACTGCGCCGGATCACGGACGATAAGATCGCGGCTAAGCAGAATGTGCAGGCAAGGACGATTCAGAACCGCATAAAGGATCCAGGATCTATGCAGTTGAGGGATCTGTGGGATCTGGCAGAGATTCTGGATGCTCCGGTCGGAGAACTGGCTGGCGGAGATCTGCCGGAGGAAATGATGGCAAAACTAATGCAGATGAAATTTGACTAAAGATTTTGTGCCGTGCCCTGTGCGTGGTGTCATCTGACAGCACCACATACCCATTGACGGCATGTCACTGCTATGACGGCATGCCGACTTCCTTCCGGTGGGCCCGGTAGATCAGCGCCGGGCACCACGCAGAGGGCGTGATCGGAAAGGAAAACAGTATGAGGATAGATGACAGTCATTACGTAAAAGAGATCTTGCAGAATAAAAACGGTGCTGAGTTTTGGCAGTCAGCAAACGACAGACTGGCGCAGCGTGTATATGCACAGATCAAGTGGAAGATCACTGCTGCTAAGCTATATGTATTTAATGATATACAGATAATCACGACCAACCCGATGCAGGAGGCAGCGCTGCTTAACTTTTTAAGCATGATGGAAGATATGTGCAACGCGCAGATTAACAAAATCCACAAGATAAGACGGCGTATATTAGGAGGGGATATGGATGTATAAGGATATTGTGATATCGCTCCTGGGAGCGTGGATTTTGAGGGAGGTATTTGGGACAACAGAAGTAGGAGAGCAGATCGCCATAATCATGGGCTTGGCGGCTATGCTTTTTATTTTTTGCCTTTTTTGTGAGAATTTGACCGAAAAATGGCAGGATAAGCGTCGGAGGGCACGAATTATGAAGCTGAGGATAGCGAAACTGAGAGGAGGCGGGATGCGTGAAAGACGAGAGAGTGCAGGAGATTATGGAGAGGTTGGAACAGACCCCAACAGAGCCGTTGATGATGTTGGTTGACCATGAGGCACAGGAAGTTTTCCCGTACGTCCTCCAGCGATACCGGGATGCACACCTGATTATGATGAAAGGCATCCGGTACATCACAATCACCGATGATGCTATCCGGGTCATACTGGACCGCCTGCAGCGTGAGAGGGCAGATTTTAAACGCACGGTGGAGTACTACGACAGGGAGATCCAGGGCGTGGAGTACCTGTTGACAGGCAAAAAGCGGTACTACTGGTCACCGGATAATTACATAGTAGAGCCTGTCTACGCAGAGCAATAAAAAAGCCGGCATTTGGCGATGCCGGCCAGCTCACAGAGCTACTTATAATGACAAGGTAATTGTAACTCTGTAAGCCAAAAAAGTCAAGAAAAATGGGGCTTTTCATAGCCCTTTCGGACTTGATAAAGATATTAAAATTAGGATACAGAGACATGGTAAATCGAAAGAAAATAAGGTTGAGGAACGGGGACATCCTGGACGTGGAAGAGTACCACGATGGGAATTATGGGTCTCCGGGGAAAACAAGACGGAAGAAGGAGAAGCCGACCAAAGAACAGATGCGGCTGATCAATCAGCGTAATAAGGCAAAGAGATGTCGCTGGAGGTTAATACAGTACTTTGGTCAGGGAGATCTGTTTATCACATGGACATACGAGGTCAAAAACAGACCACCGAATATGGATGGAGCATTGAAGGACTTCCGGGCGGCGATTGGTAAGATCAGGAAGGTATACAGAGGGTTGGTAGTACAGCTCTACTGGATCCGCAATATCGAGCGCGGCACTAAGGGAGCCTGGCACATCCACCTTGTGATCAAGCAGACACCGGAGGGTGATGCGGCGGCCATCGTAACCAAAGCATGGACAAAGGGTGGCACCTACGTGGCTGAGATTCGCAATAGTAAGTTTGCCGGAGACGACATGGAGTTGCTGGCAAACTACATGACCAAGGATGAGCACACGGCGGAGCCACGGGAAGATGGCACACCGGAAAAGCCCAGGATCGCGGAATCCTCTTATAGCACCAGCCGCAATATGCCGCTTCCGGAGCCACGGACGGACAAGCTGGTCCGCTGGAAGCCGGAAGTCAAGCCACCCAAGGGATACTACATAGCCCGGATCCATGAGGGCATCAATCCGGTCACAGGATTTTTATACCGGAGTTATACACTGATCAGACTGAAGACACAGGAGCGGAAGAAACCGCCGAACAGGGTAAGGAGGTGTTGATTTTGGAAAATGAATTGAAAGTAGTGGATATCTTTATAGGCACGACTCTCCGGGGATCTGCGAAGGGATCCGGACGGGTAATGTACATCATGAGGACCAAGCGTAAGAACGGCAGCGATTACGAAGCTGCTCCGCAGATCGCAGAGTATGACGACACCACGGAGAGCGCATCCGTCCTCTACGCTATCCGTGATGCCCTGCAGCGTCTCCATTATGCCTGCACCGTAGTGATCCATACAGAGTGCAGCAATGTGGCAGCAGCCATACAGCAGCACTGGCCGGAGCAGTGGCAACGGAACGGCTGGAAGAGCGCCAGGGGAAACGACGTCAAGAATGCCATCCTGTGGGAAATGCTCCTGCAGGAGGTTGAGGACGGAGGACATATCCTGCTGGCAGAGAGCGAAAAGCACGAATATGCGGAGTGGATGCGGTTTAATCTGCCGCTGAAGCGGGCATTAAAAGACATTTTTGCAGATGTATCGAAAAACTAACAGCATGAGTAGAGTACTCATATTGGAGACGATTTTGTTGACGTCAACAAAACATGGAAAATATAACAATTTGACAATATTGCACCGGTGCAACACCGGGAAAGGAGATCAGATGGAGAAATTTAAGACTGTAAAAGAGTTGAACGATAAGGCAGCAGAACTGAAAAGCGCAGGAGATTTGTCAGAACTGGTAAAACTGGCAGTAGAGAACGGACTGGAGAAAGAGGATGCGGAGGACTACATGGACAGCGACGATCCAGAAGACTGCCTCTGCAATGCGACTATGGCAGCCATTGGCAAATTAAACACGGAAGCACAGGATCTGCACCTGGAAAGCCAGATGAAAGACTGGAAGGACTTTATCGTACAGATGCTGACGGAGTATCCGGTAGATCATGCCGATGAGGACAGAGATGCACTGGGAAACGCGGTGTTTGCCCCGGACAAGCATCTGCTGGATGTACTGGCAGCAGGGATGAAACTGTCATCGAAGAACCGAATCAAGGTAGACAAGCGGATCATAAAGGCAGCAGGACTCCCGGAGAGCGCAGCCTATATAGGAATGTGCGGACGCGATGAGTTGAAAAAGATCATACTGGACTATTACATGATGGGAAAGCAGGTGTGACATGCTGGCATATAAAGGATTTCACAAGGATCTGAGCTGCACAATGGGAAAAGGCGAGTTTTGCTATGAACCGGGGAAATGGTACAGCGAGCAGGAGGCGAGATGTGCTAATACCGGTTTCCATGCGACAGATAATCCGCTAGATGTACTCGGCTACTACAGAAACGAAGAGGACAGGTACTTTATTGTTGCATTAAGAGGAAATATAGATGAGGACGGAATCGACAGCAGAATTGCAGCTCCGGAGATCATGCTACTGAAAGAACTTACGATAGATGAGTTATATCATGAAGGAGTGGTATGGATGTCCAAGCACCCGAAGGCAAAACCGGCAGGAGTTATAAAGCGGGAGAGCGGAGATGCTAATGAAAATGGAAATATCGTTGTGCGGGGGAAAGAACCGAAAGCCAAGGGGAAAAAAGGGGACAATCTCTACATTATCCGGGAGGACAGAATCGGGAACATCGTGGAGATCGGTACCTATAAAGTAGACGGGAGAAAGATCCTACCGGATGTGTATTATAACGTAAAAGGGAGGCGAGTAAATGCGGAAGAATGAACTGGAGAAACTGAGAGCCCTGAATGCCACTCCCGCCATGATCAAAGCATTGCAGGAGCCGGGAACAAAAAGATATTATAGCGGAAAGATTAACGAGGAGAAATACCATCTGGCGGCGAGATGCCAACAGCTGGGCGGATATTTGAAAGTATCTATCTGCACAAAGGAAGATATCAGCAAAAAAGTGTATACACCGAAGTGGGATATCTTTATTAACTACGAAGGTGATGAGTATATCACAAGGGAGAGGCAGCAGGACGGATCCTACAAATGGCGTAAGGCATATGGATACAATCTAGAAAATTACACCTGGTATAACAAGAACTGGGATGAGTACGTATACATGAATCCGGATGGCAGCAGCCAGATACAGAAGATTCTTGGGACAATAAAAAAAGGATTTTGGGGGATGTGCGAGTGGCAGGAAGGCTGCAAAAAACGAAATGAGGATAAAAAAATAAAGAAGCTGACGGATCAGTGGGATAAGGATATGCAGCCGATCAAGGATCCACCCAAAGGATTCGAGAACTGGTGGCATCATAACGCATTCGACGGCAGTAATTATATTTATTATGCCTCGTCGAAATCTACGGAGGGATATTGTACGTCATGCATCGGCAGGGTAAAGCTGCCGGGAAAACCGACACACAACATGGAGGGAAGATGTCCGGTCTGCAAGAAAAAGGTCACATACATATCACGAGCAAAGAAAACGCAATACATCTGGACCTATGCACGTGATGCCTCCTGCGTCCAAAGATATAAGGACGGATTGGTACAGAGGGACTTTGAAGTGCGGAGACGGGACTGTAAGGATGCCCAGAGCATTAATAAATCTGAGTACACCATACATGAGTACAGGAGAACCATTATCACAGCAAAAGGATGGGGAACATACATCTACATGGATTATCGCAGACGGGGAATGCGTTGGGTAGCAGATCCTGAAGACTGGGTGGGGAAACACTACGAGTCCATGTACCGGCAGAACTTTGGGCAGATATTTAAAAAATACAAAACGGCATATCCGATTGCCGTGAAGCAAGGGTATAAGGCAGCGGGTTTGAGGTATTTTTTAAGCCAGGAACATCGTTATCCAGCCATTGAGATGGCTTACAAGGCAGGACTATACAGTCTAGCAAAGGACATGGTAAATGACAGCCGGATGCGATTGGACAAAATATTGGATAATAAGGCGTCAGGAGGGCTGGCAAAGATCCTGAAAATAGATAATGCCCGGATGAAACGATTGAAAAATATGAATGGCAATATAGAAATGCTCATATGGCTGCAGGAAGAAAAACAGATGAACACGATATTACGTGATTGCGATATAAGAACGCTCGCGGAAGCGGATATCAGTCCGAGAGATTTGGAAAGATCAAAAATTGGAAAATATCTGACTATCGAAAAAATATGCAACTACCTGAATAAACAGGCAGAACTGAGATCATCAATAAAAGGTCACGCGTTAAAAACAGCAATATGGAGAGACTGGGAAGACTATGTGAACATGATGATCCGACAGAAAATGGACTGCAGTAAAGAAATCCTGTTGAAACCGAAAGACCTTACCATCGCACACAATGAGCTTGTAGCCAGGATATCCATGCTGGATTCCAAGGAGGAGATTGCCGCAAAGAAAAAGAAATTTTCAAGGGCGCAGGAGCTCATGGAATCCGGAGAACTGAAGAAATACGAATATGATAATGGCACTTACTGCATCGTGGCACCACGGAGTATCGATGATATCTACCGGGAGGGAACTGTATTAAAACACTGCATCCACACCTGCGATATTTACTTTCAGCGAATTAACATCAGAGAAACTTATCTGCTGTTCCTCCGGCGCAGCTCTGCTCCGGATGTACCCTGGTATACGGTAGAAATCGAACCGGGAGGGAATATCCGGCAGAAAAAATCCGTCCTGAACGAAGCATACAAGGACCTGGACGATGCAATGTCGTTTTTGCAGGAGTGGCAGCGCTGGGTAAAGAAAAACCTGTCCGAAGAGGATAAGAAACTGGCGGAGAAGAGTGACAAAGCCCGCAGGGAAGGCTATGCAAAGCTGCGGGAAGAGGAAAAGATAATATGGCACGGGAGTCTGCAGGGGACACTGCTTGCGGATGCTCTGGAGAGTGACTTTATGGAGGTAATCTGATGGAATTAATGGAATACACAAAAACATACCAGGAATATAAACGGGAGCTGGATGCAGTGCTCACCCGGACGGCAGAGGACTTTGTGCAGATCGGATATCTGCTCAAAGTAGCCAGGGACACAGATATCCTGGCAGAGAGCGGCTATGCAACGGTAACGGACTTCGCGAAAGCGGAATATGGCATAGATAAGACGCAGGTGAGCCGCTTTGTCAGCATAAATGACAGATTTTCCGAGGGAGGTTACTCGGATCACCTGCTCCCGAACTATAAGGGATTTGGTTATGCAAAACTCACCCTGATGCTGCAGATTCCTGATGAGATCAACGAGGCATTGCCTCCCACACTGTCCAAGGCGGAGATCAAGGACATAAAGGACGAGGTGGACGCTGAAAGCAAGGTTACGGACATTGAGGTGGAAATCGAGCGGGCAGAGGCAGCAGCCGTAACGGACAAGCCCATGCTCCCGCCGGAGGGATCTCCGCTGCGCAGAAACCTCTGGCAGCTGGGAAAAGAGCAGGAAGAACTCTTCCGGAAATTGTGGGAGATATGCAACAAGGGTCAGTATCCTCGTAGCGCATCCATTATGGACGCACTGATACCGCAGGGGGATGCCGTATATACCGTCCGGATCCCGGGAGAGCGTAGGACACAGATCATTATAAATTCTGACGGCGCCACGGTAATCAACCTGAAGACACTGGAGCAAAGCAAATACATACCGCAGGATGTCTGCTATGAAGTGGAGGAACTGCTCAACGGAGGCAGCAGTCCTGAGGAGCGGTATAAGGATCTATACGGAGAGAAACTGATCGTGGAAGAACCGGAAGTTGCACCGGTGCAACTGGAGACTCCGAAAGAAAAGAAACCGGAAAAACGAAAGGAGTCCCGTGTAACCAAGGCGGTCACAGAGAAGAAAAAAACCAGGGAACCGGAAAAGAAGCCGGAGCAGATGACCATCCCGGGAGCCGCACCGGATCCAGCACCGGAAGAGCCGGAAACACAGGTAAATGAAACTGACGCGGATAATCAGAATACCGACACCATGGGATCGGAAGAGCAGGTACCGGGACAGACAGATCTCGAAAATGACTTTCCGCAATATTGTCCGGACGAGGGAGACAAGCGCGCAGCTTATCGTCAGTCCATCCGTGGCAGCGTGGAGAACCTGGTACGATATGTCGAGATGGATCTGATTGCATCAGCGCGGCAGCAGTTGTCCGACATCTCCGGTTACTTGGACCGTCTGGAAGAACTCAGCAAAGGGGGCGGACAGGATGCCGAAGATGTCGAAACAGGCACGGGCGAGGGAGTTTAATACATCCTCTCGCCGGATCATCAAAGAGCGAGACCGTAACCAGTGTATTTTCTGCCAGATGCAATACCATATGGAAGATGTCACATGGTCAGGTCCGGGATCACTAAGCATTATGCACTACATACCGCGCTCCCGGGGCGGCCTAGGAATACCACAGAACGGGGCACAGGGCTGTGTCAGTCATCACGAGATGCTTGATAACGGAAACAAGGGCAGACGGGAGGAGATGCTACAACTCTTCCGAACATATTTGCAGGACCATTATCCGGACTGGAGCGAGGATGCCCTAACCTATAGCAAATGGAAATAATGTATATACAAATTTGTATATACAAAACTGGAGGATATATGAAAGCAAAGACAGAAGTTATCTCACTCCGGCTGACACCGGAGGAAAAACGCAGATTGGAATATAGTGCAGAAAAAATGGGAAAGAGCCAGTCATATATCCTGATCACAGCATTAAATGCATATTACAAATCTGTCCGGAAGAATCTGGACGGTGTAATAGAAGAATAGACCTTTTGGAGTGTACTCACAATCACTGTAAACGAAGCCACGGGGCGGCAGCTGATACCAAGAGGCAGCAGCCACCCAGAAAGGAGCGCAAACAATGCAGGATTATAAGGAGTGGACCGGTAACATCCTGCCGGATCCCACGCCGCGGATCAGCAATATACATATAGGCGACATAATTAAAACAGAGCACAAGTCCATCGAGGAGCCGCTGGAGACCCGCGGACGGGGACAACACCGATTTATCAGCGAGACAAGGGAATACGAGGTGATAGCGGTTTATCCGCATATGGTCCAGACCAGAGATCGAAAGAACGGATTTACAAGGTGCTTTTCTTATGGCGAACTCACAACGATGGGACTGGAATGGCAGGGAAGGAGGCAGCAGTCATGCTGACATTACCGATCAAGAAAAAATGGTTTGATATGATCTTATCAGGCGAGAAGCAGGAAGAATATCGGGAGATGACGCCATATTATCAGGTGCGGTTTGCAAATTTATGGAAATTTGACGCGTTTAATGGCTCCGCCATCCGGGAAATCCGATTCCGGAACGGTTACTCTGGAGACAGTCCCTCTTTTGTGGCAAAGTGCACTCTGAGAACTGGCATCGGACAGGCGGAATGGGGAGCAGAACCGGGAAAACAGTATTATGTTTTAAAAATCCATGAGATATCAGACAGGAGGATGTCATGAAAAATAAAAGTGTATGGCTTGCGTATGCAGCAGCCTGGATATCTACTGCAACGGCAGTGATATTTGCTGTCAAATACACCGGAACAGCGTGGTGTTTGGTGGCACTGGTGCTACCGGCAATGCAAAAGATAAGTAGCAGAAATGATGAAGAGAATGGCAAATAACTTAGGAAATGGAGGAGATGTAATGTATCGAGATGATAGATGGGAAAAAGGAATGTATGCAGATGACTTGGTAAAGTTCCAATGTGGATGCTGCGGAGATGAATTCATAGCTGCCAGATCGGCGGTAGAAAAAGCAAATACTAAAGGGCAGAGAATATGCTGTCCATATTGCAGTAGCAGATATTTGGAAGAACAGGTCAGTACAGACGGAGAGGATATGGAAGATCTTTCAGATGCGATGGGATGCCTTGCAATATACGTAGGTAGCGAAGGCGACTGACTTAGTATTTAGTGGAGGGAGGGCATGAGTTGCATTAGATGTATCTGCGAGCATTGTGCAAATAATCCAAACTGCTTTGACCATTGCCAAGGAGAGATGGATGATCCGTGCTTTAACTGCGATGATTGCATCCACTGGGATGGCAAGGTGGGGCGGGAGATGTGGCGGGACGAATGCCCTAAGTACAAGATAACCGAGTACTGGGCAGCCCACCTCCGAAGGAAAATGAAAATAGTTAGGATTTAGTGGAGGAGCGAGAAATGTGGTCACACGATGAACAGAAAGAAATAAATGACAGCTACGCTGTTATGGCAAGAATAACCTGTAAACATTGTGGAGCAATAGTCCACAAATATGTGGAAAGCCATTATACAGGCGGTGCCAAGTGTGTGATATTGGCAAAATACTGTAGATTTTGTGGTAATGAACTTAGAATTTAACGGAGGAAGGAAAATGACAAAAAGAAGATGTTTAAAAATACATAACCCTGAATCTGTGTGTATGGCAGAGCGATTTGTTTTATTTCATAATACCAGATTTAGAATCGGATTAGCATATCACGAATATTGGTGTTGTGAATGTCGAAAGCAAAGAAAAATATGGTTTATCTGTTAGTTATTAAAAATGAAAGAGAGGTAGAGCATGAAGAAAATACTGGATGCTTGCTGTGGCAGTAGGATGTTTTGGTTTGACCGCCAGAACCTGGATGTCATTTTTGCGGATAATCGGGAGATAGAAACAACCTTGTGTGACGGTAGATCTCTTTTGGTAAAGCCGGATGTGCATATGGATTTCCGGGATATGCCGTACCCGGATAACAGCTTTAAGATTGTGGTATTTGATCCTCCGCATCTTATCCATGCCGGTACAGGATCATGGCTCCGGCAGAAATACGGAGTGCTTCCGGCAGATTGGCCAACGTACCTGAAATCCGGATTTGATGAGTGTATGAGGGTGCTTGAACCGTATGGACTGCTTGTTTTTAAGTGGAATGAGGACCAGATTGCATTGTCGGAAGTGCTGAAAGTATTCGGAACGAAACCTTTGTTGGGAGATCAGAGAGGTAAGACAAGGTGGCTGCTTTTTATGAAGTAAACTGAAATATCGGAAAAATTGTGTAACGAAAGGAGATAGGCCTATGGCGAGACCGAAGAAAGAGGACGGTAAGAAGAACATCCGAAAGGATATCAGCATGGATCCAGAGCAGTACGAGAGACTTATGGATTACTGCCGGCAGCAGGACAGACCTATCTCCTGGGTGATCCGGCAGGCGCTGG
>ERZ1034998.1329-NODE-1329-length-14543-cov-4.002968_pt1 | contig 14543 bp, 32 predicted proteins | sample MGYA00520621_ERZ1034998 | MGnify/ENA primary metagenome ERZ1034998 (study PRJEB33766, sample SAMN09781748) | gut metagenome | biome: gut microbiome | host: Homo sapiens | place: Madagascar | study: EMG produced TPA metagenomics assembly of the PRJNA485056 data...
CTTTTACACAATTTTGTGTATAATATAATTATAGGAGGTACATAATGAATCCCAGACAACAAACAATCAAACAACTCAATGCTTCCGGTTATGAATTGAAACGCCACGGTGCTAATCACGACATTTATTACAATCCACAGACACACAGCACCATACCTGTCAAAAGGCACGACTTCAATGAAAACGATATGAAGTACATCTTCAAGGAAGCCAACATCAGCAGGAAACATTAAATGTGTTTCCTGCTTACAAGCAAGGAGGTTTACTATGAAATATATTTACACAGCTTTATTTACACCTATTGAGGACGGTTCCGGATACTATGTAAAAGTTCCTGATCTTCCTGGATGCATCACTACCGGCAACAGTCTTTCTGATGCAATTGATCAGATTACTGATGCGATGAGTGCTTGGCTTGTTGTTGCTGAAGATGAAGGTGAACCAATTGCCCCACCTACTCCACAGGAACAGCTTGCTAATGATTCAGATTCCATCTGTTCATTGATTTCTGCAGATACCATTGAATATCGTGCAAAAACCGATACCAGTGCCGTCCGGAAGAATGTTTCTCTTCCAAGTTGGATGTCGCGGCTTGCCGATAAGCGAGGTATCAACTGCTCCCAAGTTCTTCAAGATGCCCTCCGTTCAATTTTTGACGGTCCATCATCAATTGCAAAAACTCATTAAGTACTTCCGGATATCCGGCTATCACATGATAGCTGGATATCTCTATCCCTGATTAATTATCGTCTTGCATTCTTCATGAAATCCTTTGTGATCGCTGCTCTGTATCTTTCAAGATCATTTCCTGTGTCGTATGGTACCGGCAGCTCCATCCATGCATTTACATACAGATCATTTTGTAAAAAGCTCTCCTGGCTGGATCCGATCATGAATGTTCCGTCTTCATCACCATTCACTATATATCTTCCAACCATTGGTACCGGATAATTTTCAAGCGACAATAACAGGTATTTATCTGGTGGTGGAAGTTCTTCCTCCACGGTTGTCCATGCCTGATTAGCCGCATCATCATCCTGATTGCAGTTTACACATTCTCTCAATTCACTATTCTTCATATTCGACTCCTTTGCTAATTTTTTTTGTATGTGACTGTTTTTCGATATACTCTGCTTTTAGGAATTCTATTTTGCATCTATTGCATCCATTTTCCCCGCAATATTCCGATTTTCTGCAATGCTGGTTCCATAAAGCATACTTATCAATAGATTTGTCCTCGATATTCTGCATACATCCATATCCCATATTGTCAAACAGTCTAAAAAACTGTTCTGGTGATTGACATGACATAAGAACATCAAAATTTGTCTTTTTATCAAATAGGCTTATTTGTCCATTCATGCTTCCATCCTATCCTCCCTAGCTTTTTGCTCTTCTTGCAATACTGCTGCACTGTTTCTCTCATTGCGTCGTTTCTTTCCTGTATGATTTCCACACCAATGATCCTTACAATCTGCACTCATGCAGTAATTCCTGTGGATGCAACTGCTGCACATTTCTTCCAATGTCATCTCGAAACCTCCGTGGTCATCTTTGTTTCTTCCGCTGTCTTACAGCTATTGCTAATTTTGCTATCTGTAATCCGGTTTCTGTAAGATTCGGATTTTCAAAACGCAGTTTACTTCTGTTCATTTCAAGATTCTCTTCATTATCAATCAAAAACAAATTCTCTATACTGCAGTTGTCTTTGTCTCCATCCAGAAAAGATACTTTCTTTCCCTCCGGAATCGGTCCGTTATGTTTTTCCCATTCTGCTCTATGAACAAATTCAAATCTTTCCCTTTGTGTACCCGTATCTTTGACTTTTCTTAAAAGATAACCATCTGTTGTATGTGTATATTTTCCAACTTCCATATGATTTGCAGGAACATTTCCAGGCTTAAACATTTTTCCTTTGCATTTTTCATACTGCTCCCGGCTCATTGGTTTCCCTTTATTAGCTGGCACATCGCCTTTTTTAAATCTGCAGTCAACTCCACTGATGATGTCATGATTCTTTTTATATGCCCTACACTGTCTCTCGTTAAACTCTATGCCGAAATGTGCAGACACCAGTTCTGCAATCTCCTTTGTTTTTCTTCCTGGCGCAATACTCCGGATGTAATTTTCCATTCCGTCCGGATATTTAAAAGATTTACCTTTTTGATGCCCTATTTGTGTTCCACTTTTGATTTTGTATCTGGATTTTGCCCCTTTTATCATCTCTTCTGTAAATACCATTCCATATTTATCATCAAAGCTTTGGCTATTAATCAAAATTGTTACCTGTTTTGTTGTTCTGCCTGGCACATTTTTACGTAACCAGGCAACAACCTCATCCGGCCATTTGTTCATTCAGAATCGCCTCCCTTATGGTGAGAATGAACCTCTAACATATCCGGCATCTCCCGGTTCTGATCATATCTGTACTCATCCATGTGCTTCATAACATTGAACTGAAGCTCACCGACCTCTACTATCTGCTTTCCTATTTTCATCATAGCATCTGCTCTTCTTATTTCTTCATCAAGTTTCTCATCCCTTAAATCATCATCACCCAGCTTTTCCAGTTGAGCAAATAGGTGGTTGTTTAAATCTCCTAATGTATTATTCATAACGATTACCCTTTCTACGCAATATTTGCCATTCTCTTATCTGCTGCAATATCATCACATATATAAAATTTCTCTGTTACCGCCGTGTTTGCGTGTCCCAGGCGGTGCGATACGTACAGAATATCTTTTGTCCGGAGATATTCCCTGCTTGCAAATGTTTTTCTATATACATGCACTGTAGCCACATGCCGGCACTCTGCACGCTCTGCAATTTCCTTTGCAATTTTTTCGATTGTTCCTTTGCACAGTGGTCTGCCTGTTATCATATCTCGACTGTTAAGGAATATGTACCCTTCGGTTCGCCCATTAAGATACTGCTCGAGTGCAACTCTACAATCGGGAGTCATAAAACACACACGCCACTTACTGGACTTTTCTCCGTAAATGTTAATTTCACCTCTGTCAAAATCCAGATTTTCGATTTTTAGATTGCTGATTTCTCCAACGCGTGGACCTGCACTAAGCATCAGCTCCAGGAGTGCCTTTTCCCTCAAAGTTTTCAGCGTGTTCTTACACTTGGATACCTCATAATCGGACAGCCGCTTTTTTCGTTTCTGCGGAATTTTGATTTTATCTATATCCCAGTAAATGTCGTTATCGATGTGGTGCTTGCGATACGCCCACTTAACGAAAGCGGACAAGCATTTTTGTATATTTCCGGCATAGGATTTGGATATCTTATCCCGATACTGTCGGATAGCAATATAATCCATTATGTCCTGCCCGGTCATTTTTGCATAATGCAGTCCTGTTTCATTAAAGAATTTTCTTAAGGTATACAGATACATTTCGATTGTTCTTTCTTTTCGCCCAACCGCGATCAGATCAACGTGATATCTGCCAAGGATCCACTCATTGTCCCTTACATCTGTGGCTGGCAATGTTTCGTCTGGAACCAAGTGAAAGCCTTTCATTCTGTATGCAAGTGCTGTCTTTAATCTTTCTGTCCCTTCTGTATCCAGATAACCCGCCATGTCATATATTAAGTTGTTCGTAAATTCGTTTTTCGTCATAATGCCCCTCCATGTTGTCATTTTGTTATTGGAGTGTTATAATGACTGCATCATCAAGTCATTTAACACTTGTGAACCGGATGTTGCCGCATCCGGTTTTTTATTTACCAGCTAATGAAATGGCAATTCTTCGTCTATCCCTTCCGGAATATTCATAAATCCATCTCCAACAGAACCGGCCGGTGGTTCCTGCTGGTTTTCCCCTGCTGCCTTTTTGCTTTCTGCAAATTCCTGATCTTCCAATACCACATCTGTTGTATATACACGCTGACCATCTCTGTTTGTATATGATCCGGTCTGCAGTCTTCCTGTTACAATAACCTTTGTCCCCTTCTTTAAAAATCTTTCTGCAAACTCACCAGCTCGCCCAAACGCGACACAGGAAATAAAGTCCGCGGACTGCTGCCCTTCATTCTTCACTCTGCGATCAACAGCCAACGAGTACCGCGCTATACAGATTTTTTCCTGTGAATTGTTCTGCTCTGTATATCTGACATCCGGATTTCTTGTTAGTCTTCCCATTAATATGACCTTATTCATTCTTTTCTCCCTTCATGATCTGAATACCAAGGATGCAATAGCCATCTTCCAGTCCTGTATAATCTTCCAACATAAATGTCACTTTTGCCTGTATCATTCGCCCTGTATTCTTACCATCTGCATATTCCATTAGCTCCAAGATATCCCCGACTTTATACCCACGATCATTTTTTCTTAACTCAAAAGGCTTTTTGCCGGATGCCACTGCATCAAAGTACATTCTGGCCAATTTTATCTGATGTATCTTTTGCGACTGCTGCACATCTGACGGTAATTGCTCCATTTGCTGCGCATCTGCCATATCACGCAGTTTTTTCTTTGTATCACGGTCAATAGCCGCCTGTTCTTCCTCGTACTTCTGTCCTTCGGTCTTATATGCTTCCTTACGGTTCTTGTACTGGTCACATTTTGTACAGGTGCTCGTTTTTACATTGCACGTCTCGTACTCTGTGCAGGAATAACAGATAGATGTGATTCCTTCCGGGTGTGGTGTCTGATACTCCTTCATGTTCATATCAATACCCACAATCTCCATTTGCCCCGGTAACGGTTGCTCAGGATCATCCTGCTGTATATCCGTGTCAGATTGTGACACTGCTTCCGGTTCTGACTGCTGCACCTCTGCACTCTTCATTTGCTTTATATCCTTGTGCGTAAGTCCACCTCCGGACTCTTCCTGTTCTTGCAATGCTGCCTTCTGTTTATCCTCCGGCATTCCACTTAATTCGTATGCAGCAGAATAAGTAATTCTTTCCTTATCCAGCTCTTCTTTCCATTCTGGTATCAGATTCTTATGAATGCTTTCAATCTGTGCAATTTTCGTTGCCGAAACCTTTAACATATCAGCGATAACATCTCGCAATCTTCCATTCTGCAGATCATATCCCTTTATTGTAAGGTGATTTTCTTTCATGTATTTCAGTTCTTCCTTAAGAATCTGTTCCTCTTGAATTTTCGTTGCAACATTCTTTGGTCTGCTGCTGTTTGCAATTATGATCTCAATTCTTTCCTCGTGCTCATTGATAGGACTTCGGACCTGGCATGTTACTATCTCAAATTCCTTATATCCTTTTTCGACAAGCAACTGTAATGCTCTCCACCTTCGTTCTCCTGATATCAGTTTGTATTCACCTTTTTCGCACGGCTCATACTTTACCGCGAGATTTTCCAACAGTCCCACCATTAAAATTTCACTTGCTTTTTCTTCGATTCCTTCCTGTGGATAAAAATTCATCGAATTCGAGTATATTTTAAAAATTGATATATCCTTTGTCCGGAACCGTGCCCGCGGTGACTCATCTATCCCCGCCTTACTCTGCTTATTCAGGGCATCCGTAACACTAAATCCTGTGGCCATTTCCTTTTACCCTTCCTCTCTTAATTCTTGCTTCCACTGTTCTACTTCATCTGCCGGAAATGATTTAATCCCGCCATTATACCGAACCAGCATCGGCACAATATCTGTAACTTTGTAAAAATACCATGCCTCTTCATCCTCACAGATATCTTCCACCGGAAACTCTTCGATTGTTGCTATCTGTACAAACATGGTTCCTTTATAATTCTCCTGCAGCTTTTCATAAACATCTCTGAAATACAGTTTTCCTTTCTTCCTGCTCACTTTTAAACATGGAATTCCACGGAAGTCCTCTGTCCACTTAAGATCTATCTTTGCTGCCATAGCTATCCCTCCATTTCACAGACCAATTCTGCGACTGCTGCCCGATAGTCCTGTGATACGATTCCTTTTTTTGCAAATACCGGAACAGGCAACATTGCTGTCGTAGCTTTTTCTGCCACGATTGATCTCCGGATCACCGTGCCGAACATATCAAAGCCAGATTCTTTCCGTAACCACTGCTCCACTTCGATGGATGTTTTATTTTTCTGTCGCATTGTCATGAGTACCTTGATGCGCAAATCCGGATTAATGTCTTTCAAGTCCTCAATCTGCTCGTCCAGATTCTGCAATGCTCCAATTTCAAATCCACCAACCTTAACTGGTGCTATAATCAAATCTGATGCCAGGATAATGTTGATCACAACCATATCCAATAATCTTCCGCAATCACAAATGCAGTAATCGTATGCATTTCCTACTTCCCTCAATGCATCACGTAACCGTGTTACCTGGTTCTCATCCTCTTTCAACAATAAATTCATATCTGTTTTCATCAGATAGCCGTTTGCCGGAATGATATCCACATGATCGTATTGTGTTGGCCGGATCAGATCTCCCGTTCTGTACGTACCGCCCAGGCTTTCATGCTTCTCCAACAACTCACTCATTCCAATCCCGTCCGGCTCATAAACTCCAAATGTCTTAGAGGTGTCTCCCTGTGGATCACCGTCCAGCACCAACACTTTTTTCTTGTATTCTTCACCCAAAATATAGGCCAGTGAATCAGATGTCGTGGTCTTCCCGATTCCCCCTTTCGGGGACATAACTGCTATAATCTTCATGTTGTTTCCTCCTGCTTTGTTTTCATGCTATTCTTGCTTATATGTAAATTGTGTAATACAGTTTCACCTGCATATCCTCAAACTTATAATCCGGAGTCTCGTCTGGCTGCAACGGTCGCATCAGGTTACGTTCTTCCCATTCTCTATGTGTCACTTCCGGAACAGCACGGAACCTTTTTACTGCATCATTTTTATGCGCGTCATACAGTTTATTCTGATGATTAGCGATTCTCGGTGTGAATGCGGCCAAGTACCCCACAAACAGATCATCTCCATCTTTTACGATCCGGAGCATGTCGGTGCTCTCCAGTGCATTGCACTGTTCTTCTAATGTCATTCCTTTTTTCCTTTCAGAATCTTTCCGTCCTTTAAGATACTGTTATTTGCAAATGACATCATGTTGCGTTTAAATGCCTGCTCTGCCTGTTCACAATCCTCGTATACATCAAGATTTCGATATATACATTCATCTGCTCCAAATGCCGGAAGACTGCAGTATTCCTCGATCACCTCACATGCTTCCCTGGCGGAATAGCATGTCACTACAAAATGTCCTGCCATTGCCATATCTCTAAGAAATTCTTTTTGTGATGCCTGCTGCTTATTGCTTCCATACTTCATCTCTATAAACAGACCACAGTATGCGCCCTTTGGGTATGGCAGGCAAAGATCTGACACTCCTGCTTTTACTCCCATTTGTTTAAATTTTGCCGCCTCTGCACGGTTGCGTCTTCCACCGTTCGGTACATGGTACAGCCATTTCAATTCCGGAAACCGCTTCACGTTCCAGTGCGCCCATGACACTACATTTATCTGCTCTGTGTCCTCACTTCTTTTTATGTATTTCATCCTCTGTTTCCTCCTCATTTCTGCACTGATCGTAGTACTTGCACCATAAACACACATGTCTGCAATCCTTGCGCTTTATCATCCACATAATTTTTTCAAACATTGTTCTTATCACCGGTCCCTCTTCTCCAGATCAATCAGCATATGTGCATGGATAAATATCATTTTCTTTTTTTTGCCGAAACTGTTACGATATGAGGAATTGTCCTCTAATCCTTTGATTACCCGCTTCGCATCCCGATATCTTCGAGTATTTCCCTCTCTTCTGATCGGGCAAAAATATACTTTAGCCACATCCTTTGTGACTGCAAATCTCTCTTTATCAACTATGAGGATATCGCTATATCCTGCCTCCCTGACTGCTGCCTCTGCTTTTTGAAAATATCTGTCCTTTGATTCCGGTGTCCAATCAAATGTCATTCGTCCTGTCTCCTTTTCCTCATCCTTGCATGTATATAAAACATGCAGTTAAAATCGTTGTAATACACTTCTGCATTTGTAAATTCCATATCCGGATACCACTGTTTTAAAACTTCCGGTATAGAATCCTGATCTTTTACCATTCCATCCACAAATGATCCTATCTTTTTGTAAGAGCCTCCTGCTGCCGGACGCTTGGAATGGACCACCTTAATATCTGGATCACGTAATCCCTGTGAGCTGTTCCAACGTTTCTCCGATCGAATTCGGTTCTTCTCTTCGACGATATAATTTGCAAGTCCTGATAGACCATTCTCATCTTTCTGCAGAGATCTTATTTCGTTTCGGCTGGACTGCTTCCAACAGGCTTCTACTGTGTCCATATCCAATGCACCATCCATTACTATATGGTGATGCCATCTGATTTTTTCCTCCGGATTGTAGGCTGTCACGTATACATATTTCGCATTTTGCATTCCTCTCTTTTTCCTCTGATAGTTAATCCTGCGAATATAGTTCTGCACATTTTTAATGGCTGCATCTATGTCTCCGTCCGGTGGCAGATGATCATTATCATATGTCAATGTGATCCAGATATCTTCATTATCAAAATTTTCATTGATCAGGCGCTCCACATACTTCCTGGCATTTTTATCATTTAGATTCCTCTGTGCCTTGCTATTATCTTTTTTTATCCTGCGTCCTTCCGGTGGCACATCGTCCATACTCCTAAACTGTGGATATATCTCAACCTCAAACTGATCTCCTGCAGATATCTCTTTGAGCGCATACACTGCTTTCTTTCTATGCTTGAGCAAATTTGATATAAACCACTCATGCAGCATTTCTAGATTACTTGTATATGCTGATTCATAGTCATATGGGATATACTGCATCCTTTTTTTCCTTGCCATCTGACACCGTCTTTCTATGTTTCTTTCGCTGACTTGTTACTATCTATTACAAGGGCAACAAAAACTCTGTATCCCTTGTTTTTATCTGCTTTTTTCCAGTCCTTGTCTGTTGCACTTTTGTGTCAGATTTGCTATAATATACATGGATGTATTTTTATAGCCGTCTGACTTTCAGACACCCAAGACGATCGGCCCTTACCGACCGTCTTTTTTATTGCCTGTTTCATCTTTTATTTTTATCCATCCTCACTATCATCTGCTTAACTGGCTCTGGTTTCCTACTCATAAGCTCATCCATCCTTTTTTCAATCACGAGCTTCATTCCCTCCAGGCCTATCGCCTCAACCAAAATGTTACCATTGCTCATTTTCTCGTTAATACTTACTGCATTTTTAATTAGCGCATCTAATACAAGTCCGTCTTCTCCTTTTCCGGTCACACCGCCTCTTACATCAATTGCATCTTTTTTCTGGCTGCTTTTCCTAACAGTGCAAAAAATGCCCAGATCTCCCTCTTCCTCACGTAATTTTCTCCATTATCAAATACTACAATTTTGATCATTTCTTTTTTCCTCCATGTTATTCTCTACTTGTTATTTCCTTAGCCGGCCTGATCATCCGGCTAAGCTGTCTTTGTAACTGTTTAGCAATCCCCGATAGATTATGTATGTCCATCTTTTCTTACCCTCGCGGCATAAAGCGTACCCTATCGGTAATCTTTCCTGCTGCATCATATAACGCAATGTCTCACTATCAATTCCAAGTTCCTTAGCAGCATCACGCACGGTTACTCGTTCTGCCTTTTTTTCTGCCATGCAATCACTTCCTTCCTGATATTTATCTGCATGTATATTATGGAATGATATTTTTATCAACAAATTAATTTACGCTGTCACTGCTGCCTGCTTATGCTCCCATCTCTGGCGCTCCTCTGCTGTTCCTGCCAGATATCCCATTATATAGGACCGCTCGTCATCCGTAAGCATCATGAATTTGCGCGTTGTTTCTTCGATTTTTTCTTTCTTCTGTTTCTTGTCATTTGCAGCCATATCCTGCACCTCCTCTTATTTTTTCTGTCTACTTCTGTAATTGTTCTCCTTGCCATCCCACCACGCTCTTCTTATAATTAAAAGTGCCAACAATCTCATACAGGAAGGAGGTGGAACAATATGGACGATTTGACTAAAGAGCAAAAACATCTTCTTGTTTCCATGTATAAAGAAGTGTTGAACCGTCAACCTGCTCTTTCGATGGAAGATGCGAACAAGTTCGACAGTTCCGACCAACTCATTGAACTCTTTTCTCTCAATATGTCATCCGACTATGTCTCTGACTTATGTTGGAAACTACATTCAAAGGGATATATTCAGTGTTATTCCGGAGATGACCTTGCGAATGATATTTCTCTTTCTGACAAAACGATTGTCTACATGGAGAACAGATTCAAAAACGGTCTGAAAGATGTTCTTTCTTTTCTGTCTAATTTTATTTAATCCGTGGAGGGTGTCTCATTTCTTGAGGCATCCTCCTTTTCATAGAAACTCCCGTTTTTATACTTCCCTCGTCTCTCGAAATTCATCGCATGGTTGATGTCTGTCGTGTGTCTGCACGCATTCTCTTTATCCCCGATTGTTTTGTAGCAACTTCTTTTTCTGCAATCTTCTCTTTCTCCATCACATAAGTAAAGAATTCTTGCTTCCATATTTCTCTCACCTCGCTTTCCTATTTGCTTGCGCGTTGTTGTGTTGTTTCCCCGCCTGCCCTATAATGAATGTGCTATGAATCTCATATAGAAAGGATGTGCAACAGCATGAAAATTGAAATTGATTTTGATGAATTATTGAAACATTCTGTAAACAGTGCAATCAAAGCAACTACTAAAATGACTGACAAACACCCTGAATTTGCACTAAAGGGTGAACAGCTTCAACTTATTGCAACTATTTCCGCAGAAACTACTATTCAGATTCTTCGTGATTATCATGCGATGCTTGAGAAATCTCTCGGTACAGACGGCACCACTCATTAACAAGTTCGTCTAATTTTTTAGGAACTGCTCCGCTATTCGGGGCAGTTTCCTGTTCCCGATATGCCGAACATGGAATATCTGGATATGCCTGTTTGAAATTCTTGGCATGCTTAATATCTGTGGTGTGTCTGCACGGATTCTCGTTATCCCCGATCGTTTTGTAACAACTTGTTTTTCTGCAATCTTCTCTTTCTCCATCACATAAGTAAAGAATTCTTGCTTCCATTTCTCTCACCCATTTCTATGTAAAACTGATTAATACAATCAGAATTGCCAGTATTGAGCAAACTGCCGGCATCCATTCGAGAATTTGTGTTTTTTTGGATTCCCTTGTTTGTTCAATCATGGCTTTTGCTTCCTCATCCAGCTGTATTTTTGCAATTCCCACTCTTGCTGCTACATTCTGGCATCTCGTCACAATTTCGATTTCTGTATAATCCAATCCTAATTCGGAATATATCTTGTTTGTTTTTTTCATTGCCTTTCTGATTTTTCCTTTTTCTATTTCTCTCACTCCTTTCTATGTGTTTGTACGTTGTTGTGTTGTTTCCCCGCCTGCCCTATAATAAATGTGCGACCAATTTCATACGGAAGGAGGTGGAACAGTATGTCCAATCTTTCAGCTGCTGCGGAACTGGTATTTACCTATGTCAAAAACCATGAATTAAATGGTTATGCCGAAATCGATGATGACATCGGTTTGCCAGATGATGTTGTTATTACCGCATGCAAAGATCTCAAAGCCTGTGGAAAAATCTCTGACTATGAGATTTCCGAAGAAAGTGTTGAATATGTCCAACTGTGATAATTCCACTCATCACACACACGGCTACGGTCAGTATCCGTGTGTGTTTCTTCAACGCGTCAATCTGATCCTGCTTTTCTTTTCCCTTCATTACAAAGAACCTTCGGAGTACAACCTCCCGATCTTTTAATGCCCTAATATCATTGATCATCAACTGCTGCAGTTCGTTTTCTCCGTCTTTAACACGGATCGTGTGATATTGGTACGGTTCGCTTCCACCTCTCCAATATTTAGCTTTGAAATCCTTCATCTTCATTTTTTTCTTCTTTATCTTCTTTATTTCTCTCACCTCGCTTTCCTATTTGCGTACATTATATTCCTTTATTAGAACTCTGTCAACAATTATTTTTCCTATTTGCGAACTTTTTCTATTGCTTTTTAGAATTTTCCGTGCTATGCTTTAGAAAAGCAAAGAAAGAAGGTGAGTATATGACACAGGGTGAACGGATCAGAGAAGTGCGAAAAGCTCTTAACCTTACCCTGGAGAAGTTTGGTGAGCAAATTGGTGTTGGAAAATCGACTATATCTGATTTAGAAAATGGACGTAGATCTCTTTCAGAGCACATGACAAAATCTATCTGCCGTGAATTCCATGTTGACTATATTTGGTTGACTTCTGGAGAAGGTGAGATGTTCGTTGAATCGGATGATGATTTCTACGCACGAATTGACCAGCTCATGGCCGGTGAGAACGACAAGCGCAGGAGCATGATTAAAGCGCTGCTCTATGCAGACGATGAAGACATTGAAGCGTTTGACCGACTTGTTGATAGTTATCTTTCTATCAGAAATGAAAAAGACTGATAGCATCAGCTATCAGTCTCCCGGGTGTAAAGATACAATACAAGATTATATATTCTTTTCAGGATCTGATCGTTATGTATTTTTCCGATCATCTCCGTTATGGCTTCCTTGTATTCCATAAGACCACCTCTTTTCTGACTACATAATACCATATATAGACATGTTCATGGTAATAAATGGAAATATTTCCATGATTATGGAAATCGTCTCAACTGCTGCACTATGCGTTGCGTAATATGGTAAAATTATTTGTATTTGGAGTCAAACAGATCGGTGATCTTTACATCAAGGGCTTTTGCCAGATGTTCCAGTTGGTACAGTGTTGGGGATGTTATCCCGTTCTCAATGTTGTCGATTGTGGATTTTGATATGCCTGACAATTTTTCCAACTGCTTTAGTGTATATCCTTTTTGTGTCCTTACATTCCAGAGCAATATTTCCATTTGGTATCCTCCTTTGATTATGGATACCTATAGGATGCGTTATTTTAGATAAAATAATGAATGGAGTGATTTTATGAAATACGGTGTAAGAAAACCAAGTGTTAAAAAAAGCATCAGCGCAAGAACTACCGGAAAAGTAAAGCGTCAGGTCAAAAGCTCTGTCAATCCTCTTTATGGTAAGAAGGGAATGGGTGTAGTCAACGATCCTAAGAAAGCAGCATACAATGCAGTCTATGACCGGACAACCGTTGGTGTCTCTGATCTGATCGATAATGACACCGATGAACACTCAGGTGTATCGGGAACGATTGGTACCGTTTTTGAATTTATAGGTGCTATCTTTCAAATTTTATGGGGCCTGCTGCAGATTGCCTTCTGGGGTGCAATCACGATTGGTCTGATCTACCTTATAGTAAAAATTATTTTATAGCAAAAATATAGACGGTCCCCATGGCCGTGGGGACCGCCCTCATGAAACTTCATATCACGCTTTTGCAAAAAGCCTGATAGGATGCCTCGCAGATACCATTCTATCATAAAACCGTGCTTTTTGCATTGGTTTTATTTTTTATACTCTTTTTTAAGGATGGTGATTATATGAAACTGCCTAATGGATACGGTGGAGTTGTTAAACTTCCCGGAAAAAGAAGAAAGCCCTGGGCTGTGCGCATCTCTTATGTAGATACACAGCCAGACGGTCTGCTGAAACGCAAAAGAAAATATCTGGAATACTTTACTACACAAAAAGAGGCACTTGCATATCTGGCCGATTACAACAAAGGATTGGCTGTATCTGAACACGTCAGCCTGACAGATATGCTGACCTTCAAAGAATTGTTCGATCGCTGGATAGAATGGAAATGGAGTTTTAAAAAGCATCCCGGTAATGCTGCAAAGATGAGTTATAATGCCGCATTTAAACTGTATGCTTCCATCCATGATCGAAAAGTTGTCAGTCTCCGGACCTCCGATCTGCAGGAATGTATCTCTAATAACAGTTCTATGTCTCAGAGTAGCATTGCGAACATGGGTGTTATTGCACGTGGAATGTGGAAATACGCCATCAGTAATGAATATGTGGATCGTGATATCACAGCCGGCATTGTTTATGAATACGCTACAAGAGATACCTCAAAGCATACCCGATTCACTGATGATGAGATTTCATTACTTTGGAAGTCTCTTGGCCATGTTCCAAATGTTGACATTGTCCTCATCTATATTTATACCGGTATGCGTGCAGCAGAACTTCTAAGTATGCGCAAGGAAAATGTACATCTTGATAAACATTACATGATCGGCGGAGTAAAGACCGCGGCTGGAAGGGATCGTGTTATTCCGATACATAACGCAATTCTTCCCCTTGTAAAAAATCTATACGACAATGCTCAAGAATATTTAATTCCAACCCCTCGTGGCAAAATGTACTCCACACCCAATTTTCGAGTCAACATATTTGCACCTGTTATGGAAGTTCTTCATATGGAGCATATTACGCATGATTGCCGCTATACTTTTGTATCTCTGGCTAACGCATGTTCCATGGATGAAATTTGTCTTAAGATTATTGTTGGCCATTCTCTTGCCAATACTTCAGGCACTGCATTTAAAATTGGCGGTACTGGTGATGTCACCAAAAATATCTATAC
>ERZ1034998.1335-NODE-1335-length-14507-cov-3.678730_pt1 | contig 14507 bp, 10 predicted proteins | sample MGYA00520621_ERZ1034998 | MGnify/ENA primary metagenome ERZ1034998 (study PRJEB33766, sample SAMN09781748) | gut metagenome | biome: gut microbiome | host: Homo sapiens | place: Madagascar | study: EMG produced TPA metagenomics assembly of the PRJNA485056 data...
ATTGTATATTGACGAAGTGTACCCTTTTGTGGTAGAATCCAGTTGTCTTCAGGACAAGTGGATTCATTGGTGTACAAACTTGGGCCTGTAAGACAAAAAGTCTTGCAGGTCTTTTTTTTTGTTTCCTTTGACATCAATGCAATCGTTCCTCAGCAGAGCCGATCACCTGCGGAGGACGAAAGAGAACGGAGAGAATGCTATGAATCAGGTGTTATCCAAAAAGAAGAAGGATTTTCTGGCGTGCTGCACCTATGTGACAGAAGTGGAGTTTGAAGTTGCAGAGGCCGGGCAGCCCACACGCTGGCTGTGTTACAGCGATGCAGATTTTGCAGGTTTTGTGGTGACGGACCGCAGTTCCATGACGGACGAATCAAAGCCGCAAGAGTATTACGAACAACTGCAGGTCTTGGAGGAGTACGAGGATCTGGAGACGGCAAAAGGGTCGAAATACTATGACCTGTTTGCCCAGATGCAGGAAATTGCCGAGGAAAGCTGAGATTAGTCTATAGAAGAACGTTTTATTGGACAGATAAAAGTGTAGAATCATGTCAGAAAATCAACCGAAAACCGTGGGAAGCGAAAAGGGGTATTGCAAATGAGCATCTTCATTGATCTGGAAATGAACACCACCGATGCACGTCTCGTGCATAAGAAAGATCTCCGGAATGAGATCATCGAGATCGGCGCAGTGCGGATGGATGATGCGTTTCATCCGCTGGACCGCTTCCGCATTTTTGTGCGGCCCCAGTATAACGGCGTAATCGAGCGCAAGATCTATAAGCTCACTGGCATCAGCAACGGGGCCGTGAGCGACGCCGTCTCGCTGCCGGAAGCACTGGATGCACTGGAAGCATGGTGCGGTTCGGACGGCTGCGAGGTCTATGCATGGAGCACCAGCGACCTGATCCAGCTGCGCAAGGAATGCGGCTTTAAGGGCATCGACAGCATTTTTCTGGATGAGATGGTGCAGTGGCATGATTTCCAGGAGGACTTCCGGCAGATGCTCGGAGAGAAAAACATCCTCTCCCTCAGCAATGCCATGCACCGGGCAGGGCTGGAGCCGGAGGGCTGCCTGCACGATGCTTCGTGGGATGCTTACAACAGTGCCCGGTTGATGGAAACGGCTTATTCTCCGAATTTTGCGGCAGATGTGGCAAAGGCACAGGCTGCCTGTTATCAGGAAGCGCCCAGAATGCAGGGAGGGCTTCCGCTGGACGTGATGAAAAAGCTGGCGGCTCTGCTGCAGACCAGCCAGCCGGAACCCGCAGTGGCGGTGTAAAAGAAAGGTGGAATACATATGAAAACAGAGAAATTGTGGGAACGTCGGTATGTGACGATGCGAATCGTCTACAAGGATGCGCCTCGAAAAGATTTTACGAAGTTGCTCCTATTCGACTGTGACAGTCGCATTGCAGAAGCGGTACGTTTGTTTGCAGAAAAAGGGTATGGAACAAGTTATAACAGCTACGAGGGCCAGCCTTATCGCGAGGTCCCCAGTGAGGACGATGGCAAATACTACCGCAAGTACAAGAACATGGCTTTCTTCTCGGGCGGCGGGCTTGATCTGGCCTGTAGTGATGACGAGCGTAAGATGATCCTTGAACGGCTGAATGCGAAGGGCGATTACTTCAGTGTGGATGAACACACGAACATTTGGGCTGCGAGACAGTTTATAAGATGGGAGCCGCTTTATACAGCATCAATTGATGGTCACAAGAATTCCCCTGCTCGGTTTGAGTCGATGACAAAAATTTTCCGCATGGTGTATGAGGACATCTGGCGTATTGTGCTGGAAGTGGCACAGGAAGTTCCTTATAAAGAAGATTGCTGGGTTGAAAGCGCAACCATTCTTCCGGGAAGTGAGCACTCGGATGACCGAAGCCAGAGAATCTATACACTTAAACAGAATGGTGATTTTGATTATAACGAGAATTGGATGTACGAGGACTTAGATGAAGAAGCGAAAGCCTATCTGAAAGCAAAGGCCGAAACAGAAGCAGTACTGACAGCTTATGAACAGGAAAAAGCAGCAATGAATGCAGAAAAGTAAAAGAAACTGGAGGAACGACCATGAACGCACAGAAGTATTTTGAACAGCACGCCGAGGAACTCATTGCCCGCTTTGCCGGCAAAAATGTGGCACTGTTTTTCCGGGGCTTTGTGCCCGCCAATGTCCGCTGGCTGGCACAGCGGGAGGATGCTATCCTTCCATCGAATAAGGTGCTGAATGCGGATGGCACCATCAGCATTGCCAAAATCGACGCAGCCAAGCGGAAGCTGGTTCAGAGCCTGATGATGCAGGAAGGTGTGACCGTTGGCATCTATGAGGAAATGCTGGCAGTTCTCCAGACGGTGCAGGACCCCAAGGCGATGTTCGATGCGGAGTTCATCGTGGTGGACAACAACGCCTTCCCGGCTTATGTGCCCAGCTGTATCCCGGCGGAAGATGCCGAAGTGCTGTACAAGGCTTACGAAACGGAGAAAACCGAGCTTGGTTCAGCGGAAGTCCTCAGCCACTACTATGCATCTGTCCGTATGCTGAATGACCGCTGCTACGTTGCCCTGTTCAACCGCCATAAGGGTGAGAATATTCGCAGTATCGACTTTTACCAGAAGAAGCAGGCGTCCTTTACGGATGCCGCAGCGACCCTGCCCAATGATGTTTCGCCGCTGGTGCTGGCAGACCGCTTCTTCTGCGGCGAGGTGGATGGTCCGCTGGTTCTGCCGGTGGAGCGGGAACAGAATGCAAAGAATAACACCTACGATGTGCTGGCGTTTGCGGCAGAGCAGTGCGGCGTGACTTTTGCGCTGAACTGCGCAAGCCACAAGGAGCAGGTGGAGCCGGAGACGGTCAATCGCTACCGCGCTATCCTCAAGCAGTACTGGGGAGCAAATGCAGATTTCCGTATGCTGGACTTCTACAAGGACCCGGCGGCAGGCACCGAGACTATGCAGATCAGTCAGGGCGAGATCATCAGCACCATTGTTAAGCAGTGCGAGCTGGCATTGGATGGCTATCAGGATTATTCCAACGTGTTCCTGACGGCTCCTACCGGTGCAGGTAAGTCGGCGTTTTATCAGGTGTCCGGCATCTATCTGGCACAGGTGCGGCAGGCGGTCACGGTGGTGATCACGCCGCTGATCGCCCTGATGCAGGATCAGGTCAGTCAGCTGGAGGCACGCGGGGTGCACTGTGCAACCTTCCTCAACTCCAATGTGTCCCATGAGGAGCGGGAAGAGCGTCTGAATGCCATCCACAAGGGTGAAAAGTCCATTCTGTACATTGCGCCGGAAATGCTGCTGACCACTTCGCTGGAGACTCTGCTGGGCGGTCGCAGACTGGGACTGTTTGTGGTGGACGAAGCTCACACCGTCACCAGTTGGGGGCGTGATTTCCGTGCGGACTACTGGTTCTTGGGCGACTATCTGGAGCGTCAGCGCAAAAATGGGCTGCACTTCCCGGTTCTCTGCCTGACCGCAACGGCAGTGTACGGCGGCAAGGACGATGTGGTGCAGGATACCATCAGCACTTTGGGACTGAACCAGCCCATCCTGTATTTGGGGCGCGTCCGCCGTGACAACATCGACTTTGACATCCACCCGTTGGACAAGCAGACTGATGAAAGTCGGGATGAGTTCAAGGTGAACCATGTGGCGCAGAAGATCGCCGAGTATGTGGCAGAAGGCAAAAAGACGCTGGTCTACTGTCCCTTCCGCTCTACGGTGGACAGCATCTATCAGGCAGTGCCGGTTGCTGTCAAGAACAGGGTTCGCCGTTACCATGCGGGTATGGCCAAGGAAGAAAAGAATGCGGCGCAGGAGGCTTTCAAGAACAACAGCGCCATTGTAATGATCTGCACCAAAGCATTCGGCATGGGCGTGGATGTGCCGGACATCGTGCAGGTGTACCACTATGCGCCTACTGGCAATCTGGCAGATTATGTGCAGGAGATCGGGCGCTGTGCCCGTGATAAAAAGCTGCAAGGCACTGCCGTGGAGGAATATCTGCCCGGTGATCTGTCTCAGCTCAAGCGCCTGCATGGTATGGGTGAGCTGCGTCAGTACCAGCTGCGGGAGATGCTCCACAAGCTGTACTGGATGTACAGCCAGAAAAAGCACCGCAATCTGCTGGTTTCTCCCGACGTGTTCAGTTACCTGTTCAACTCCGGTGAGGTGGAAAACAGGGTCAAGACCGGACTGCTTCTGCTGGCCAAGGATCTGGAGGAAGCATACGGCTTCCCGGTGCTGGTGGTGCGTCCCAAGGCGATGTTCACCACCTGCTACGCCAATGTGCCGGAGGAGATTGAGGAAGAGTTCCTTTCCAAGTATGGCGATTTTGTCCGGAACCTCTATGATAATACCGTGACGGTCAATCGCAGCTTTACCCCGCTGGCATCGGATGTTGTGGTACGCAACAGCGGCAATATTTACGAAATCCGCATGGGAGATCTGTGGGAAAAGCACTTTTCGGATATGACCTTTGGGATGTTCAAGGCAAAGTTCTTCAAGGGCGAGCTTTTTGAGCAGGATGGCACCAACCGTATCTCGGTGCGGGTCAAGACCCAGATCCACTATGAGCAGGATTTTGACACCACCCGCAGCAAGCTGCGCCAGTATATGGAGGCAGTAGCACAGGTGTTCGATGCTTACCGCAAGGGTGTGCATGTGGTGGATGACAACGGAAAAGAAACTGTCCGTAAAATGTTCACGGTGGAGGACTTCTGTAGGGATGTGCAGGAAAAGCTGGGGAACGAGGTCCTGAACAAGGACTTTGCCAAGGCTTTGCTGGAGCTGTTCGTGATGGATGTGCAGGCAGACCCCACCAAGCGCGAGGGCGACCGCATGAAGTTCATTCAGGCAACGCAGCGCGGCGGCAACCGCATTGGCCTTTTGTATCGCGTGACCAATGGTAACTATTTCTCCATGGCCAACTGGATGGATCAGAAGCTGGTCAACTGTGCTCCCAACCGGGAAGAAACCGAGTACATGGGCTATCTTCCTGCCACCATCGGCGGCAAACAGAACCCGGTGATGCGCCTGCTGGCGGTGCTGGAGATTTTCGGGCTTGCAAGCTATGAGGTGCGCGGCGGTCAGAATCTGGAAATTTTCGTTCGTGTCAACGATCCGCAGAAGATCCGCAGCTTGTCCGAATCCCGCAATTACAAGAATATGCAGCTGGTAGAGATCCACCGCCGCCATGCGGATGCGGAGGAAATGATGCTCTCCTTCCTGACCAAAGACCTGACCAGCAAGCAGCGCTGGGATCTGGTGGAGGATTATTTCCTCGGCCACGATGAAGTGGTGGGAAAGATCCTTGGCTTGGAAGAACAGAATTGAAGGGAGAAAACATCATGGAATTCAATAAAGGCTTGTTCGATTTCATTGGTTACATGAGCTTTTTTGATCCAATCGGTACGGGTCAGGCTTCCGATGCTTTAGAGCAGCAGGATAATCTCCAGCACATAGCTCAAAATTGTACTTCAGCAGACGAATTTGCTGAAAAGTGTGCAGATCAATTTGATTGTGAGGCGGATGCAAAAGATTTTTGGGAAAATAGTTGAAATTAGTGGACACGAATTTGTAATTTGAAGAACTGCCGAAGTTAGTCCATAGTATCCTCTTTATTAAATGGCTATGAGCAGATGGTGCCGAAACAATTAGGAGAATTTTGTGATACCTATACATTGATTTTGTTCGTTTGTTGGAGTAAAATGAAATTGGTACTTTTCGACTGCCATGATTTGTGAATATGCTATGTTGAGGGATACTATGGATTATTTGTCAATTAAACAAATTGCAGAAAAATGGAATATATGCGAACGGCGTGTACAGACACTTTGCACAACAGGACGTATTGAAGGAGCACAGCGCATTGGCCATCAATGGATTATTCCTGCTACGGCTTCTAAACCGAAAGATGCGCGTATAAAAAGTGGAAAATACATTAAAACCAAGAATGAGAATGGAGATTAACTAAATGAATAGAAAACCGTATAGTGCTGGAGCAGTGAAATTTTCATTCTGGTTTATGGAATTTCGAAAAACGGTACAGTTGTTGGCCGCTGGGAAATCTTTTGAGGATATAAAACAGCTGAACGAACAAGAGAATATATATGGTGCATCAACAAAAGCGCGTGCACAAATGATTTATTCTACGGTTACAGCGCGTATTAAGCTGCTGGATTCCAGTTTTTATCCAATTTTTCTAGAAAGTGACTTGGCAACGCAGAAGATTTTTGCGTTGGTTGCATCTATGGCGCATGATACGCTTTTTTTTGACTTTGTATATGAAGTCGTAAGAGAAAAACTAATTCTTGGCGTGGATGAATTGACAGATTCTGATATTCGGGTGTTTTTTAAGGATAAGCAGACGCAGAGTGAAAAAATAGCGGCACTTCAAGATTATACACTCCATCGTCTTGGATCTGCGTATAAAACGCAGCTTTATGAAGCAGGGATATTGGATGATAATAAAGGTAATGTGCGAAAAATACTCCGGCCAATCCTTGATGTAGCATTAGAACGTTGGCTTCAAAATAACGGATATGCTGTTATGATTAGTGCGCTTACAGGGGTGAAATAAATATGGATTTAAGCAGTAGGCTTGATGAAATGGAAGCTGCCATTCAAAAGACTTCTTTTCGTAAGGGAACAGGACGAGCCAATGAGGTTAACTATTGGGTTTTCGATTATCCAGCGGAGAAAGAGTTGGAGGTTCGGGAACGAATCGAGTACATGAAAAGCAAAAACAACCGCGGGTGTGATGATTTTCAGCTTGTGGTATTTGACCTTTATGAGATTATAATTGATTTTCTGGAAAAAAAACATTATCTGGATATGTGCTTTGATTTTGAAAAAAACGGCGGGATGACACGAATTGTAAGAGCTGTGTCAAATGCCATGAAGGTGAACGATGACGATAGCCTGATTGTTCAATATATAAAGGACAACACACCAGAAAATGCAATCGTTTTTTTGACGGGAATCGGAAAGTGCTATCCTATACTTCGGTCACACAAAGTCTTGAATAATCTTCATCAGGCATTTGTTCGCTGCCCGGTTGTGATGTTTTATCCGGGAGTTTACAATGAACAAGAACTGATACTGTTCAACGAAATAAAGGATGATAATTATTACCGGGCGTTCCGGCTTGTAAAGTAACAAGGAGGAAATAGGCGTTATGCAGATCAAAGAAATGTTCCGTAAAGAGATTGATCGCGAACTTCAGGGCGTTATTGTTGTTGGACAGGGCGCAGAAACAAACATAGCACAGGAATTGGAAGAATATGTTGTAACGCGCGAACTTCAGCGGCACTTTGCGGATTTTTATGCGGCATATAAGAAAGGTATCCTTGGAACGACCCCCAAAATGGGCGTGTGGATCTCCGGCTTCTTTGGAAGTGGTAAATCTCATTTCTTGAAAATTTTGTCCTATCTGCTGGAAAACAAGCAGGTTGGTGATAAGCACGCACTGGACTTTTTTATTGAGGATAATAAGATTCCCAATCAAATGGTCTTAGCAGATATGAAGTTGGCGGCAGATACACCAACGGATGTAATTCTGTTCAACATTGATTCCAAGAGTGAATCTGATGGAAAAGAAAATAAGGACGCTATTGTCAATGTATTCTTGAAAGTTTTTAATGAAATGCAGGGCTTCTGCGGGTCAATGCCTTATCTTGCGGATTTGGAACGTCACCTTACCGAAGAAAGACGTCTGGAGGAATTCAAAAAAAGATTTTTAGAAAAGCAAGGCCATTCGTGGGAAGAATCCCGGCATGAATTTGATTTTATTCAGGATAAAGTTGTGGCTGTCCTTGTGGATATGGACTTCATGAGCGAACCTGCTGCCCGTAACTGGTGTGAAAAAGCAAGAGAGCCCTACCAGATCAGCATTGAGGACTTTGCTAAACGTGTAAAAGCATATGTTGAAAAGAAAGGCAACAATCATCATGTTGTTTTTCTTGCAGACGAAATGGGACAGTACATCGGCGATGACTCTAAGTTGATGCTGAATCTTCAAACGGTTACCGAGGAACTTGGCAAAGAGTGCCAGGGCAAAGCATGGGTTATTGTGACTTCGCAGCAGGATATTGACTCCATTACCAAGGTCAAGGGAAACGATTTTTCCAAAATTCAGGGACGTTTTGATACCCGTTTGTCGCTGTCGTCTGCGAATGTGGATGCTGTTATTAAAAAGAGAATTCTGGAAAAGACGGATGTAGCTGCCCAGAGTTTACGTTTGACGTATGAACAGAAAGCTACCATTATTAAGAACCTGATTGTTTTCAACGATAGCGTTGAGAAAAAATTGTACGAAAATGCAGAAGACTTTTCCGAAGTATACCCCTTTGTCCCCTATCAGTTCAATCTACTGGCAAGTGTACTGACCAGTATTCGTACACATGGAGCATCCGGCAAACATTTGTCCGAGGGCGAGCGTTCCATGTTGGCTTTGTTCAAAGAGTCGGCTGTACAACTGATGAATGAGGAAACGGGTGCTATTGTGCCGTTCCATCTGTTTTATGATGCACTGGAAAATTTCCTTGACCACAGTCATAGCAGTGTGATCAGCCGTGCCTATGATAATAGCTACATCAATCCGGATAAAAAGGAAAAAGATGTTTTTGCGATTGATGTGCTGAAAACTCTGTTTATGGTCAAATATGTGGTGGAAATTGAAGCCAATGTGGACAACATTACAAGTCTGATGGTTTCCAACATTGACGATGACCGTTTGGCACTGAAAGCAAAGGTGGAGGATGCGCTGAAAGTGCTCATGCGTCAGATGCTGATTCAGAAGAATGGCAGCGTCTATGTGTTCCTGACCGACGAGGAGCAGGAGATCAACAACGAGATCGAAAAAGAAAATGTCGAAATGTCGGAAGTTCTCACGAAAATTGCTGAAACGATTTTTGAAGACATCTTTGTGAGCAAGAAATATCAGTTCCCGACATTTGGTGGGCGGTATAGCTATCCGTTTAACCAGATTGTAGATGACCGTCCTTACAAAGCAACACAAAACTACGATGTTAGCCTGCGTATTCTGACCCCGTGGTATGATGGCAGCATGGAAGATTCCACCCTGCGTATGATCTCTGGACAGGGTAAGGAAGTGCTGGCCGTACTCCCCAATGATGATTCTTTCCTGACGGAAATGCAGGCTTACCTGAAAATTGAACGCTTCCTTCGCAAGAACACGTCGGTTCAGTTGGCAAAATACGAAACCATTAAAGAAGCAAAGCGAGTGGAAATGCGTGAACGCAACAGCAACGCAAGGCTCTACCTGACCGAAGCGCTGAAGGATGCAACCATTTATGTGAATGGTGATGTATTGCGTACATCTGGTAAGGAAGTGACGAGCCGCATCAATGATGCACTTGGCCGCCTGATGCAGACTGTTTATCATAAGCTGCCTTACATTGATACAGCGATGGGCGAAGCTGACATTCGAAAACTGTTCCAGACCAGCAATCAGCTGTCGCTTTCTTTGAACAGCGGAACGGAGCCAAATGCTCATGCTCTGGATGATGTTTTGCAATTCATTTCGGTCAATTCTCGGAATCATATGAAGACCTCGATGAAGGCTGTCAAGGATCGCTTTGTCATGAAAGCACCTTATGGTTTTGTAGATGATGATGTGCAGTGGCTGATTGCACGGCTGTTCAAGCGCGGTGATCTGGCCTTTTTGGTGAACGGCGAGAATGTAAACCTTAACAACCGGAAGGAAGAAGAACTTATTGGCTACATTACCAAAAAGCAGTTTGTGGACAAGCTGCTGATGGAAGTTCGTGTCAGGGTTTCGGATGTTCAGAAGAAAGCTGTCCGTACAATTATGAAAGAGTTGTTCGGCGTAGCTCCTACTGCTGATGACGAAGATACAATGATGAGTGAGTTCCAGCGTTACTGCGGACGAGATATTATTATGATCGAACGCATGGAACCGCAGTATCAGACCTGTGCGTATCCCGGTAAATCGGTTCTGAACACCGGAAAGAAGCTTCTGAATAATTTGCAGCAGATCAATGATCCGTTGGAATTTTTCAAGGAAGTCAGCGATGAAAAAGGAGATCTTTTGGACTTTGCAGATGACTTTGAGCAGGTGCAGAAGTTCTTTGACGGTGAACAGAGAGGTATCTTCTGCGATTCTGTAGAAAGTTTGAAAATTTACGATGACAGCAAAACTTATATTGTAAACGCAGAACTGGAAGCGGTGGTACGGCAGATGCGTACCATCCTGCAGATGGAAAACCCCTATAAGGAAATTCGGAAATTGCCAGAGCTGCGGGAAAACTTCTCTGCTTTGTATGGAAATATTCTGGAAACGCAGTCTGCGCCTGTAGAAAATGCCATTCGGGATGATCTTAGCCGTGTGCTGGAAGTGCTGAACAAAAAGCCTTATAAAGAGGAAAAACAGCGCGGTTACATGGAAAGATTTGATGAGCTGCTTTCGGAAGCGGAACACTGCAATAATGTTTCTGTCCTGCGCAGCTATCAGGATAAGTCAGATGCGTTGAAGATTCGTCTGTTGGATGAAATGGCAGCAGAAGACAAGCGTCTGGCGGAAGTAGCAGCGGCAAAAGCAGAAGCAGAGCGGAAGCGTCTGGAAGAAGAAGCACGCAAGCGTGGCGAAAATGTGCCTGCCGTACAACCGAAAGCGGAGCAGCCCGTTGTTAAGGTGCGCACAACCAAGAATCTTTCGATTAAGACCGTGGCCAGAGTCGCATCTTGGCGGCTGGAAAGCGCCGAGGATGTTGACAAGTATCTGAATGCACTGCGGCAGAACCTCCTGAAAGAGATTGCAGACGATTCGATTCTGAATGTGGAACTGTAATGAAATGGCGTTGGAGACAGCAATGGAAAATTTATCGGAAATGGACTTAGAATATAAAAAATGGATTTCTGACATAAGCAGCCGCTTTAAGCAGAGCCAGATCAAAGCTGCGGTTAAGGTAAACGATGAAATGCTGCGGTTTTATTGGCAGCTGGGCAACGAACTCCACGATAAGAAAAACGATTTTTCTTATGGGGATGGCTTTTATAAAACGGTCAGCCGTGATCTTAAAAGAATGCTGCCGGATGTGAAGTCTTTCTCGGAAACAAATCTTCGCTATATGCAGAAGTTTGCGGAGCTGTATGCGGTGCCCTCAAATCTTCCCCAGCTTGGGGAAGATTTGGAGCGGCAGATTCCTACAACGCTTTTTGCAATTCCATGGGGACATCACAAGCTTATTATGGACAAGTGCAAAAATGACCCGCAAAAAGCGCTATTCTTTGTAGAACAGGTGATTCAAAACAACTGGTCTCGTGCGGTACTGTTGAATTTTCTGGATACAGACCTTTATGAACGCCAAGGAAAAGCTATCACCAATTTCAAAGCAACGCTTCCGGCTGTGCAGAGTGATCTTGCACAGGAAATCACGAAAGATCCGTATAAGTTTGATTTTATCACCTTGACGCAGAGCTACAATGAAAAAGAACTGAAAGATGCCTTGATGGATAACATTCAGAAGTTTCTGTTGGAACTGGGCAATGGATTTGCGTTTGTCGGGCGCGAATACCGGATCGAGATCGGCGATACAGAAAATTTTATTGATATGTTGTTCTATCACATCAGGCTGCATTGCTATGTGGTCGTTGAAGTGAAAATCACTGAATTTGAGGCATCTTATACCGGGCAGCTTGGCACATATGTAGTGGCGGTAAATCATCAGTTGAAAGCGGATACCGATGCCCCTACCCTAGGGCTGCTTGTCTGCAAATCGAAGGACAATGTAAAAGCGCAGTATGCGTTAGAGTCCAGCAGCCAGCCACTTGGCGTTTCTGCCTATGAATTATCGAATTTGATGCCGGAAAATTTCAAGAGTTCACTGCCCTCCATCGATGAGATTGAAAAAGAACTTCTGAAAGATACGGAATAAAGGAAAGTGGGAGCCAGCCATGAACAAAACAGCCATTAAAAACTTTGCAATCTGGGCGCGGAATAAGCTGATCGCCGATATCTGCTACCGGGCCGGTCTGATGGGCATTACCGAAAAAGGGATTGCGGATGCACTGCCGCAGAGTACGCGGGAAGCTGAATTCTACGATTTTGGTGCAACAGAGCCTTATATGCTGGATGGCGATGCCATCAAGCAGCGGCGGCAGCTGGTTGAGGTGATCCGGGATAAGGAAAAAGACTCCGATTACCGGACTGCCTACCAGTATGTTATGGAAGAGGTTGCATACACATGGTTCAACCGCCTGATTGCTGTGCGGTTCATGGAGGTAAATGATTACCTGCCCACTGGCCTGCGGGTACTGTCGTCCGAAAGCGGCAAACTGGAACCGGATCTGGTAACGCATCTGGAGGATGCCGAGTTTGAATTCGATGAAGCAGAGAAAAAAGAAATCGCAGAGTGGCAGCTGAACAATGAACTGGATAAGCTGTTCTGCCTTTTGTTCATCAAGCAGTGCAACGAACTGAATAAAATTCTGCCCGGTCTGTTTGAAAAGACCAAAGACTACACCGAGCTGCTGCTGAATCTTTCTGTGGTAGACCACGAAGGTGTGGTTTTCAAACTGACCCATGACATCGAAGAAAAATTCTTCAACGTAGACGATGAAGATGGTCAGGTTGAGATTATCGGCTGGCTGTATCAGTATTACAACACTGAACCTAAAAAGGCTGCTTTTGAAAAGAGCGGAAAGATCACCAAAGAGGAGATCCCGGCGGTGACCCAGCTGTTTACCCCGGACTGGGTCGTCCGCTATATGGTAGAAAACAGCCTTGAACGCCTGTGGCTGGAGGGCCACCCGGACAGCGACCTGCGGGAGAACTGGAAGTATTATCTGGATGAAGCCCCGCAGGAGCCGGAAGTGCAGGCAAAACTGGCCGACATCCGCAAGGAGTACGCCACCCTGAGCCCGGAGGACCTGACCCTTATCGACCCCTGCATGGGTTCCGGGCATATCCTTGTATATGCCTTTGACGTGCTGATGCAGATCTACGAAAGCGTGGGCTACAGCCAGCGGGATGCCGCCAAGAGCATTCTGGAACACAACCTCTACGGTCTGGACATTGATGACCGCGCCTATCAGCTTGCCTATTTTGCCGTGATGATGAAAGCACGGCAGTACAACCGCCGCATCCTCAACGGCGAAAACACCTGCCACGTTCACGCCATTCAGGAAAGCAACAACATCAACCGGGCTCACCTCAAGTTTTTTGGGGCGGGCCTTTCGGACTTGGAAAAGAACACCGCCAAGATGCAGCTGGACGGTCTGCTGGACATCCTCACCGATGCCAAGGAGTACGGCTCCATCCTCAATGTGCCGGAGTACAACTGGGCATTGCTGCGCCAGTTTGTGGGCGGCATTGACGATGAGGTGCAAATTTCTCTGGAAAGCGCCGGTGTGGAGCAGACCGCCGAGGAACTGCAAAAGCTCATCGACCTTGGCGAAACCATGGCACGGAAGTATTGGGTCACCTGCACCAATCCCCCCTATGCCGGAACCAGCAACCTCAGTGCCAATGTCAACAACTTTGTCAAAAAGAACTACCCCGACAGCAAGGCAGACCTGTTTGCTGTCTTTATTGAGCGTTGCCGCCAGATGACCGCCAACAACGGCTATCAGGCAATGATCACCCAACATAGTTGGATGTTCCTGTCCAGCTTTGAAAAGCTCCGGGAAAAGATGATGCTGACCGAAACCGTCAACATGGCACATCTGGGCGCACGAGCCTTTGAGGAAATTGGTGGCGAGGTGGTGCAGACCACCTCCTTTGTGCGCTGTGCAAACCATGTGGAGGCTTATAAAGGCACCTATTGCCGCCTGATCGAGCCGACCTCTCAGCAGGGAAAAGAGGAGATGTTCCTTGCAGGAGAAAATCGCTACATAGCGAGCCAGAATAATTTGAAAAAAATTCCAGGCACACCGATTGCATATTGGGTGTCGAGTGCAGTGCTTTCCGCATTCAATGAAAATAGATTCTTAAAAGATATTGTTACGGCTTCCGTAGGAATTCAAACAGGTGATAATGATAAGTTTATACACTTGTGGTGGGAAGTGCACGATAGTGACATTTATTTTAAAGCAGCTAGCGTTCAGGATTCATTCCAGCAGAAAAAGTGGTTTCCATATAATAAGGGTGGCGAATTCCGAAAGTGGTATGGAAATGATGCGAGTGTTATAGATTGGAGAAATGATGGAGAAAATATAAAAAATAATAGCCTGCGAACAGGCCATCATTATCAGCAATATGCAGATGAACTGAAATTCAAGCCGTTGATTACATGGTCACGAATTTCCACAGGTGATCCTGCTTTTAGGATTAAGGAAAATGGCTATTTGTCTGATATGGCAGGATTTAGTATGTATTCGGAACGAGTCAATCTTGTGGATTTAATAGCTTTTTGCAACTCAAGTGTGGCTAAAGAGTTTTTGAACTTTTTGGCTCCAACTTTGAATTTTATGATTGGGCCTGTAACGTCCATGCCACTAAAACCCTTTGAAAATCAAACCAA
>ERZ1034998.1339-NODE-1339-length-14494-cov-43.278482_pt1 | contig 14494 bp, 12 predicted proteins | sample MGYA00520621_ERZ1034998 | MGnify/ENA primary metagenome ERZ1034998 (study PRJEB33766, sample SAMN09781748) | gut metagenome | biome: gut microbiome | host: Homo sapiens | place: Madagascar | study: EMG produced TPA metagenomics assembly of the PRJNA485056 data...
GGTACGCACGGTGGTGTGAGAGGACGGCGGTTAATCACCGCCTCCTACTCGATTGCATTTCATGTTGCCTCAACCAAATATCCGGAACGATCTTCAGGGAAGGCTGTCTCTTCTGACGGTAATAACCCTAAATCTGCTGAAAAAGTCAACAAAACTCAGTATAATTCACGGGTCGGATGAAGAAAAATGTGGTATAATTTCCAAAGAGTTTTACAAGGGAGGAATTGACAAGCTATGAAAATGAAACACAGCAGATCTCAGAAACGTTTGATAACACAATTGTCATTATGGCTGGCACTGCTATTGACATTTACCGGCTGTGCGGAAAGCACCGTCACGCCGCAGGATAATACCTATACGATAGAGCAGCCGGCGACGATCCCCTACGAATTGCTGGAGGCATCGGAGACTGCAGCATCGGAACCTGAATCCGGACAGCCACAGGAAAACGCTTCGGATACACAAGAATCGCAGCAGGTCACATCTGCAACAGATGCTTCGACAGGAGAGGGCACGTCAGCATTTTCCCTCCGGGAGATTCCGGCATACTCCGGCACACCTTATACAGAAGTCAATGGCAACAAACCTTATTTCACAGAAGCAGATCTGACTACACAGTCCTTCGAGACATACAGCGAGCTGGATAGCCTGGGGCGCTGTGGCGTGGCATATGCCAACGTGGGACAGGATCTGATGCCGACAGAACCGAGAGGGGAGATCGGAGCCGTGAAGCCTACCGGCTGGCATCTGGTGAAATACGATAACGTGGACGGAAAATACCTATACAATCGCTGCCACCTGATCGCTTACATGCTGGCAGCGGAAAACGCCAACCCGCAGAACCTGATCACCGGAACCAGATATCTCAACGTGCAGGGAATGCTTCCTTTTGAGACGAAAGTCTGCGATTATATCAAAAATACAGGGAATCATGTCCTGTACCGTGTCACTCCCATATTTGACGGGGATAACCTGCTGGCAGACGGTGTCCTCATGGAAGCCTATTCTGTGGAAGATGTCGGAGAGGGAATCCAATTCTGTGTATATGCCTACAATGTGCAGCCGGGGATCGGTATTGATTATGCTACCGGGGATAACTGGGCAGAGAGCAACGCGGCATCCCAGGAAGCGGCAGCACCCATTGTGATAGAAACACCGACACAACAACCCCAGACAGACACTACGGTGCAGATCACACCGGAACCGTCAGTGCCACAGGAATCACAGGAAACTACCTATGTGCTGAATACCAACACCATGAAATTCCACTATTCGTCCTGCTCCAGCGTGGATCAGATGAAGGAGAAAAATAAAGAGATCTATACCGGCAGCAGAGAAGATGTCATCAATATGGGATATGTTCCCTGCAAGCGGTGTAATCCATAATAATTGCATAATTCATAACGCATAATCCATAACATAGAAAAAGAACCTTCGAGCCAGTCGCGAGGGTTCTTTTCGTTCTCACATAAAAAGGTAACACATGTATAAGTGTGTTACCTTTTTGCTTTCACAATGTATATCGGTTCTGAAATTAGAAACTTAACCCCAAAATCGAAAATATATTACAAATGTATTAATGTCCATTCACACACATAATTGCAATAATACTTTAACCGTAATTCAGAATAAGATTATTGCTGCTCCTGCAATTGTGCTATTATTAATTCTCTTTCGTCTCCCTGAATCCCTAAAGCATTTAATGCCTCATCCAGATTGAGTTTCATATTATGCATAAGATTTTTTACAGAAACAGATTTTTCTTTTGCTGCATATTCCTTTGCATATTCTTCTGCATATTTTTGTACTGCCTCACACATATTTTCCTGTCCTCCTGTACCTTTAAGATGGCTCACACTGCGAGCTAATTCCGAATAATGCATTTTACTGGGATCTACCTGATGAAAATCTTTCATAAGCCGACCGATTTCATCATCACCCTTATAATTACCATTTACATATATAATATGAGATCCATCGGCAAACGGCTCTTGCAATTCGTTTATATAACGATCCACATGATAAATCGGTAATCCTCTTTCAAATTTATCATGTTTATAGATGAAGATTACATAAGAATCCTTGATCTCTTGAAAATCCTGTCCGGCTTTCAACATTCGAGAGTCAACCATGCTGCTGTGGTATCGGGCACGTTTTACATGTGCTCCCTTCGAATTTGCCTGTACCTCGACATCCATTTCTTCGCCATTTTCGTCCAAAGCATGAACATCAAGGATGATATCGCGCCCACTCACTTTCGGATTCTTTAATTCATCCTGCCCCGTTACACTGGTCACTTTGATATTTCGCCCTAGAACAATTCGCAGTAACAATTCTGTAGCTTCAATATTCTGATCAAAAACCCTGCTCATCAGGTCATCGTCGAATAAAGTAAGATTGCACACAATCTTTTCGATGACCCTCTTATCTTGCGTTACACAATTATTATTTTCTTTTGTTGTCATTGAACCTCCGTTTTCTAAAATAATATTATCACGTTACTAAATTAGGAACAATCTTATATTTGTAAATTTATGCTTATTACAATGATAAGCAAGTATCAGACATCACTCCCATTGCAGTATTTGTTCAGGCAGCTATCCTGTCAGCAAAATAAAAGCTTAATAAATAAGCCTCAAGCGTATAATTTCCCATGCAAAAAACATCATCTTACCGTTTTTTCAGTGAAATCAGTGGTGAAGTACCCGGACAAATCATATTTGAAATAACTAAGAATTGATTTTGATATCAGAAAAATTTCTGTGCAAATACAATAGCATATTCTGCACCTAAATGCAAGTAAAAAAAATCATCGGATAATTTGATAACCTGCGGAGAATGATACTATAAGTAGATACAATATTGGAACCATAACAGGTATAAAAATTCAGGAGGAAAAATCATGAACACAGCACAACCAATTCGAAACCACAAGGATCTGGAAAATTTAAAACGGTATTATCGGGAAGTTCGTCCCAATGCAAGAAATCAGCTTTTGGTTATTCTGGGGTTAAATACGGCGTTACGAATCTCTGATCTGTTGGGATTACGCTGGCGGGATGTTTATTTATTCGAATGGGATAAATATAGTGAGCATATCTGCCTTGTGGAGCAAAAGACCGGAAAGCATTCCAGTATCTATATCAATCAAAACATCGTGCAGACACTTCAGACGTATCACAGACAGTTAATTGAACAGGGACGCCAACCACTCCCGGAGGATTATCTATTTTCACATTCGAATAAAAGAGAGCCTATCAGCAGAGTGCAGGCATTTCGAATCGTAAAAGCAGCGGTGAATTATTATCAAATCCCCGGGGTGATCTGCTGCCATTCGCTACGAAAGACTTTCGGTTATCAGGCATGGCGGCAGGGAGTCTCTCCGGCACTGCTTGTAAGTATCTATAATCACTCGTCCTATGAAGTAACAAAACGCTATCTGGGAATAGAACAGGAAGACAGGGACAAAATCTTTCAAGAAATTCAAATCTGATGATCTCAAAAAGGTAACACACTTATACATATGTTACTAATCACGATAACTATTTCCAAAACAGCAACGTATAAGGAAATAACAGATTCAAGGAGGAATTGCCATGCTGAGATTATCGGTAAGAGATGAAGAGTTTCTGATGATAGGAGACGATGTAAAAATTGTATTTTTGGGAAGCAGCGGAGGACAGACACGTATCATGATCGACGCCCCCAAGAATGTGAATATCGTACGAAGCAAGGCTATCGAGAAACGGATCCAGGATCCGGAGCTTCTGGCGACGATCCCGAAGTACTATAAGAATCCGGAAGGCGCAGCCAGAAAGAAAAAATCCAATGTCGTTATTGTGCAGAACAAGTAACAGGGAATAGGTGGAACCAAAGATGCTAACTATGCGGAATCCTAGGGCCGCAGGTAACTCATTAACCACGCAACGCAGATAAACGGATGTATCTGCAACACTTTTTACACATGGAGGTAAATTATTATGGTAGTACAACACAACTTAACAGCAATGAACTCTAACAGAATGTTAGGCTTAACCACCGCTTCTCAGGCAAAGTCCACCGAGAAACTGTCTTCCGGTTACAAGATCAACCGTGCAGCTGATGACGCAGCTGGCCTGTCCATCAGTGAGAAGATGAGAAAGCAGATCAGAGGTCTGACACAGGCTTCCCTGAACGCACAGGATGGTATCAGTGCAGTACAGACCGCTGAAGGCGCCCTGAACGAAGTTCAGGATATGCTACAGAGAATGAACGAGCTGGCTGTAAAGGCAGCTAACGGAACTATGTCTGAGAATGACAGAACTTATATCCAGAATGAAGTAGATCAGCTGACCACTGAAATTGATCGTGTTGCTGAGACCACCAAGTTCAATGAGACCTATCTGTTGAAGGGTGATACCGGAGCAGCTAAGGATACAAATTTTCAGTATAAAGAGGCAGACGTTACCACACAGGATCTTTTCTATGTAAAGGATGGCAAGGTTCAGACTCTGGCAAAAGGTTCCTACAAAGACAAGGTTGATATTGCAACTTATGATTACTATACCAGTAAAGATGGTGTGCAGGTCGGACAGAAGATTGCGGCAGCTGATCATGATACCTATGCAGATACTGCAAAAGTAAATGTTATTACTGATGATGTATACACCAAAGACGGTGAGGGAAACTTTGTGTCTGCAAAGGGTACTGAAAAGGATGCAACGGGTAACGTGAAATATTATACACTTACTAAAGGTCAAGATGGTCTTTATGAAGCTGCGGAAAAGGCAAATCCTACCACAACTCAGTATGATAAAGTAAAGACTGGAGTAACTGTTTATGATAAGGATGGTAATGCATTTGCGGCAGGTGCTTTGGTAGATGATATTACAAAATACTATGCAAGTATTAAAAAAGGAATACTGGCAGGCGACAAGGTTGCAGACGTTGCAACTGTATCTACTAAGGGAATTACTCAATTTACAGACAAGGATGGCAATAAAATTGCAGCAAACGGATTAAGTAATTACATTGATAATGATGGAAAACTCAAGGCAAATTCAGGACTTTATATTAATGGTCAGGCTGCAACTCAGGATGATGTAGAAAAACTGGTAGATACTAATAAGAAGTATGATGCCGGAGCATTAACTTTGAAGCTTCATGTTGGTGCAGATGCAACAGATAACAATCAGATTTCTGTAGATATTGATGCGATGAGCGCAGAAAGACTTGGTGTTCAGAATTTGAAAGTTGATGGCGCAGATGATACTAATGCCAAGAATGCGGTTGAAACAATCAAGGAAGCTATTCAGAAGGTATCCACCCAGCGTTCTGCACTTGGTGCTGTTCAGAACAGACTTGAGCACACCATCAACAACCTGGATAACGTAGTAGAGAATACCACCAGTGCAGAAAGCCAGATCCGTGATACCGATATGGCTACTGAGATGGTTAAGTACTCTAACAACAACATTCTGGCTCAGGCAGGACAGGCTATGCTGGCACAGGCTAACCAGTCCAATCAGGGTGTACTGTCTCTGTTACAGTAATCTTAACCACAGATCTGTCACAAATAGAATTACAATTAGTTGTGTAAAAACTAACATAAAAGGTTCCACCGGATTTCTCCGGCGGGACCTTTTTGCCCTAAATAATCTGAAAATATCAGTAATTTGGCCTTTGGTAAAAATATACAAAAATCTATTCTGCAAAAATAGCCAATTTCGATACCTCAAATTTTGGATGCCCATTCCGCAGAAATTCATAGGAAAACGCCCTACGATACTTTATAATAAATATAGGTGTTGCCAAAACGGTAAGCGGTTCGCCTTTCGCCGGAATGGAAACATTTTGAGAACTTCCAGTATTATCGGAGGTGATACGAATGGGAAATTTAACGAAAGGTACATAAATGATAGAAACGAAAGCATTAAAAAGCAACCGCCCCTGCCAAGGAATAGGTCGCTTTTATAGAAACCATTAACTGAGGCGAACCGTTGCTGTACAGTAGTACTCTTTTTGGGTCTTTATGTTATCGCAATGGCATATTTGCGTCAACAGTTTTCGTATACTTGCAAACATTCTGCAAATGCTATAGACTAAGACTAGTTTCTATATCTATTTGAATCAGAATAAAGGAGTATATGTTATGTGTACAGCGGCAACTTATAGATCACAGGATTTTTATTTCGGCAGAACTTTTGATTATGAATTTAACTATGGGGAAGAGGTAACGGTAACACCACGCAATTATCCTTTTCCGCTACGGCATCAGAATGCCCTGACGGAGCATTATGCCATGATCGGCATTGCTCATATGGCAGGGGATTATCCTTTGTACTATGATGCAGTGAATGAGAAAGGACTCGGCATGGCGGGACTGAATTTCCCGGGAAATGCAGTATACAGCAAAGTGCAGACAGGTAAGGACAACATCGCCCAGTTTGAGTTCATCCCCTGGATTCTGGGGCAGTGTGCCAATGTGCAGGAAGCCAGAGTATTGTTATCCCATATCAATCTGGTGGATACGCCCTTTAATGAAAAATATCCGGTTTCTCCACTGCACTGGATTCTGGCAGACAAGGAAGAGGCCATTACAATCGAGTCTGTGCAGGAGGGACTGAAGATCTATGACAACCTGGTGGGAGTATTGACGAACAATCCCCCGTTTCCAATCCAGATGTTTCGTTTGAACGATTATATGTCCCTGTCTTCCGAATCACCGACAAACCGTTTTTCCGCAGATCTGAAGCTGAAGCCGTACAGCAGAGGCATGGGAGCCATGGGACTGCCCGGGGATCTGTCTTCTGCATCCCGTTTTGTACGGGTGGCATTCACGAAGATGAATTCCCTGTCCGGATTGTCTGAGTCGGAGAGCGTCAGCCAGTTTTTCCATATTCTGGGGAGCGTGGATCAGACCAGAGGATGCTGTCAGCTGGACAAAGGGGAGTATGAGATCACTATCTACACTTCCTGCTGCAATGCAGACAGAGGAATTTACTATTATACGACCTATGAAAATCATCAGATTACTGCAGTAGATATGTACCGGGAGAATCTGGACAGTGATAGTCCTGTCCATTACCCGCTGGTACAGGGAGAACATATTTTATTGCAGAATGCTGCAGCAGGAAGCGCGGAGGAAAACCAGTAATGGATGTACAGAAAGAACAGGAGCAGCAAAACCGGACGGATCATGTAGTGTCCGGATTTGCATTCTATTCAGAGAAAGATGCCAGACTGGCAGAGCAGGAGAGACAGAAGATTGCTTATCTGGATAAGCGGATCGATCGGACAAATCTGGAGTCCGTACTGGTTATTTATAAAAAAGCATTGGATGACAGGGTGTTCCGCACTCCGGTAGGTTTGGAATACCTCAGGGAATTGCAGGGAGAACTGAAAGCAGAGCAGGATCTGTTGGGAGAAGAGATTCCGCCGATCCCTCTGTGGACGAACTTTGCGGACACCAGGGAAAAAACGTCTCCTGCCAGAAGAAGAATCAAACCGGCACCGGAAGAAAATAAAAATACGACGTTCCGGCTGTCTCTTATTATGAATATTGTGATGGTCATTGCAATTATTGCAATGTTTATCATCACGCTGAATTCCGATCAGCCCAATGTCCTGAATTATGAAAGAAATCTGCAGAACAAATATGCCACCTGGGAGCAGGAACTGACCCAGAGGGAGCAGACGGTACGGGAAAAGGAAAGAGAATTACATATAGAGACCGAAGTTTCACAAAATTGACATATTTACACGTTATAGTGTAAGTATTCAGGAAAGCCTCGAAGAGGTGATTTTGCGAATGGGGCTGAATAGTTACTATCTCAAGATAGGAGGGTGAGGGTGTATGGACAGACTGAAAGTACTGGTAGTAGATGATGAGAGCAGAATGCGTAAGCTGGTCCGGGATTTCCTGGTGAAGAGCAATTTTGATGTGCTGGAAGCCGGTGACGGTGAGGAAGCACTGGATATTTTTTATAAAGAAAAAGATATCGCATTGATCATTCTGGATGTGATGATGCCGAAGATGGACGGATGGCAGGTGTGCCGGGAGATCCGGGTGAACTCCAAAGTACCGATCATCATGCTGACAGCCCGCGGAGATGAGAGAGACGAACTGCAGGGATTTCAGCTGGGAGTGGACGAGTATATTTCCAAGCCCTTCAGTCCCAAGATTCTGGTGGCCCGAGTGGAAGCAATCCTGCGCAGAACAAATCAGCTGGGACAGGAAGAGGCTCTGACCTGCGGCGGCATTACCGTGGATAAGGCGGCACACCGCGTGATCATTGATGGAAAAGATGTGGATCTAAGTTACAAGGAATTTGAACTCCTGACCTATTTTATGGAAAATAAAGGCATTGCCCTGTCCAGAGAAAAGATCCTGAACAATGTGTGGAACTATGATTATTTTGGGGATGCCCGTACCATAGACACACATGTGAAAAAACTGCGCAGCAAACTGGGCGAGGAAGGCAATCTCATAAAGACCATATGGGGCATGGGGTACAAGATGGATGAAACAGCGGAATAAACAACAAAAGAGAAAAGTACATTCTATCAGGGGACAGTTTGCCTGGATCTTTATCGGCCTGATGATCGGTACGATCCTGCTGTGCCTGATGATCAACTATTTATTTCTGGGAAAAGTCTATATGCAGAGCAAACTGGATGTTATTCATGATGCTTACGGAACCATCAAGCAGGCAGCGGAGAGCGACAGCTATGACACGGAAGAATTTGCCAGAGAACTGGATGATGTGTGCAGAAGCTACAACATGACGGTATGCGTTATGGATGTGAATTCCAATATGAAATATGTGTCCATCAACGGCGGTGAGAGACTGGAAAACCGCCTGATCGGTTATGTATTTGGACTCAGCATACCTTTCAATGACCAGAGGGTGATCGAGAACGGCGATGACTATGTGATCCAGAGAACCGGACAGGAGGACAAGGAATATCTGGAAATCTACGGAAGACTGAATACCGGCATTTCTTTTATTATGCAGACACCTCTTTCCAGTATTCAGGAGAGTGCAAAGATCGCCAACCGCTTCTATGCCCTTGCAGGATGTCTGGGAGCAATGGCGGGTGGTATTATTATCTGGTTCGTCTCCCGAAGTGTGACCAAGCCGATCCTGGAACTGAATAATATTTCGGAACGGATGGTACAGCTGGATTTTGAGGCAAAATATCAGGGGAAGGCACATAATGAGATTGATCTGTTGGGAGAGAATATCAATAAGTTGTCCGATTCCCTGGAGAAAACCATTTCGGAACTGAAGACAGCGAACAATGAATTGCAACGGGACGTGGAGAAAAAAGAAGCCATTGACGAAATGCGCAAGGAATTTCTGGCCAATGTATCCCACGAACTCAAGACCCCCATTGCGCTGATTCAGGGTTATGCGGAAGGGCTGCAGGAGGAGATCAATGACGATCCCGAGAGCAGGCAGTTCTATTGTGATGTCATCGTGGACGAAGCAGCGAAGATGAACAACATGGTGAAAAAGCTTCTGACCCTGAACCAGCTGGAATTTGGTAATGATGTGGTGGCCATGGAGCGGTTCGACCTTACGGCGCTGGTGAAAAATTATATCCAGTCAGCGGCAATTCTGACAAAACAGCATGAGATTACTGTGCGGATGGAAGAGTATCCGCCGATCTATGCATGGGCGGATGAATTTAAAATAGAAGAAGTGTTCATGAACTTTTTCTCCAATGCGGTCAATCATTGTGAAGATGATAAGATCATCGAAGTGAAAATGGAACAAAAGGACGGCAAAGTACGGGTATCTGTATTCAATACAGGCAAACCGATCCCGGAGGACTCTATTCACCATATCTGGGAGAAGTTCTACAAGGTGGATAAGGCCAGAACCAGAGAATACGGAGGCAGCGGTGTGGGATTGTCTATCGTGAAGGCCATCATGGAATCCATGAACCAGCAATTCGGTGTGAACAATTACAACAACGGCGTGGAATTCTGGTTTGAGTTAGAGACAAAATAGTAAATATAAAGGATATATTTTTATATGAGGGAAGAACAGATACAGGAGGCACCGGTAAAGGTACTGTTAGTCGGTGTGGATGTCGGTGAAGAACCGGATTTTGAGCGTTCTATGGAGGAACTGGCAAGTCTGGCGGAAGCTGCGGAAAAAGAAGTGGCCGGTCAGATTGTACAACGGCTGGATCATGTCAATAAAGCGTTATATATCGGCACCGGAAAAGTGACAGAGGTGCGCAGGCTGGCAGAAGAATGCGGGGCACAGGAGATTGTGTTTGATAATTCTCTGACACCTTCACAGGTAAGAAATCTGGGAAATGAACTGGAACTGCAGATCATCGACCGGACTAATCTGATCCTGGATATATTTGCCATCCGGGCCCAGACAAGAGAGGCAAAATTACAAGTGGAGACAGCCAGACTGCAATATATGCTGCCGAGACTGGTAGGAATGTATGATGCACTGAGCAGACAGGGCGGTGCCAGTGGCAGCATGAGTAATAAGGGCACCGGTGAGAAAAAGCTGGAACTGGACAGGCGTAAGATCGAGCATCGTATCACAGAACTGAAAAAGGAACTGGAAGATGTGGGACGTACCAGAGAGGTGCAGCGGAAAAAGAGGCAGCAGTCCCGCATCCCGCAGGTGGCTCTGGTAGGATATACCAATGCGGGAAAGTCTACAATTCTGAACCGTATGGTAGAGCAGTTCGGCGAATTGCCGGATAAAACGGTCATGGAAAAGGATATGCTGTTTGCTACACTGGAGACCAGTGTCCGCAGTGTGGATACCGGACATAATAAACCGTTTTTCCTGACAGACACCGTAGGTTTTATCAATAAACTGCCTCACGGACTGGTAAAAGCATTCCGTTCCACACTGGAGGAGGTCAGGTATGCGGATCTGCTGATCCAGGTGGTGGATTTCAGTGATGAAAATTACAGACAGCAGATGCAGGTAACAGCAGATACTTTAAAAGAGCTGGGAGCAGGTGACATTCCGCAGATCATAGTGTATAATAAGGTAGACAAATGTGGGATGGAACCACTGCCGCAAAAGAGACAGGACAACTGGTATCTGGCGGCAGGACTTAATATCGGTATCCGTGAACTGGCAGAGGCTGTTGAACAGAAAGTCTATGCGGATAATGCAGAGTGCGTATTTCTGATCCCGTACAGTGCAGGAAATGTGGCTTCCTATCTGATGGAACAGGCGCAGATACTTTCCAGAGAGTATAGGGAGGACGGTATTCTGATCCATGCGGACTGCCATAGACAGGATATGGACAGATACAGAGAGTATATAGTGTTATAAGATCACAGAAATTACAATGAGGGAAGGATAAAAGATGGAGACCAATACACAACAGGAACGAGCAAAGAGACTGGAACAACAGGCAAGAGAATACCTGATGCAGTCCAATGATCCGATATTTACCAGGTATTTACAGCAATTACTTCCAAGAATACAGAGACAGCCGGAATATGTAGAACAGCTACAGGCAGAACTGGATAAAAGCGTGGAATTCTGGTACCAGAGACAGCAGATCAATGCAAACAGAGGCGGAGAAACCGGAGCGGAGTCATCTGTGCCGCAGCAGAGTGTACCACAGGAGGCAGCCGCCGGAGAACAGCAGACAGCCGGGCAATCACAGACACAGCCAGTGGGGCAGTTTACTATGCAACAGGTGCAGGCACCGGTGACGCAGGCTCCGGCACAGAAGAAGCAGAATGCGGAATATCTGGTCGCAACCATTGCATTGTCGGTGGTTGGCGGAATCTTTATTCTGACCGCACTGGTATTGCTTGGTATGTATTTTATGAACGGCTGGATCAAAGGTATTTCTTTATATGCAGTTTCCCTGGGAGTGGTATTGATCGCAGAATTACTGATCCACAGAAAGCTTCCGAAACTGGCCCAGATCTTTTCGGCTATCGGCATAGCGGCGTTATATCTGTCGACCATGATCAATACGATTTCCCTACATAATTTCGGTATGCTTCCTGCAGCGGCGATCATTGCAGTGATTACAGTGGGCACGGTTTTACTGAGCAGAAAAAGGGATTCCCTGATACACAGAATGCTGGGAATCGCAGCATGCTGGCTTTGTGCGTATCCGCTTTTCGGTTCTTCATTGCTTTCGGAGCCGGAAGGCCTGCTGGTGCTGGCATTGATTCTGTTACTGAGTGTACTGAGCATCTGTGTGCCGGTAAGAAGATATCATACGGCTTCGCAGTTGATACAACTTGTCAGCACTACGATCCTTTTCCCGGTAACGGTATCCTGTGTGATCAGTACACAGGGAATGCCGGTCTGGGTGACAGCAGCTGCATTTGGGACCTTTTTCCTGATCGCACATCTGATCCTGGTAGTGCAGAGCAATTACATACTAAAAGAAAAACAGGCGGGCCATGCAGTGAATGAAAACGGCTTGCTGGCAATCTATATAGCATTTCTTCTGGTAGCCGGAATTACAACCGGTACGGCGATGAACAATTATTGGGGAAGAGCGGAGAACGACGCGTATATCGGAATCATCGCCCTGACGGGAATGGCGTTTGTAGTCGCGGTTCTTGCGGGAATTGCCATACGTGGAACGTGGAAAAAATGGCTGCCCTGTTACTTTTTCAGTTTTGTTGCGGTATGTGCCTTTTCTGTAATAGAAAGTAACTGGCCGATACTCATATGCCTGACAGCGTTGCTTTTACTGACGAAGATACTGACCCGTTTTGCGGAAGGCGGACTGAGGGCACTGGATGTGATCGTTACATCACTGTACTGTATTGAACTTCTGGCAAACGGAAAGGAAATACCGTATGCATACCTGCTCCTTGCGGGAACCATACTCAGTATGTTCCTGGTCTATGGATGGACAACGATACAGGAGCTCCTGCTTACTTTTTCCCTGGCATTTTTTGCAGCGGCCAATTTGATGCCGATGCTAAAGCTGCCGGCTTTTGCGGGGATCCTGTTTGTAAGTATATTGCTGTTTAATAATGTGAAATATATGCGCGGGAAAAACATCCTGGTATTTAATGTATTTGTAATGGTGGGGCAGATCGGAGCGTTGATCGCTCTGGCAAATCCGGTGTACCGGAACTCTTATCTTACTTATCTGTGCATGTTTGTGTTTGTACTGGCTTATCTGGTACTGACATTGCAGGAGAGATACTATAAGAAGTTTAAACGCAGAGAACTGATCATTGTGATCTTTCTGACCTATATGGCACTGATCGTTAAGACCAATGTTCCCGTGATCACTAGTGTTCTGATCATGCTGATTGCGCTGGTAAGTGTAACACTGGGCTTTTTGAAAAAAGATAAGCCGGTAAGAATATATGGACTAGTGCTTTCTTTGTGCACTTGTGGTAAAATAGCATTATATGATTACTGGGGAGCACCGGTATTGCAGAAAACGGTCCTTTTCTTTGCAGTGGGTGTGATCGCACTGGCGATTGCCGGGATTTATATCGTACTTGAGAAAAATACAGGAAACAATGGAAAAACAGACAGGGAAGGATAGAAGAATGACAGGAAACAAAAAGAGGATTGTATGCGGAGCGTTATTGTGTGTAATGGCGCTTGGCATGACAGCCTGCGGAAATGAAATTCCGGATCTGACAGAAGCGGAATCACAAAGAGTCGGAGAATATGCGGCGGTAACTCTCTTAAAATATGATGCGAATCACCGGAGCCGTCTCGTGGACCCGGAAATCGTCATTGCAAAACTGGAAAAAGACGCGGCCAAGGAAACCGGAAGACAGGAGAATGCACAGACGGAAGAGAAGCCTGCGGAATCGACTGCTTCAGAAGCCCAGGCACCTACCGCACAGGAGGATATTACCACCAGTCTGGAGGATTTCTTCGGACTTGCGGAGGGAGTGACCTTGACATACAGAGATTACCAGATAGCAGACTCTTATCCGGAGGACGAATCTACAGAGGATTATTTTGCGTTGGATGCATCCACCGGGAAAAAGCTTCTGATATTGAACTTTGAACTGACCAACGGAACAGACCAGGAGGAAAATGTTGATTTCCTGAGTACCGCATCCAGATACATCATTACTGTAAATGACGGCACACGTGGAAATGCATTGACCACAATGCTGCCCAATGACATGTCTACGTATGTGGAAACCATGGCTCCCGGTGAGACACAGGGATTGGTCCTGCTACTGGAAGTAAATGAAGATATGGCAAATGGGATACAAAACATTTCTCTTCGTCTCAAAAATACATCAAATGAATATACAATTCAACTTTTATAGGCATATATACTGTAAATTACGAGAAAAAGAGAAAAGACAATAAGATCCAAAATGACAAAAAAGCCCATGATTATGGGCTTTTTTACTGCTTTTGCAAAATTGTTTGAAAAATATGCAAAATAATGTTGACAAGTGGGGCACAGGGTGATATACTCAGATTCGTTGTTGAGGCAGCGCCGAGACAACACAACAGCTCGAAAGAAACTTGAAAAGATTTCAAAAAAAAGTTGT
>ERZ1034998.1345-NODE-1345-length-14448-cov-3.768638_pt1 | contig 14448 bp, 15 predicted proteins | sample MGYA00520621_ERZ1034998 | MGnify/ENA primary metagenome ERZ1034998 (study PRJEB33766, sample SAMN09781748) | gut metagenome | biome: gut microbiome | host: Homo sapiens | place: Madagascar | study: EMG produced TPA metagenomics assembly of the PRJNA485056 data...
TATATATCCTATTTTTGCCATTATTATTTTGATTTCAACCATTTATTTTGAAATCACCCTGAGGTTGGTCGCATCCTGCACCAACCTCTTTTGCAATATCTGGGAAGCAAATCAGCACTTTTCTTACTTAAAATTTGTCATTTATAAAGAAAAATACTATCTTTGCAGCAATTATTAACAGTATTTACACAATAAATCGCAAGCCTATCGCCTACATTTACTCCAATAGTAAAGAAAGAAATAATGGATGTATATAGCAAGATGACCGATGAAGAGTTGGCCATAGCATACATAAAAGGTGATAATAATGCCTTCGATTTATTGCTCTCACGCAATCAGCAGAGGCTTTATTCCTACATATTGTTCGTTGTCCACGACAGCGAGATGGCAGAAGATGTGTTTCAAGACACGTTTGTCAAAGTCATTATGCGTCTCCAGTCGGGCCAGTATACCGCCTGCGGCAAGTTCTCCGCATGGATTATGCGCATAGCCCACAATGTCATCATGGACTATTATCGCGACCAGCGCATAGAGAGTGTGGTGAGCACGGTCGACAATGAGGACCTTTCTCAGATTGACGGGCGCCATGTGATAGTGCCCAATGTGGAGAGCCGCTATGTCAACGAGCAGGTGTATAGCGACGTTCGGCGCATGATGAACCTCCTGCCGCCATCGCAGCGAGAGGTTATCTTCATGCGGTTCTTTCAGGAAATGTCGTTCAAGGAAATCGCCGAGGCCACCAGCGTAAGCATCAATACCGCTCTTGGTCGTATGCGTTACGCCGTGCTCAACCTGCGGCGCATGGCCAAGTCCAACGGCATCACTCTACAGTTGGACTGACCGTCCAGCGGGCATTCAGTCTCTTGACTTCAGACTCAGTATGGTAGCCTCGGGGTCTTCTGCACCGAAGACATAGCTGCCACTTACCAATACATCGGCACCGGCTGCGACGAGCATCGGTGCCGTTTTTCCGTTTACGCCACCGTCTACCTCTATCAGCGGTCTGTGTTCCAGCCGGTCTATCATCTGTCTCAGTCTCCTTACCTTGTCGGTCGAGCTGGTGATAAACGACTGGCCCGAGAAGCCCGGGTTGACGCTCATAATCAGCACCAGGTCTACATCGGCGAGCACTTCCTCGACCATAGCCAGCGGCGTGGCGGGGTTGAGAGCCACTCCGGCTTTCATGCCGGCGCTGTGTATCTCCTGAATGGTGCGGTGCAGATGGGTGCAGGCCTCGGCGTGTACGGTCATCAGCGCTCCGCCGGCATCGGCGACCTGGCGTATATAGTTCTCGGGATGCACAGTCATCATGTGTACATCCAGCGGCTTCTGGCATACCGTGTGTACAGCCTTGATGACGGGCAGTCCAAACGAAATGTTGGGCACAAACACGCCGTCCATCACATCCATATGCAGCCAATCGGCTGCGCTGCGGTTTATCATCTCCGAGTCTTCGCCCAACCGTGTAAAGTCGGCCGACAGCAATGAGGGTGATATCAGTATCTCTTTGTTCATCTTATTCTATCATCAAGGTTTAATCAGTTCATACACATATTATACTTCCCATCTTTCACGTGGGCGCGCTGGCAGAGTCGGGCTATCTGTCTGATAAGTTGCAAAGTTTTTTCCGAGGGCTTCACCTCGTTAGGAGTAAAATAGTTCATAGGCATTTCTAATAGTCTTTATATTTGTATAACGCATCTTTTCGGTCTTTATTACATCCGCGTGACATTTTCTTTTGCTCAAAACTGCCACCTGTAGGGTCACGGTCGGTCTGGAGATGACCGCCACCGATACAGTCACGCGCGCGTATATTATAATAGGTATAAGAGGTCGGCTGAGGGCCTCAGTAATAAAATTGCGGTAAATCACAAATTTTTCTTTCAAAAAGTTTGCAGGCTCGTAGATTATCGTTATATTTGCAGCGTAAACAGTAAAGACAATGAAGAATATGGTATCTATAGCATGGTGGTGGCGTAACTCAAGATTGATAAAGTCGTGAGTCGCTCAGCCGTATAGATATCCCGTAGATATAAGAGAAAGGCCTGCCGTAACTTACGACAGGCCTTTTTTCGTAACCCCGACATTTTGAACCAACACTATAAAAGACAAGACTATGGAGATGAAAGATTATTTGACGCGTGTGCTCCGCCAGGAACGGATCAGCCGCGAAGAGACCAAGGACATCCTGACAGGCATCACCCGCGACGCCTATCCCGCCGAGCAGATTACGGCCCTCCTTACCGCCATACAGATGCGCGGAGTGACCGTCGACGAGCTGCTGGGCTTCCGCGACGGCATATTGGAGACCGGCGTGCAGGCCCCGTTGGACTGCGACCGCTATATCGACGTGGTGGGCACTGGCGGCGACCGCAAGAATACGTTCAACATCTCTACCACGGCATGCTTCGTCATCGCCGGCGCCGGCTACAAGGTCGCCAAGCATGGCAATTATGCCGCCACCAGTGTGAGCGGAGCCTCCAACGTGATAGCCCTTCACGGTGTGCGCTTTACCAGTGACCTCGACACCCTCAACCGTTCGCTCCACGAGGCAGGCATCGTCTATCTCCATGCCCAGCTCTTCGCCAAGGCCATGAAGCACGTGGCCCCCATCCGCAAGGCGCTTCAGTTTCCCACAGTCTTCAACCTGTTGGGGCCGCTGGTCAACCCCTCTCACCCCAAGGCCCAACTGCTGGGCGTAGCCAACCTCGACCAGATGCGCCTCTACGCCCAGGTCTATCAGCGCTTGGGCATCGACTATGGCATCATCAACAGCATCGACGGCTACGACGAAATCTCGCTCACCGGCGACTTCAAGGTGTCGACCAACCAGTATGAGCGTGTCTTCTCACCTGCCGACCTGGGCATGCAGGTGGCTCTGCCCGAAGAACTTCAGGCCGGAGCCACCGAGGAAGTGGCTGCCGCCATCTTCGACAGCGTGCTCAACAATACCTGTCTGCCCGCCCAGAAGAACATCGTGGTCGCCAACGCCGCCTTCGGCATCCAGGCCATGGAGCGCGGTCAGAAGTCTATCGACGAGTGTATCGACATTGCCCGTGAGAGTATCGACAGCGGTGCTGCCCTCAATGCCTTCCGTCGTTTTGTAACCATCAATTCATAGCCGACATGAGAGATATACTGGAAGAGATAGTCGCCAACAAGCGCGAGGAGATAGCGCAGTTCCACCAGTTGCTGCCCATCACCACGCTGGCCACGCTGACCGAGAAGATGCTCCACATCACCGTGCCCTCGATGCGTCGGGCGCTCATGGAGTCGACTACCGGCATCATCGCCGAGTTCAAGCGCCGTTCGCCCTCGCGTGGCTGGATACACCGCGACGCCCGTGTGAGCGAGGTGGTGCCTGCCTATGAGCAGGGTGGTGCTTCGGCTGTCAGCATCCTTACCGACCGCAACTACTTTGGCGGCTACGACGAGCATATCCAACAGGCGCGCTTCATGGGCGTCAGCCTCCCCATACTCTACAAGAACTTCGTGGTCGACGAGTACCAACTCTTCCAGGCCCGCTATTGTGGCGCGTCGGCTGTGCTGCTCATCGCCTCGGTGCTGACCATCGACGAGTGCCGCCGCCTGATGTCGCTTGCCCACCAGCTGGGTCTGGAGGTGCTGCTCGAGATGCACGCCGAGAGCGAACTCGACTATGCTGCCCTCGAGCCCGACATGTATGGCATCAACAACCGCCACCTCGGCACCTTCACCACCGATGTCGACACCAGCTTCCATCTGGCTGAGCGTCTGCCCCATGATGCCTGCAAGGTGAGTGAGAGCGGCATCTCTTCGCCCGATGTCATTGCGCGTCTGCGCGAGTCGGGCTACCGCGGTTTCCTCATCGGCGAGACCTTTATGCGCGAGCCCAGTCCTGGCGACGCCCTCGCCCGTATGGTCGGCCAATTGAACAACCTCAGCAACAACAACCATTAAAACTATACAGACTATGATTATCAAAGTATGTGGCATGACCGATGCCGAGAATATCACAGCCGTCGAGCACTTGGGCGCCGACATGATAGGCATGGTGTTCTATCCCCAGTCTCCACGCTACGTGCAGATGGTGCGCTCTCGCGCCGGAAGCATGCCCGACTACAGCCGTGAGCGACTCGACCAGCTGCAGCGCCACCTCGACGATGGCACGGCTCCGGTGCAGAAGCCTGCCCACGTGCCCCGTGTGGGTGTCTTCGTCGACGATATGCCCCAGAACATCGTGACCCGTGTCTACAACTACGGCCTCGACTATGTGCAGTTGCATGGCGACGAGTCGCGCATCACCTGTGACAACCTGCGGCGCACCATCGACCCCGACATCCGTCCGGGACTGCGCATCATCAAGGCTATCCCCGTGGCCGACGCCCGTGACATAGACCGCTGGCGCGAGTATGACGGCGCGGTCGACATGCTGCTCTTCGACACGCGCAGCGACAGCGTCGGAAGCAGCGGCAACCGCTTCGACTGGACGCTGCTCGACCGCTACGACGGCGACATTCCCTTCCTGCTCGGTGGCGGTATCGGTCCCGACGATGTAGACAGGGTACGCGCCTTCCACCATCCCCAGTTTGCCGGCATCGACCTCAACAGCAGGTTTGAAACCCAGCCCGGCATCAAGGACATCCACTTACTCCGCAACTTTATCAACGCTATACGAAATGAATAAGATAAACAGATTGTTTCAGGATAACACAGACCGTAAACTCCACTCGCTCTACTTCTGCGCGGGTGCCCCTACGGTCGACATGGTGCCCCAGGTGCTGCTCACGCTGCAGCGCCGCGGCATCGATATGGTCGAGGTGGGCATCCCCTTCAGCGACCCGCTTGCCGACGGTCCCGTCATTCAGGCGGCAGGCACCGTGGCTCTGCGCAATGGCATTACGCTCGACAAGATATTCAGCCAGATAGACAGCATCAAGGACCAGGTTCGCATCCCCTTGGTACTGATGGGCTATCTCAACGTGGTGATGCACTATGGATATGAAGCCTTCTTCCAGCGCTGCGTGGCTACGGGCGTGTCGGGGTGCATAATTCCCGACCTGCCGTTTGATGATTATCTCAATGTGGTCAAACCCATCGCCGACCGTTACGATGTGCGCGTTATCATGATGATTACGCCCGAGACATCGGCCGAGCGCATACGCCTCATCGACCGCCACACCGACGGGTTCATCTATATGGTGTCGAGCGCAGGCATCACCGGCGCCCAACAGAGTTTCGGCGACGCCAAGGTCGACTACTTCCGCCGCATAGACGCCATGCAACTGCGCAACCCGCGCATGATAGGATTTGGAATATCCAACCGGCAGACGCTGGAGAGTGCCCAAGCCTACGCCGCCGGAACCATTATCGGCAGCAAGTTTGTCACTCTGCTCAACGAGACACGCGATGCCGACAAGGCCATAGACAAACTTAATGAAGCATTAGCCCAATGAAATACACAGTAGACCAAAACGGATTTTTCGGTCGTTACGGCGGAGCTTATGTTCCCGAAATATTATACAAGTGTGTGCACGACTTGCAGGATGCTTATCTCGACATCCTCGACAGCGATGAATTCAAGCGCGAGTACCATCAACTGCTGCGCGACTATGTGGGGCGTCCTTCTCCCCTCTATTATGCCGACCGTATGAGTCGCCGCTACGGTTGCCGCCTTTACCTCAAGCGCGAAGACCTCAACCATACCGGAGCCCACAAAATCAACAACACCATCGGTCAGATACTCCTTGCCCGCCACATGGGCAAGACGCGCATCATCGCCGAAACCGGTGCCGGCCAGCATGGCGTCGCCACAGCCACGGTGTGTGCGCTGATGGGTATGCAGTGTGAAATCTTCATGGGCAAGACCGATGTGGAGCGCCAGCATACCAACGTGGAGCGTATGCGTATGCTCGGTGCCACGGTGCATCCCGTCACCACCGGCAACATGACCCTCAGTGACGCCTGTAGCGAGGCCATCCGCGACTGGTGCAGCCATCCGCGCGACACCTATTACCTCGTCGGGTCGACAATGGGGCCACATCCTTATCCCGATATCGTCGCCAAGATGCAGAGCGTCATCTCCGAAGAAATCAAGTGGCAGCTCCAGGAGAAGACGGGGCGTGACTATCCCGACTTCCTCATTGCCTGTGTGGGTGGAGGCAGCAACGCCGCCGGCACCATCTATCACTACATCGACGACGAGCGTGTGAGTATTGTCCTCGCCGAAGCCGGTGGTCATGGGGTGGACACCGATTACACTGCCGCCACCATCCAGGCTGGTACCGAGGGTATCATCCACGGTGCCCGTACGCTCGTGATGCAGACCGACGACGGCCAAATTAAGGAGGCGTTCACCATCAGCGCCGGACTCGACTATCCTGGCATCGGACCCATGCACGCCGACCTTGCCGAGCGAAGCCGCGAACAGGTGATAGCCATCAATGACGACGAAGCCATCCGTGCCGGCTACGAACTTACCCGTACCGAGGGCATCATCCCTGCCATCGAGAGCGCCCATGCCGTGGCTGCGCTCAGTCATCTCCGCTTCCGTCCCGAGGATGTGGTCGTTCTCACCGTCTCGGGTCGTGGCGACAAAGATGTAGAAACATATCTCGCCCATAAGGATATGGCAGGCGAGTACGGCGATTTCTAACCCATTTTCCGAACAGTCATTATGAGTCATACTTATAATTACCAGACCGTGTCGAGCACCATTCTTGCCGACCTCTATACTCCCGTGCGTGTTTACCTGAGTCTGCGCGGACTCTATCCACAGTCTGCACTCATGGAGAGCAGCGATTACCACAGCCACGATACAGCCCGCTCGTTTATAGCCATCCATCCCATGGCATCGTTTGCAGTGTCCCATGGCGTCGCCATCACCTCCTTGCCCGACGGCACCGTCCTCCGCCAGCCCCTCGACCTCGACCGCAAGGGCGTAGCCAAAGAGCAGGTGGCTCAGGCGCTGGGTAATTTCCTCGCAGCCTTCCATGTCGAAGGCGAGGGTAGAGAGTATTGCGGCGTCTATGGCTTCACCTCTTTCAATGCTGTGCGCTACTTTGAGAATATCGATGTGGTCGACGACACGCAGCCCGCCAACGACGCCCCCGATATGCTCTATGTCATGTATCGCGACCTGATAGTCTTTGACCATTATTCCAACCGCATCCGACTGGTTACCCTCGTGCGCGAAGGCGACTCCGTGGCTGCTGGCGGTAAGGTGCTCACCGACATAGAGCAGCAGTTGCGCCGTCCTGGCCAGTGCTACGATTTCCACACCGAAGGCCCCGTCTTCAGCACCCTCTCCGACGAAGCCCATCGTGCTAATATCCGTAGCTGTGTAGCCCATTGTCTACGTGGCGATGTCTTCCAGATTGTGGTCTCTCGTCGTTTCTGCCAGCGTTATAGCGGCGACGACTTCCGCCTTTACCGTGCGCTGCGCAGCATCAATCCCTCGCCCTATCTCTTCTATTTCGACTTCGGCGGTTATCGCATCTTCGGTTCCAGCCCTGAGACCCTCTGCCGCATTGATGGCGACCGCGCCTATATCGACCCCATTGCCGGCACCACCCGTCGTACCGGCGACCCTGCAGAGGACCGTCGGCATGCCGAGTTCTTGCGTAACGATGCCAAGGAGAATTCCGAGCACGTGATGCTGGTCGACTTGGCGCGCAACGACCTCAGCCGCAACTGTCAGGATGTCAAGGTCGATTTCTTCAAGGATATGCAGTTCTACAGCCATGTCATCCACCTGGTGAGCCGGGTCAGCGGCAGACTTCTGCAGCCCCACTCCCCGAGCGCCAAGATACGTGCCTTCTTCGACACCTTCCCTGCCGGCACGCTGTCGGGGGCTCCGAAGGTGAGGGCGATGCAGATTATCAGCGAGCTCGAGCCCCACAATCGTGGCGCCTATGGTGGCTGCATCGGCTTCATCGGTCTCGACGGCGACCTCAATCAAGCCATCGTCATCCGCACCTTCGTCAGTCGTAATGGAGAGCTCTGGTTCCAGGCTGGCAGTGGCGTCGTGGCAAAGAGCAATGATGAATACGAGCTCCAGGAATGTAATAACAAACTCGGTGCGCTCACGCGTGCCATCAAAGAGGCTGAATCATGATTAAACAGACAGACAATAGCCACACCCCGCAGGTGTCGGTGGCTGTGATAGACAATTACGACTCCTTCACCTATAATCTCGTTCACCTCGTGCGCAGTCTTGGCCCACAGGTCACCGTCTTCCGCAACGACCAGTTTGACTTGCCCGACCTTGCCGACTATGACAAACTCTTGCTTTCGCCCGGTCCAGGCATCCCGTCAGAGGCAGGGCTGCTGCTCGATGTCATCCGCACCTACGCCGCCACCAAACCTATTCTCGGCGTGTGCCTTGGCCATCAGGCTATCGGCGAGGCCTTTGGTGCCCGGCTTACCAATCTTGCCGAGGTCTTCCACGGTGTGGCGACCGAGGGTACCAATCTGCAGCGCGACTACATCTTCCGCGACCTTCCTCCACGCATTACCATGGGCCGTTACCACTCTTGGGTGGTCGAGAGATCGTCTCTGCCGGCCTGTCTGGAGGTGACCGCCGAGAGCGACGAGGGCTTTGTCATGGCACTACGCCATCGCGACTACGACGTCCATGGCATCCAGTTCCATCCAGAGAGTGTGCTCACGCCCCAGGGCGCCACTATCGTCAGCAACTGGCTGAAAGGCTAAGCCCGTGACAGTCATCCTACCGATGGTGACCCCTTCGGCATAACAAAAAATCCGCATAGTGAGTCTATGCGGATTTTCTGTTATCTTGGGGATGCTGTTTACAACTTCACTTTGCGCTTTGCGCCCTTGCTCTCGTTGCCTACGCGGTCGAGGGCAGTCACTACGTAGGTATATTTGTCCGTTCCGCCATTGTAGGGCAGCCGGTAATAGGTGTCATAGGTTATCTCGACGATTTTGGAAGCGTCCGACAGGTTTACTTTCTCGCCCTTGGCGAAGCGGTAAATGACATAGCGGCGCGCCTCGTCGCCCCATTTCTTCGCTTTGGGAGCCGACCAGTAGAGCATCAGTCCGTCTTCTGTCCACGCGTCACCCATCTTGGCTGGCTTCTTGGGCGCCTTGCTGTCCAGGAAAGGCATGTATGGAGGCAGAGCCTTTGACTTCCAGTATACGTTGCGCAGCATGGTGCCGTAGCTACCCATGTCTTCGGCAGCCACCTTGGCATACCAGAGCACGGTGCCACTCACGTTGCGCAACTGGCGGTGCAGACTGAACTTGGCAGCCATCTGATGGGTGTTGGGGTTGGCAGGGTCGCTGTTCTGTACGGTGTTCTCGATGCTCTCGCCGATGTAGAGCGGACGGTTGGCCATGTGTTTAGCCCACCATTTGATGAGCTTTTCATAGTCTGCCAATGGATGACCGATGTGCCAATAGAGCTGTGGCACGCAGTAGTCTATCCATCCGTTGTTGACCCACAGCAGCACGTCGGCATAGAGCTGGTCGTAGTTCTGCAGTCCATTGGTGTCGCTACCTATGGGCGAACTCTTCTTGTTGCGGTAGATACCAAAGGGCGACACGCCAAACTTGACCCAAGGCTTGAGCTTGTGCACGTGCTCGCCCATCTCCTTGACAAAGAGATTGACATTGTAGCGGCGCCAGTCGCCACGGTCGGCTATACCATTATTATATAAGGCGTACTCACGGTCATCGGGGATGGGGCGTCCGCCTTCGGGGTAGGGGTAGAAGTAGTCGTCGATGTGTATGCCGTCGATGTCATAGCGGCTCACGATGTCGTCGACCACCGAGAGGATATAGTCGCGGTTCTCCTTGAGTCCCGGGTTGAGCACATAGAGACCGCCATACTCGAACGCACGCTCAGGGTGAGTCTTGAGGATGTGGTTGTCGGCCAGACGGGTTGGGCTCTTCATGCGGGCGCGATAGGGATTTATCCACGCATGAAACTCCATTCCGCGGCGGTGACACTGTTGTATCATCCATGCCATTGGGTCCCAGTAGGGAGATGGAGCCTTGCCCTGCACTCCGGTGAGGTAACGGCTCCACGGCTCAATCTTGCTCTCGTAGAGGGCGTCACATTCGCCGCGCACCTGGAAGATGATGGCGTTGGCGCCATCCTTTTCCAGCTCGTCGAGCTGATGGGTGAGCATCTGCTGTATTTCTGCTGTCGATTTACCCAGATACATGCCGTTGACAAACTGCATCCAAGCGCCTCTGAACTCACGTTTGCCCCCGTCGGCATACATGCTGGTAGGAGCGAGCAGCCATAGGGCTGCCACCATTACAATCAGTAGTTTTTTCATTATTTGGTTTTGTTCCTCTGTTTTCTACTACAAAAATACGATGATTGTCGAGGATATCAAAATAATCAAGGAACAAATTGTAAAAAAGCCTTTATCTTCCTTCACTTTTCCCTCTTCAGCACCATGCTGTGGCGCTATGGGCGTGTCGATTGCGTCTCTGTCGGGCACAAACGACAAATCCGCCATGACAGAGACAGATGCCCTTGTCGTGGCGGATTGGCTGGTTATCGTGACCGACAGCTTAGAAGCGGTAGCTCAGCGTTGCCATCACCTGGTTGCGGTCGTGGCTCACCTTGGTGGCTCTTACGATGCAGTTGTTGTCGGGGTTGGTGTCACCGTAGTAGCTCATGAAGGGGTAGAAGTCACCATTGGTATGGCTGTACTGGTAAGCCAGGTCGAGGTTGATGTTCTTGCTGGCTTGGAAACCCAGACCCAGAGTGAAGCGGTTGGTGGCGTCGGTAGAGGTGGCTTAGCCCGAACCGGGAGACTCGAGCGAACCGTCGCGGAAGCCGTTTTCGTCGAAGACGGCAGAAACCCAGTTGTAGCCTGCGCGCAGAGCCAATGTAGGCAGTGGCTTGAACTCGGCACCCAACTTGAGGGTATGCACACCCTTGAGCGTGCGCTCGGTATGGGCGTTCATCACGTCGTCGCTGCTGCTGGTGTCATAGGCGTCGCCGTACCATGGGTCGTAGTATGTGCCGTCTATCACGCGGTTGTCTATGCTGCCATAGTCAGAATACTCATAGGTAGCACCCAGGGCGAGGTAGCTGCCCACGGTGTGGCCCAGACTCACGCCAAACTTCCACGGAGTATATATCTTGTACTCGTAGTTGCAGTAGTTCCTGATGTAAGCGCTGCTGTTGTTATCCGACAGGTTTCCGCTGTACTGTACAAAGCCGCTGCCGGCGTCGCCCCTCAGTTTCAGGTCATAGAAGACAGGGCTGTTGATGTACAGACCCACGCGGAAAGGCGAGCCGTCAACGGGCAGGAAGATGGCACCCACCTTGACATCGACACCAGTACCGTCTATCTTCAGCCGTTCGGCAGAGGCACCGTTGGTGTTCTGCTCCAACTGCTCAAAGTAGGTGCTGCTGGAGCGATAGTTCACATCGTGTAAGCCCGCGGTGACTCCGAGGTAGAAGTTGTTGCTCACAGCGCCACTGATGTTGAAGTCGTAGACGCCGATGTAACCATGCTGGTACTGGCCGAAGTCAAAAGCCTGGCCGTTGTAGTAGTCCATGTATTTTTTGCCCTGGTCGTCGGTCTTCTCGAGTATCTTCTTGTAGTTGGCATCGATGGCGTTCCAGCCCCATTCGCCCACCTTGTCGCACTTGATGGCCGAGAGCTTGTTCTGCGAAGCCATGGAGAGTGCGCCACTGGCAGTAAGTATCTGGTCGAAGTTGCGGCTCTTGTGGTAGTTGAATCCCACATTGATGCAGGGCTTGCCGTTAATCTTGAGCGGAGCCACGATACCTATCTGGTCAAAGCTGGCATTGGTCTTGTGACCGCCGCTCACGCTGTGGCTCTCCACGCCGTTCTGCCATACCAGTCCGCCGGTGACACTCACCTGGGTACGGCTGAAGAAGCCTGTACCGGCAGGGTTGCTGGTCATCGTCGAGATGTCGGCACCCAGCGCCTCCATAGCGCCACCCATACCTACGTAGCGGGCGGTACCGTTGAGGTCGTTGCCGATGAGCTTGGTATCTTGATATGTCTCCTGGGCGGTGGCTGTCAGGGCAGTCATCGAAGCCAACAGGGCAAAAAACAAATTCTTGGTATTCATAATCTTATCTGTTTGTTATAGTTCTCAACTGTGTGTTGGGGGTTGTGTTATCGGTGTCCGCCACCAAAGCGTCCGCCGCCACCACCACCGGTGTGTCCGCCGCCGAAGCCGCCCCCGCGTGAACCGCCAAATCCGCCGCCAAACGAACCAGAGGGCATCGATGGCGTGCTGGGACGCCCACCGAAGTTATAGTTGTCCTGGCGGGTGGGGTTGTTGCGGTTGCCGAAGGTGCGGTTGTCGTAGGTACGACTGTTGCGACCGCCGAACGAGCGCGTGCCGTTCTGTCCGTAAGCCACGCTGCGTCCCGCCCCAAGAGCGGTAGCCGGCATAACTGCCACGGCTGCCACTGTGGGTGACATAGACGCCGCCCCAGTAGCCCGGCCATCCCCAACCATGGTAGTAACCTGGCGATCCCCAACCTGCATAGTAGTAGGGATTGTACCAGCCATAGTAGCCATAATATCTGGGATACCAGGGGTCGTAGAACGGGTCGCCATACCATGGGTCATACCACGCCCAACGCCAATAATAGGGCGAATATCCATAACTATAGCGGTAGCTGTAGAGCCAAGGGTCGTAGTAGCCGTCCCATCGGCTCATGCGGCGGCTGTAGGCAAAGTCGTCGTCGACAGCGTTGTTGCGGTATTTGGCCACAAAGGTAGTGTCTACATACACCGAGTCGGGATAGACACCATTGCCCTGCTGAAACTGGATGATGTCGTTGCCCAGACTGTCATTGCCCAACTTCTGATAGTGGCTCCAGTATTTGCCACGACGGTTATATTCATCCACATCACGGTTGCTGCCCACATAGTATGCGGGCTCTGTGTCGGCCGAAGCCTGCGCCTTCTTCTTCGGTGTGAAATAGAGGTCATCCTGTGCCATCGCCGAGAGCGGTAGAGCACAGAGAAGCACTGCAAGAATATACAATTGTTTCATATCTCTTATTACTTTTAATAGCTATTCAGTATCTTACACTGCAAAATTAGTACCATTGTCACTACAAAATTAAGGAAAAACCCTAAAGGATGGTAGGTTTTTCCCTATTAATTTATAAATTTGTAACGCAATTATAAAAGTTTAATCAATAGGAGTATATATATGAAGTATTTGGCAGCCCATTTCGAGATTGCTTGCATGGACGACATGATGCAGATTGCCCGCGACCTGCTCATGGATGTGGCCGGCGAAGCGGGTTTTGAATCCTTTGAAGACACCGAGCGTGGCGTTGACGGTTATGTGCAGGAACAGCTCTTCGACCGCCAGCTGCTCGACGATGGTATAGCTTCCTTTCCGCTCGACGGAGTAAGCATTGTATATAATATTAATAAGGTGGAGGACCAGGACTGGAACGCTGTGTGGGAAGAGCAGGGCTTTGAGCCTATCGACATCGACCACCGCGTGGTGGTCTACGATGCCAAGGGCGAGGTGCCCCAGCACGATGCCGGCGCCGTGATGATAGGCATCGATGCGCGTCAGGCTTTCGGCACAGGTACCCACGAGACCACGCAGATGATAATCGCCTCGCTGCTCGATATGCAGCTCGAGGGCAAGAGCGTGCTCGACTGTGGCTGTGGCACCGGCATCCTCTCGATAGCCGCCGCCAAGTGTGGCGCCACGCACTGCGTGGGCTACGACATCGACGAATGGAGTGTGGACAACAGCCGCCACAATGCGCAACTCAATGGCGTGGATATGCAGGTGCTGCTGGGCGACGCGTCGGTCACAGCCACGCTCAATGAGAAGTTCGATGTGGTTCTGGCCAACATCAATCGCAACATCCTGCTGGCAGACATGCCTGCCTTTGTCAGCGTGATGAAGGAGGGTGGGGCGCTCATATTGAGCGGTTTTTATCCCTCCGATGCCGCCATGCTCTGCGACAAGGCTGCCACCTTGGGTCTCACGCTCACCGCGCAGAAGAGCAATGGCGACTGGGCGTGCCTCATGTTCAGCAAGTAGACTAAGATGCTCCGCACCGGATGTTCCGGCAGCAGAACGACCGATAAGACGACCGCCGCACGGATGACCACTGGTCCCTGTGCGGCGGTCGTCGGTATATGTGCCACTGCTGTCAGCCCGTGGCAGCATCGCCAAAAGTCTGCCGTGATGCTTTCTAAACACAATGCGTGGTGGGAAACGTGTAATTCAAACCTTGCAACCATCATTTCATACTTGGAATTTCTAAATTCCAACTTTGAAATCATCGTGAAGATGGTCGCGGCAGAGTTGGCGTTATCCTCCTATGTGCTGAAGGTGCCCTCTACGCTTGTGGGGATACCCTCTACGTTGGTGGGGATACCCTCTACGCTGCTGGGGATGGTCACGGCGCCGACATAGTGGCATGCGGCCATGACGGAAACGGACGGCAGGGATGTAGAT
>ERZ1034998.1348-NODE-1348-length-14431-cov-6.064900_pt1 | contig 14431 bp, 11 predicted proteins | sample MGYA00520621_ERZ1034998 | MGnify/ENA primary metagenome ERZ1034998 (study PRJEB33766, sample SAMN09781748) | gut metagenome | biome: gut microbiome | host: Homo sapiens | place: Madagascar | study: EMG produced TPA metagenomics assembly of the PRJNA485056 data...
GGCCTCCAGAGCCACAATCTGGCGCGCTAACCAACTGCGCTATACCCACCATATATAATGAAAAATGTGCCCGAAGGGATTCGAACCCCCGACCCACGGCTTAGAAGGCCGTTGCTCTATCCAACTGAGCTACGGACACATAGCTTATGTAAAAACTTCTTACATAAAGAGCGGGTGATGGGAATCGAACCCACGTATCCAGCTTGGAAGGCTGGTGTTCTACCATTGAACTACACCCGCATAAAGTCGGGGTGACAGGATTCGAACCTGCGGCCTCCTGGTCCCAAACCAGGCGCTCTAGCCAAACTGAGCCACACCCCGAAAGGTTATATTTTAATGCGTCATTTCGTGACGCACTAACGATTATATATTAGGAGGTATGGCTTGTCAACAACTTTTTAAAATTTCTTCAAATTTTTCTATCCTTACGATATGCTTCCATGCGCCCTGAGAAGCTCCTTCATCGCACGCAGTCCTTTGCCGCGGTGGCTGATCGCATTCTTCTGCTCACGGGAGAGCGCTGCGGATGAACATCCAAACTCATCCAGATAAAAGATCGGATCATAGCCAAAGCCATTCTCTCCCTCCGGCTCGTCCCCGATATAGCCCTCCATCGTCTGTCGCGTCACAAGCTCCGTCTTGTCCGGAAGAACTGCTGCAATGGCACACACGAACCGCGCCGTGCGCTTCTCCTTCTCTACACCCTCCAGACGGTCTAAAAGTGCCCGGTTCTTTATCGTGTAGGAAGTGTCCTCCCCAAGATATCTTGCGGAATACACGCCCGGCTCCTTGTTGAGATAGTCGATCTCCAGCCCGGAATCATCCGCCAGCACGATCGCATCCGTATATGCTGCAACAGCTCTCGCCTTGATCAGTGCATTCTCCTCAAACGTCTTGCCGTCCTCCACGATGTCGACCGTTATCCCCGCATCCTTCATGGAGATGACTTCCACATTCATATCCTGCATGATCTCGCGGATCTCGCGCATTTTATCCTTATTCCCGGTTGCAAAAACTATTTTCGTCATATTAAAATCCTTTCTCGAATGCTTCAAAAATTGCATTGTATATTCCCTCTGCCGCCAGCGCCTGATACTCCGGCGTAGAAAGATTTTTCAGTTCGTTCTTGTTCGTCATGTAGCCGACCTCGATCAGCGCGACCGGCACCTCGCTCGTCCGGACGATATAGATCCGGTCGCCCGCTACCAGTCCCAGATCCTTGCTCTTTAGGATTCCAGCCACATTCTTCTGGCAGATATCCGCAAACATTTCACTGGATAGCTCGGACGTATCCGACTCGCTATACAACACCTCCGTTCCATGTCTGCCGGAAAAGCTGTTGGTGGAGGTGGCATTGCTATGTACGCTGATAAACAGGTCAGCATCGCATTTGTTGGCAAGCTGCACGCGCTGGTCAAGTGTCGGGTTCGCGTCATCCGTCCGGGTATAATACACTCCGATATTTTCCGGACAAGCATCCAGAAGCTCCTTTAGCGCACAGACAATGCCAAGATTGACGTTTTTTTCCTCAATATCATTCTTGCACGCCCCGGAAGCCCGTCCTCCGTGTCCCGCGTCTACCACGATCACTTTATCATACACGTCATGCGGATCGACAAAATCCAGATAAAGATTTTCTTCCCGGTAATCCTGCACAAGCTCATATACGCGGTCAAGGGTAAGAACGATCACACTCTCCTCATCCGTCATGTAATAGGATAATTCCGCAATATGGTCACAGGTTCCGCGGACACGGTACTGGGAAAAATAGTCCTTGATACTGCCCGGAATATGGATATAGACCGTCTGCGTCAGGTATATATTTTCAATCTGTATGTCCTTGTATTCCACGTTTTCCGGAAGCTCGATCTGCAGCTGTGCACCGATATTCTCCTCCGGTTTCTCGATCACCGCCGGTATTTCCACCACCGATGCATTTTCCTGAAGCACCGGCTCCGTCTTGGCAGTCAGATATGCTGCTTCCTGTGACTGCTCCGCTGCAAGTACTGCATTCTCATGCACCTTCGGGAGCACCAGAAGCGTGGCACACACCACGACCGTCAAAAATCCGGTAAGAACCGTGATCCATTTCAAAATAATCTCATCCATACTAATTATCTTTTGCGAATGCCTTGATACACAAGTTACATTCCTTCTGGCTTAAAACACTTTTAAATACCTTTCCGTTATAGCTGATATAGCCTTCCCCATCGGATAAGTCAACGCTTTCGTAGGCTTCCTCACCCGGATTGTTTTCAATCGCCATCGGGTGTGTCGCGCCCGGCGTGTTGATGTAGAGGACAACCGCAAACCGCTCACCCTTTTCCACTGCCACCGGAGTCTGAAAATCTATCGTATAGTACCCTGCCTGATCAAGCGTACCCTCTGCGACCTTAACGCGGTTTTCAAATGAATCCTCATCCGCAAAGTCACTTACCATGTAAAGCTCGTAGGACGTATTGGAACCGGTTGCATAGAAGGATGCGGCTGCAATCTGCTCATCTGCCTGCGCAGTAAAGACGTTCGCTCCGTACATATCCTCCTTGTCATAGCCCATCTTGTTGACCCAGCCGCACAGATCGCTCTGGTAAATGCGGTCATAATTGTCCGTGCTCTCGATGCCGGTGTAAACCACGTTATGGGTTCCGATGTTCGTGTCGTAATAGGAGACATAGAAAACGCCATCCTCGCCGAACTCTTCGCCCCAGCTGTTCTGGCAGATAAAAGCGCCATCGCCTTCGAGCGGGATTGAGAAATGATCCTTGGAATAATTGTCATCCCAGCCGATGATAACGACATCGTGATTCGGCTTTTCCGTACCAATATAGCAGTAAGCACCTGTCTGGCTGTTGTAGTATTCCGTGTCGCCACTCGATGTCTTTAACTGGCTGTACAATGAGGACTGCACCCCGCCATACTTAAATACGGCAGTCTTGATGCCCTCGTAATCCTTACCATCGATAATGCGCATCTCCTGCACATGGTACACAGGCTTTAACGAAGGATTGGACACTCCATCCCCATAAGGATCGTCTGCCTCATACACCGGTCCCTGCCAGGCTGCCAGATACGCCATTCCCATCGTATATACGCCGCCGTCATTCTGATCCACATTGAATGAATTACTAAGTGTCATATGATCGACGGAAAACAGCTCCTCCTTTTCCGGCAGCATCGCAGACTCAAGCGCACTGATCGCCGCAAAGCCCCAGCAGGTGCCATACGAACCCTGATTGCGGATCATGGATACCCTGCCCCGGTCTCTTAGGTCATACGTCTGCGGAACGATCGTCGTGCTCTCAGACGTATCCACTGTCTGGAGTGTGCTGTTTAGAATATCGAAGCTGCAGCTGTACCCAAGCAGATTGGACAGATCATTTAAACTGACATAGTATTCCCCGTCGATTCTGGTAAGCGGAGACTGGATCTGCTGCTCTTCTTCGCTGCTTAGTGCAATCTTCTCGTGCAGTGTCATCGTTGCGCTGTAATTGTGCTTTTCAACCAGCAGCGCCTTCCCATTGTAGATATGCACACTGCAATTAAAAGCATCGCGAAGCAATGACACCGGGAACATGATATTGCGGTCATTGTTCATGTAAAAAGGAATATCTTCATTGGTAAATTCCTTATTGTCGATCACGACACGCAGCAGGCTGTTGTTTACATCATCAGCGATCATCGGATACCATATTTCCTTTTCCAGATTGCCGCCGCGGAACTGTCCGAGCTGTGCATTGTCCATCGCCATAATATGAAATTTGAGAAAGAATGTAAACGCAATTATGATCGTAAAAACGATATAGCGCTTTGAATATTTCATTTACTGCTCCGTTTCTTTCTGAATTTTAGTCTTTGGTGGCTTCGGTCCCATAAACTGATAAAAATAGGTCTTTATCATACCGTTGTAAATCTTTCGGTTCTTATCCGCTTTTCTTCCGATATAACGCTCTGCATCCTCATAGCTGGTGATCATATACAGTGACCAGCTGTCAAGTCCTGCAAATGCCTGCCCGATCTGGGTGTAAAGCTCCGGAAGTGCTTTCTTCTCCTCCAGGCGTTCCCCATACGGAGGGTTGGTTATGATAAAGCCGTATTTCTTCGGATGCCGCAGCTCTGCGACCGGACGCTGCTGGAAATGGATCAGATGATCTACCCCTGCGCGCTTCGCATTCTCTCTTGCAGCCTTTACCACCTCGCCGTCAATGTCAAAGCCCTGGATGTCCGTCTTGATGTCGGTGTCCACCAGCTCCCTTGCCTCCTCCACAGTGTCATACCACAACTGCTTCGGGATCAGGTTCGTCCACTGTTCCGCCGTAAAGGAACGGTTCATGCCCGGCGCGATATTGGCTGCGATCATGGCTGCCTCGATTGGAAATGTGCCGCTTCCGCAGAACGGATCGACCAGAATACGGTCTTTGCGCCAAGGCGACAACAGGATCAGCGCCGCGGCAAGTGTCTCCGTGATCGGAGCCTTGCTCGTCATCAGGCGGTATCCGCGCTTGTGCAAGGATTCCCCGGAAGTATCGATGGTCACCATAACCTCGTCCTTTAATAAAAAGATCCTTACCGGATACGGCGCACCATCTTCCTCAAACCAATTCACATCATAATACTGCTTCATCCGCTCAACCATCGCCTTTTTGGCAATGGACTGGATATCGGATGGGCTGAACAGCTTGCTCTTAATGGAGGATGCCTTCGTCACCCAGAATTTGCCGTTCTTTGGGATATAGTTCTCCCATGGAAGTGCCTTGATGCCCTCAAACAGTTCGTCAAATGTCTCCGCATGGAAGCGTCCGACCTGAAGCAGCACGCGCTCTGCGGTGCGCAGAAAAATGTTGGCTCTGCAGATTGCCTCCTCGTCGCCCTCAAACGTGATCCTTCCGTCCTCTACCTTTACAATCTCGTATCCCAGATCATAGATTTCTCTTTTTGTCACTGCCTCCATGCCAAAATGGCAGGGAACCACAAGTTGATATGTTCTCATATGTGCTTATCCTATTCTATCGTACATTTGCTTTTATTTTTACATATTTCCGTCAATTTTGAAATAGCTTTTGCCTATTTATTTTGCAAATATTTCATCATCGCCGGGTATCCGCCGATCACCGTTGCCGTCCGATACCCCTGCATACCGAATCTGCGCGCAAGCTGCATGCTTCCACCCCCATGAGAGCAGTAAAAAACAAGCCTTCGCTTTCCCGGAAGCATTTTCTCCCAGCGGTCTGCATCCTCATATGGAAAATTTCTTGCACCGCACCAATGTCCTTCCATATATTCTTCCCGCGAGCGCACATCGATCAGGATTCCGTTCTCCTTCGCCAGATACTGATCAAGATTTCTCGGATACACAATATCGAAATTCATAAGAAACGCCTCAAATGCCCTTTTCCCGTTTCTATACGATATGCTTCCGGGATTGGTATGTGTATGTCCTGGTACTATCTTCCCATTGTTTTCCGTCCATGCCTATCATAAAATAGCCCTAGAAAAAGCACTTGCTTTTTCTAGGTTATACCTCTTATTAATTATTTATACTCCCCTCAGAAAAGCCTCACAGATGTGAGGCTTTTCTATTTCCATATATGCACTTGTAACAACTCTATTTCTTCACCGCAGCCTTTACTATCCGATCCTGTCCTGTCGTCTCCTGCGGATGCGGTTTAAGTGCTGCTCAAAATATCCCTTATTGATAAACTCCGCCAGAACATACTGCTCCAGTACCGGAACCGTGCAGGAAAACGCTCCGGAGCTCTGCTTATACAAACCGGTCAGATGCTCCGGAAGGATCATGTAGCCCATACGGATTGATGGTGACAGGCTCTTCGTAAAGGTGTTGATATAGATGACCTTCTGGCTGTTATCCAGCATGAACAGCGTCTCAATCGGTTTCCCCGGCATGAAGAACTCGCTGTCAAAATCATCCTCCACAATATAGCGTGACTCCACCCCGGAAGCCCATTTCAGGTATTCATACCGCTTTCCGATCGTCGCGGTAACGCCGGACGGGTAGCTGTGAAACGGTGTGACATGCAGCACATCTGCTTGCGTTGTCGCAAGTGCCTCCGTCACGATTCCGTCCGTTCCCATCTTAAGCTTCTGGCAGTGTGCGCCCGTAGCCTCGTATACGGTCTGGATCTGTGAATAGGACGGATCTTCGATCCCGTACAGCTTGTCATTGCCAAACATCCGCACGACAGCTCCGTATAAGTATTCCGCTCCGGAACCGATGATGATCTGCTGCGGCTGCGCATACACACCACGATAGCGCAGAAGGTATTCCGCAATGCTGTTGCGAAGGATCGCACACCCCTCGTTCGGAGAGCGTGCTAACAGATCCTCCCCGTACTCAGATATAACGCTCCGTACCGTCCGAAAATACAGAGATGTCGGGAAAAGCTCCGAGGTATCGCTGCCGTATTTGCGCTCGATCGGAAGCAGATCGATCTTATGCGATTGTTCATCCCCATGCCCCGCGGCATTGATCTCGCACACATAGTATCCGCTGCGCTCCTGCGTCTCGATATAGCCCTCCGCCTTCAGCATCTGATACGCATTTTCCACCGTGATCAGGCTGATTCCAAGATGTTCTGCCAGCGTGCGCTTCGATGGAAGCTTCTCCCCATTTTTCAGAGATCCGGATAGTATGTCTTTCTTGATTTCCTTATACAAATAGTAATATTTGGATTCCGTGTTCCGATTATCTATCTGGTAGGTACGCATATCGGCCTCCACCTTGTGTTTCTATTTTTCGTGCTGTTATCAGTCGTCCACCGCTACAAGCGAAATGTTTTTAATCCTGCCAAATACCGGTGGCGTATCCATGCGGACACCCACCTGAACCTGACCGGCATCAAGCATCAGATTGTCAATGCTGTATGTCACGAACCGCACATCGGCCGGAAAGATCGTCTTCTTCTGCTCCTCCTGCCCATTGCAGGAAATGATCCGGATAAACAGCTCCACCTTAACTCCAGTCGTGTTGGTTCCACGATAGTCCACAGACAGGCGGTACGTTCCGCGCCTGCTGATATTCACATCCCGGAATATCGAAAACGTAAAGTTGCTCTTCGCAGCGACATAGACCTCGCCATCCCGGAAGTCAGTCTCTACGTCCTTTGGATTTTTTGTCGTCCACCAGCCTTTTTCGCCCTCGGAGAAATCTCCGTTTGGCACAAGGTTGGTTCCGGTCGGAAGCTCCGAATCGTCACTTACTGCGTACAACGCATTCATATATTCATCCAGATTGGAGATTGGCGGGTACATCGGATTAAAGTCCCGGTATGCTTCAAAGGAGCATAATGCCTTCCCATGCTCGTCCAGCATACCCATATTTTCATCCCAGGTTCCATATGTGCGTCCCGGAATACAAAGCGGCTCCCAATAATATACGCCGGTCGGATGCTCCTTCGACGCCTCGGATGCAATCTGCATGATAAGCGATAACGACTTTTTCTGTTCCTCCTGTCCTGCCGGAAGTCCCGCCGTCTTCATCAGATCCGCGGATACGTGTTCTCCCTCGCAGTGTCTCCATGGATGAGCAGTCTCCACAACATAAACCGGAAGCTGATAGCGCTCGATCAGCTGCTCCATCGAGCTCTTTAAATCCATAAAGGTTCCATGCCAGAAGGAGTAGAAAGAGATACCAATCGCATCGATTGGCTCCATACCCGCCGCAAATACCGCGTCAAACCATTCCTTCAAATAGAAGAACCTTCCCCCCTGGTCTAAGTGGATCATCACGGAAATATCTCTGGAAACTTCTCTTACCGCATGAATCCCCGCATTGATCAGCTCCGCAAGGTTCTTGTAATTTGGTACCGCGCCGTCCGGGAAAAGCATTCCGCTTCGGATTTCATTGCCAACCTGCACAATGTCCGGAAGGCAGCCCTCCTTCTCCATGGTGCGAAGAACATCCCTCGTGTAGGTGTATACCGCCTCCTTTAATTCCTCAAAGCCAAGATTCTCCCATGCATGCGGCTTGCGCTGCTGTCCCGGATCTGCCCAGAAATCCGAATAATGGAAATCCAGCATGAAGTGCATGTCGTTTTCCTTTATCTTCTTTGCCATCCAGATGGTATGTCCGAGGTCACAATATCCCTTAGCGTCCTCAACCAACCCCGGATCATTCCATATACGCAGGCGCACAGAATTGATATTGTTCTCCTTCAATAATTCAAACGGATCAACACATCTTCCATCCGCTGTATAAAATTTTTCTCTTCCGTCCAGATGCTCCGGCAGGGAAGAAATATCAACACCTTTTAAAAACTTCATCTGTTCTTTTCTCTTTCTTGCACTTTTTACTTCATACATTTTCTTATCTGCCATGACCAGATACTCATCCAATGTACGAGGGCTCTTCGGGTCGGTAATGATGACACCATCGCTGACATGGATGTTGTCCTGCAAAAATTCATCGTTCACCCTGCGGATAAATGCCTCGCACTTACTGATCGTTGCATCTGCCCAAAACACAACAAACTCGTCACCGCCAAACCGATACACAAGTGCTTCTTTTGATTTATTGCGCTCCAGAACATCCGCGATCTTCTTTAAAACTTTATCCCCATACTCATGTCCGTAAGTGTCATTGAGAAGCTTAAATCGGTCAACATCAAAAAATACCATCGCACATGGGATATTCCGACTCTGGCATTTTTCAAACTGTGGCACGATCATCTCATTGTACGCGACACGGTTGTAGAGCTTGGTAAGCGGATCGCGGTTGTAGACATTCTTAAGCTTCATCTGCTTGTACAGGCTGTCCAGCTTTGAGACAAACACCGAATGTACATCATAAAAATATGGATTTGCGTATAAAAATATCGGATTTTTCAGGATCGTATACCCAATGAGCTGTTCGCGGAAATGGATTGGGCAGAACATATACTCGCTGTCCACGCCATTCTTGTCCATATATTCTTCCAGAATGCTCTCATCCGTTATCTCGATTGCACCACTTCTGCCTGCAGCGTAGCCGACAGTCATATTCTGCCGCTGGTACGCTTCGGTCGGAAAAACGGTATCGATATCGGCATCGATCAGCCGCTTGTCGACCACGATGTATACCTCATCGCATTTTAACGACAAAATGTACTCCGTAAAGTTCTTAAATGCCGAATAAAAATCGTTGCATTCCGCGATCCGGTTCTCAAGTGACATAACCGCCTCTTCATCCGTTTCACGCTTCACCCGATACTCGATCTGCCACTTGGCATAATCCCGGTAATCCACACGACCGCTGTTCGGGCAGCCGCAGCTCTCTCCGAAAATGCACTCCGATGTAAAATAATGAAACGGTTCTACGTTTTCACCCTTCCAGATGCTGGATAAAACCTGTAACGCAGCACCACCGATATTTCCACGGTTGTGCTCCACGGTCGAAATCTGTGGCTTAAAGTATGCCGCCTTGTCCAGATTGTCGAAACCCGTAACCAGAAAATCCTGCGGAATCTCATATCCTAACCGCATTGCTGCCGAACACAGCCCCGCTGCAATATTATCGTTTGCGCATACGAAGGCACCCGGAAGCTTTCTGCCCTGCTCCACCCATTCCTGCATGTAACGTTCGCCCGTTGCGAAATCGAAATCTCCGCAAAGAATCCGCTCGTTTCCTGCCGGCAGACCATACTCTGCCATTGCCTCCTCAAAAGCCGCGCGCCGCATCTGATTCTCATAGTTGTAATCCGGTCCGCCCGCGAACACAAAATCCCTGCAGCCGTGTACCTGATAGAGGTGATCGATCATCTGCCGAAACAGCTTCTTATTGTTATTTCCCACATAATAAAAGCCATCCACAGCATATGAGATACTCACCACCGGGATTGAAAGCGTCTTTAAAACTTCAACGATCGACCGAATCGTCTCCTGATCCGTGATATTGGTGCCATCAAAAATAACGCCGTCATACGCTTCCCAGTTTGGCAGCGTATACAGCTTGTACTCACCGTCATTGTACTTCTTATCGTGGCTCCAGTTGCCATTCGTATTGAACTGATGCAGACAGATTTCTTCGCCCAGCCCCTTTACATTCCCCATGATGCCATCTACCCAGGAATATGTAACCAGCCGTTTCCATCCATCTGATATCAAAGCAATTTTTTTCATCAGATTATGCTGCCTTTCCATATATTCACTTTAAATAATAGCATGTTTATGCCACATATTCAAATGTAAAAAGTGCGCAAGGCGCACCGCAAAAAAGCAGGAACGATTTAAATGTCCCTGCTTCTTATGCCTATCTTTTGAAAAAAGTATTCTATCCCCTCATAAATGCTTGGCTATGCTTTCCAGGGAATCCTTAAATGCTGAAGAAAATCCGTTGATTGTGCTTTCATCCATCGGAGTTGAAAGAACCACAAGTCCCCTTGGTGCTACAAAATAGCCTCTCTTAAGCATTTCTAAATGCATCACTTTCGCCAGTCCCTTATCCGACTTAGTAACCTCAAGATAATTATCTGGTATACCTTTGATAAAGTGAAAATTTAAAAGCGATCCTGACCGTGTAGCGCATCCATCTATTCCCGTAGTAGCAAAAGCATCATCTATGTTTTTTTGAAGCATGACTCCCAAATGGTCAAGTCTCCTTGCATCCTCATCCTTGTACTGAATAAGCGACGCATAACCAGCGGCCATCGTGCATCTATTGCCATTAAATGTGCCAGACTGCGTAACTGGCGATTTTCCTGTTGCATTAAACACGTCCATTACATCCCTGCGACCACCCACGGCACCAACCGGAAGGCCTCCCCCTATAATCTTACCAAAGGCCGCTATATCCGGAGTTACACCGTAAAGCTTCTGCGCGCCTCCCTCCGAAAGTCTGAGAGCCTGCACCTCATCAAAAATAAGAAGGCATCCATATTTTGTGCAAAGATTCCGAAGTGCTTCCATAAATTTCTGGGTAGCAGGAATTACTCCGCCTGCTCCAAGAAACGGTTCCACAATTATTCCTGCGATTTCATCATGATGCTGATCCATAACATTTGTAGCGGCTTCAATATCATTGTAAGGAATCACAAACATTTCTGAGGCGAGTTTATCGCTCACGCCACCAATATCTGGTCTTGGAACAAGATTGTTCTCCGGGTGTTCATAATCGATCTTCGGCGGGCAGACATTGTATTCCATCATATCTGTGGTTCCGTGGTAGCCACCAAACATTTTTACAATTCCATTCTTCCCAGTAAACACCTTCGCTGCCCTTGTTGCAAAAAGTGTAGCCTCCGTGCCCGAATTGCAAAATCTGACTGTATCTACGCATGGAATCCTTTCCGACATAAGCTCGGCAAGTCTGACTTGATCCTCAATTCCAGCTGGACAGGCAGTTCCTCTGCTGGCTGCATATTCAATAGCTTCCGTAATTTTTTCATTGGCATGCCCGTGAATCAAAGATGTGTAATTATTGACAAAATCAATGTATCTATTACCATCCACATCATAGATCACAGCTTTCTTTCCACTCTCAATAGTAAGCGGGTAGGGTGGATAATAAGATACTGTTCTTGTCTCTCCTCCGGCTAAATAAAGCTTTGCTTTTTCAAAAGCCCTTCCTGATAACGGAGTGTACTTTTTATATTCTTCCTTCAGTGTTTCATAATATTCACTGATTCCCATTTTTCTCACCTCTGCTATTCCAAGTTGAAACGGTTTTTTGCAATTTTAACGATTGCCTGGGCAGTACCATCAACACCAAGTGTTCCGCTGTCAAGCATTACATGTATGTGGTTCATGTCATTTGGCAAATAGCCGGCATATTTCATGTGGTAGTTATCTCTCGCCTTATCAACTGCTTTGATTCTCTTTAATGCCTCCTCCGGCTCAAGATTAAGGACATCAACCGAATTTTTTATCCTGCTTCCGTAGGATGCATAAACAAAAACATTAAGCACATTTTCGTTATTTCTTAGAACATAATCCGCACATCTTCCAACAATAATGCATGATTCCTTATCCGCTAGGTTCATAATAATTTTTTCTTGTTCGTCAAAAATTTCATCCTTCATGCTGTCATTACCATTTCCAAGTGGAAACTGCATTCCAAAAAACTTACCACCATGGCTTTCTTCCTGATCGCTAATCTTTGAAACGGGTACTCCTAACTTTTTTGAGGTAGCTTCAACAATATCTCTATCGTAATATTCAATATCCATAAGCTCTGCTACGCGCTGAGCCACTTGACGACCAAGACTTCCAAACTGACGGTTCAAAGCAATTACATACTTCATTTTACGTCTCCTTTCAATATTTACTCCGCAAGATTTGTTGTATATCCTTCCTCAACTCCACAGAATACGGACGAATTCATATTCCATTTATCAAAAATTTTCTGAAGCCTTCCATCTTCTTTCATCTCATTAAGTACCGCATTAAATTCCGCAACAAAATCTTTCTCCGATGCCCTAAAGCCAAACCCGGCAACGGCATCCGTAAGCTGAGGAGTGTAATTGTCAAGGTATTTAAGCCCAAGATTTGAATTTTCACCCATTGCAGGCGAAGCCGCAAAGCAATCGCAAAGCACTGCATCCGCCTGTCCCGAAGAAACAGCCTGAAAAGTCAGATCGTTGGATGTATAATAATCAAGAGATCCTACCCTGCCATCAGCTACCATTTCTTCTCCAATCGTAGCGGCTACAGAGCCAGTACAAACCGCAAGTTTCTTTCCAGCCAGATCAGCCTCTGAAGTAATATCAGAGTCCGCTGCTATAAGCACGCAGTCATTTTCATAATAGCTGACATCCGAAAAATACACTCCCTGCTGCATTCTTGCATCCGTAATATACATTCCGTCGCATGTGCAGTCCACGTTGCCATTGTTCAATTCAAGAATAACGGATTCGTAGGCAGTTGGGACAACCTTAATATCAGTAATACCAAGTTCCGTAAGGATGGTTGTGAGAATATCATAATCAACACCCGTCATATTTCCGTCTCCATCTTCATAAATATATGGTGCAAAAAGATCTGCGCCGATTTTAAATCCATCCTTCCGATACTTCTGGAGTGTCTCTGAAACGGTTGAGTCATCCTCGGCAGTTTCTGTTTTTTCAGAAGCGCCTCCTGTATGTCCCTCCGCAGAACCGCAGCCCATCATAAGTGACAATCCAAGTGATGCCATGCATACCATGCTAACTAATTTTCTCTTCATAATTTTGTCCTCCTTTGAAATGCTTTTTTATGCTCGTTTTGTGCGATTCATCCTCTTTTCCATAACTCTCACAACTTGTGAAAGTGGGAGGCTGATAACTAAGTATAAAAGGGCTAATAAAGTATAAGATTCAATCGTCTGGAACGTGGATGCCGCATAATTTTTGGTAACCAAAAGCATCTCCGCAACCGAAATTGAAGCTAATATTGAAGTATCTTTGATCATCGTAATCAAATAATTTCCGAACACCGGAATCGTACTTCTGACCGCCGGAGGAATAATAAACCGAAGCATTACCTGACTTTCGGTGTAACCAAGAGCCAGTCCGGCTTCTTTCTGTCCGTTATCTACAGCAAGAATTGCAGATCTGATCACTTCTGACATATAACATCCATAATTAAGTCCGAAGCCTATCACACCGGCTGTAAAAGCGGTAATTGTTATGCTCCCCCCGGCTAGCTTAAAGAGCGCCGGAATAACAAAGTAGATATAAAAGCATTGAACCAAAAGCGGTGTGCCACGAAAAAATTCGACCACAACCAATAAAACTACGTTGATCACCTTGTTTTTACAAATTCGTCCGATAGCGATTAAAAAACCAAGTGCCAAAGCAATGATAAATGCCAAAGCGGTTATTTCAAGTACTACCAAAAGAGAGCTCATAAGCTTAGGCATCAGATTCACAAACGCATCTCCAAAATGTACTGTCATATCTCATTCCTCCTCTTTCAATACTCTTGCCAGAAACTCCTTTGTCCGAGGATTCTTCGGATGAGTAAAGATGTCCTCCGGCTTTCCTTCCTCCGCCACATATCCATCTGCCATGAAGATTACGCGATCAGAAACTTCCCTTGCAAACTGCATTTCATGCGTAACTACGATCATGGTCATACCGGATGCAGCAATATCTCGCATTACCTGAAGAACATCTCCGACAAGTTCCGGATCAAGTGCGGATGTCGGTTCGTCAAACAGCAGTACATCCGGATGCATTGCAAGTGCTCTTGCAATAGCAACACGCTGTTGCTGACCTCCCGAAAGTGTTTCCGGATAAGCATTTGCAAACTTTTTCAATCCAACCTTTTCCAATAGTTCCATCGCTTCTTGAATTGCCTTTTCTTTGGGCACCTTATTCAGTGTAATCGGGGCTCCGATGATGTTGTCTAAAACTGACTTTCCAGAAAAAAGATTAAATCTCTGGAAAACCATCCCCACCTTTTTTCTAAATAGGTTTTTCGCGAATTTCTTTTCCAGAATATTCTTTCCCTCGTAAAATATCTC
>ERZ1034998.1358-NODE-1358-length-14351-cov-11.968872_pt1 | contig 14351 bp, 9 predicted proteins | sample MGYA00520621_ERZ1034998 | MGnify/ENA primary metagenome ERZ1034998 (study PRJEB33766, sample SAMN09781748) | gut metagenome | biome: gut microbiome | host: Homo sapiens | place: Madagascar | study: EMG produced TPA metagenomics assembly of the PRJNA485056 data...
AAAAGTGAGCGGTATCTGGTCTTGTTGTTTCTTGTATGGAAGCCATACAGGAACATGGCTGCTTCTACGTTGTTGCGTTTTTTCCGTTCTTCAAACGGTATAGACACAACTTGACATCTGACCTCAGCCTTGTCCACATGCTCCTTCTTGAAATACCTATATGACTTCTTGCCATCGGCGTTCTCAAGGACAATCTTCCATTCATCCGGTTTTACCGGGATTGCAGTCTTGATATCTCCTGTGGTCTTGTCCGTGACTTCCAGCGTCTGGTCATCCTTTAGGTTCAGGTCAAAACGTGAAGGCTTTCCCTGCAGACCACCTGAGATAATGTTGATTTTGTGCTTGGCAAATTCTCGATTCTTCTCGCTTTGGTAAGCACCATCGACATAGGCGTTTTCCACATCGTTGCATGTTACCTTCTCGGTTTCCTTTACGGCTTCCTCGAAGAAATCATTATCGGCAGCAGTGGCTCCTTTCACCTTTACGGCTGTTATCAGACTTGGTTTGCCATCCTCTGGTACAGTCTCTGTAGAACGTGTTGTGCCAAGCTGATGGGTCATCGTATAGGCGTCCCTCACGCTCACATAACAGTCCTGAAGGAGAACTGAACATATCGAATTGCTTTGTCTTTGGACTCTTCTTGAACATAACTTGAATTATTGTTTGAGACCTCAAGGGTACAAAAAATCTCCAGATTACAAAATGTCAAAGAACGAATGTATGTTAAACTTTTAACGAGAACACTTTTCAAGTGGACTCAAAGATACTATTAAAAAATGAAAACAACAAGGTTTTTCTGGCTTTTTTGATATTTGGATGAGATTTGGGAAGACAGATTCTGCCTACCATCGCAATGGAAGGTTCATTCTCATCATTGGAAGGGCTATACCTAAAAATGATGATTTTTCTATAGGGTCTTGTATATTACAGAATAATTGTGTAATTTTGCATTCTATTATAGAAATATCAATACAATTATGAAGAAAAGAATATTCATTTTAGCAGCCTTACTGAGCACAGGATTGATTGGTAGCATGACTGCAACAACCAAAAGTTCTCATTCAGAGATTATGACGAAAGAAGCAGATGGCAGTTACATTATCAACACCACTACTTTGGGTAAAGATGTAAGGGGATTTCGTGGCAACACCCCTCTCTCCATCCACATCAAGAAAGGAAAGATTATAGATATCAAACCGCTTGCCAACCAGGAAACGCCCAAATTCTTCAATAAGGTAAAACAGGGGTTGCTCAATAAATGGAACGGCATGAAAGCCAGCAAGGCCGCTTCAGTCCAAGTAGATGGCGTTACTGGAGCCACTTTCTCAAGCAAAGCTGTGAAAGAAAACGTAAAACGCGGTATTGCTTATTACCTGAAACATAAATAAGAGAAAACAGGAAAGAAAGGATTTAGTGTAATATGAATTCATTTTTCCGGATAAAACAGGTTGTAAATCTTTTCATTTGTCTGATTGTTGTTTCATCACTTGCCATCACAAAGCATCATGAACTGTTTGGATACTCTCTCAAATCTGAACAGAAGGCAGAAACTGCAAGCAACGACACGCTACGCATGTTTGGAAACGGAAGAGCAGAGATTAATACTTCTGTTCTAGCATCCGACATCATGGGATATGGAGGAAAGGTTCCACTCAAAATAGTAATCAGGAATGGCGTTGTAGAAAACATCATTGCATTAAAGAATGATGAGACCAAGGAATTCTTTGACAATGCCTCTACTCTGTTTGAAAAATGGAAAGGTAAAACGATAGACAAAGCTATGGATATGAAGGTGGATGCTGTCACAGGTGCTACTTTCTCATCCAAAGCTATCATCGGAAACATGCATCAGGGACTTCTGTATGCTAAAGCGCATTTAGCGACTGAAGATTCAGAAAATGGTAGCAGCAGTTTAAGTCCTTCCGAAAACAACAGCTCTTCCCTGTTCTCTCTCAGAAACATCATAGGGATAGCTGTTGTCCTGATGGCAGCCATTCTGCCATTGTTTATCAAGAACAGAAGATACCATTTCTGTCAACTGATACTGAATGTCATTGTGCTCGGCTTCTGGTGTGGTACCTGCCTTTCTTATACCTTCCTGCTGGGCTTTGCAGCCCATGGCATGGAAATATCGGTCAGCATCATAGCGATAGTCATGCTGGTAACAGCCTTTATCTATCCGCTTTTTGGAAAGAAGTCGCATTACTGTACCCATGTATGTCCGTATGGCTCCCTGCAACAGATAGCTGGCAGATGCGTGAAATACAAGTTAAAAATGAGACCCGTTACTATAAAACGGCTTGATAAGCTTCGCAAGATGATATGGGCATTATTGATGATATGTATATGGGGAGGAGTTTGGAGCGAATGGACTGATTTTGAACCATTCTCGGCATTTATCTTCCATTCTGCCTCATGGATAGTGATTGTGATTGCGCTTCTTTTCATCGCAATATCCTTTATAATCACACGTCCCTACTGTCGTTTTGTATGTCCAATGGGAACTTTGCTAAAGTTCGCTCAAACTTCTATCGTAAAATGAAAAATCCCGGCATGAGATAGCTTGCAGCTATTCTCTTGCCGGGTCTTATTTTTAATGAAATATTCTGATTATTACTCTGACAGCATTGTTACCTCTATCCGATGATTCTGTTTGAGCAGAGTCTGTGCCATCTGCTGCACCTCTTCAGAAGTAAGAGAATCCACCATCTTATAGTAATCTTTATCAAAATCGGCATCATCATCCAACTCATGCCAGATAACATAACTCCAGTAGTCGTTGGTGATAATCATCTGCTGGTATTGTTTTTTCAGATATTTCTTCACCTTATCCATACTGCTGGCTAAAGGTCCCTTATCTGCGATGTTCTGAAGTTGCTGGTAGATAATAGGATTCAGTTCTTCATAACGTTTCGGATCACTCTTGTAGGTAATGCGAAGCAAGGCATTTGGAAGGGCATCCTTCTCAAGGTTGAAACTGACTCCTACTCCATAGGTACCTCCCTTCTCCTCTCTTACAGAATCTGTATAGGCTATCTGCAATACGCGGGTCAGGACATCCAGCACCAGATCGTTCTTTGGTGAGAACGGTACGTTGCCCGTATAGAACACGCTCACGTTGGCAAGCGGTGTTTCCTGCTGATGAACAAACTTCACCGTTTCGTTCTTCATAACAATCTGCGGAACGTTTTTCTTGTCTGTCTCCTCCTTCTTATAGGTCGAAGGCAAGGTAGCCAGATACTGACAGAGTAAAGGACGAAGTTCTGCCATGTCTATCTTTCCGATGAAAACGGTTTTGAAATTGCTAGCATCGCTGAAGCGTTCACGATAGATTTCCATAATGCGTCCGTAATCAGCCTTGGCAAGAACCTCACCGGTGACAGGAGCCATACGCAGGTTATGGTCATAGAGAACGGCAGAAAGAGAGTCATTGTAAACCACCTTGGAACTTGCATTACGGTTTTTCAGAAATGACAGCGTTCGATTCTTCAAACCCTCAAATGCCACACTGTCTTTACGGGGTGCCATGAAATAAAGGTGTGCCAGCTGGAGCATGGTTTCCATATCCTTTACAGAAGATGAGCCTGCTATACGCTGGCCTTCACTACTGATGGATGGAGTCAGCCTGATTGACTTTCCTGCCAAAGCCTTACGCAAAGCAGTAGCTGAAAAGTCGCCTACACCCGCTTCTGTGATGGCACTTGTCAAGAGAGAGAAATTAGGAATATCCTCATTTCCGTAAAGTGAGGTTCCACCTTCAGCGCGTATGCTCATCATTACTTGGTCTGCCTGATAGTCGGTAGGTTTTACGTAAACCTTCATACCATTACTAAGCGTAATCTCTGTCATGCCAAACTTGCCGTATGGTTTTTCAGACACAATCTTGCCCGGTTTTGGCAAGGTAGACATCAACGTAGAAGGAATCTTTTCCTCCTGATACGGTTCATATTGCTTTTTCTGGGCAGCAAGTACCGTAGCTTCTATTTCTGATTCTGAAGGAATAACAAATCCTTCCTTATCTGGGCCATACATCACAAATACCTGGTTTTTATCCGTAATGATGTTACCTACAGACTGATTAACCTCAGCCAGGGTTACTTCACCATCAAACTGCTTTACCAGTTGCAGATTATAGGCTGGAGTAAGGATAGGCTCTCCTTCAAGGAAATGATCCACACATTGGCTTACGTAATGGCCGTTGCGATAATCCTTCTCCATCTTCAGTTTTCGTTCTGCTGCATTGAGATAGAGTTTCTTGGCACGTTCCAGTTCACTCTCTGTAAAACCATGCTGACGGGCACGCTCTACTTCACCCACAGCCTCGTAGATACCACCGAGTACGTGATCCTGCTTGCAGCTGATGCTCATACTGAAGGCATCCTTGGTACGGGAAACAAAAAAAGCACCATTCCTTACGGTAGCACTCATGAATGGAGGATTTGCCACCTGTTTCTTTTCTGAGAGACGGCCATTGAGCATGTAAGTGATGAGTCCGCTTACATAGTCATCACGCTGATACTTTACCTGGCTCTTTTCGCTGTCAGGAGTGGCATCGGTTTTCATGTAGAGATGGCCGATGATAATAGGCTGCTCCTTGTCCTTCTCAATGGCAACTATCATCTTGTCGTTGTTATTTACGGGATAATAGACACGCTCTGCAGGATTCTTATGGGCTTTGATCTTACCGAAAAGTTTCTGGATTTTCTTCTCCATCATATCCACATCGAAGTCGCCCACAACCACGATGGCCTGAAGATCAGGCCTGTACCACTTCTGATAATAGTCGCGCAAATCTCTGTAAGGAAAGTTATCAACAACATCCATACTGCCGATAGGCATACAATCTTCATATTTGCTTCCCTTGTAGATTTTTGGCATCACATTCTCCATCATGCGCTGCATGGCCATACCGGTACGCCGGTTTCTCCACTCTTCATGAATAACACCACGTTCCTTGTCTATCTCCTTAGGTTCGAGATTGATATACTGGCTCCAGTCGTTGAGTACCAGAAGACACGAATCGATAATGCCCTCACACTTGACAGGGGCAGACCCGATGTGATAGACTGTCTGATCTACAGATGTATAGGCATTCAGGTTGGCCCCAAACTTAACACCTATGGTTTCACACCAAGGCACGATTCCCAACTTCTTCCCCTTGCCAGGGAAATGCTTGGTACCATTAAAAGCCATGTGCTCCAGAAAATGAGCCAGTCCACGCTGACGGGGTTCCTCAAGGATGGAACCTACGCGCTGGGCAATATAGAAATCGGCAAGGCCTGCCTCTTTATTATTATGTCGTATATAGTAAGTCAGTCCATTCTTCAACTTGCCCTGTCGCACGGAAGTGTCCTGCTCCACAGTCTGAGCAAACAATGAAGCTGGAAACAAAGAGAGAAGGAATAATCCCAAAAACTGATTCTTCATAAATTTTTCTTTTTTAAAATTATACAAGAATGCCTATTTCTTCAGGAAAGAGACTGTTGCATCTGATTCGAAATCATTGGTAGAGTTATTGGTATCAACCCATTTGCCATCAGCATCCTTCTTACGGATTACTGACTTGCCGTAGCGGTTTTCATCTTTGTCTACCTGACCACAATGAGCCCATCCTGCATCAAGGTTTGCAGATACCAGATTCCATTGCCACATAGATGCAATAGAAAGATTAACCGCATCCAGTATCCAGGAATTAGGAACCTTGATACAGTTCTTGGCTGTCATCTGATAAGCATTACCCTGCACTTCCATCACATAGCTGGCATCGTAAGTATTCTCTTTGAGATACTTCTCCTTATCGCCATGCATACGGGCAATGGCATAAGTCTTGAAACCACGGTTATGCAAAGAGAAATAGGTAAGTGAACTGCAATACCATTTATCCAGATTAGGAACACTGGCATTGTCATCGTCTGTGAAGCGTGGATTTGAACTCTCATCATAGAATTCGTAATCAGCCTTACTTAAATCAAATGAAGCTGAGTTTGCTTCTGTATGATTCTTGGCATTCAATGCCAAGACAAGAGATTTGCCTGGTTCTACTGCAACTTCCGTACCCTTTCCTGGAATCATATAGATAGCATCTACCGTCATTGCTTCGTTCATGATATCCGGATTATAATCATATTTTGTTACTGTGAGGAACTTAGATTCCAGAACCGCTATACTGTCTGCATAGAGCGTAACATCAGAATTATTGGAAAGAATGAAATACTGGTCATCAGAATACTGCTTTCCTTCTGGAGTAAGCGTACCCGTGAAGAAAATCTCTGAGATAACGAAACCTCCCTTAGCATTGAATGTGTTCACAGCCAACTTGACTTGGGCATTGCCGGATTTTACACTCACATTCTCGCTCTTCTGATTGATTTTACTGCTACCGGCAATACCATCCTTAGTAAAACTCAGGTCACCGCTGATGGCAACATTGTATGTTCCTTCAGGCACATCGGCAACAGATGCCATAAAGCTACCATTTTTTTCCTGGAACTGCTCCTGGATAAACGTTTCATTGGTAGTTACATTGGTAAAAACCGCTTTGGCATTGGAGAGAACTATATTCTCCAGTCCCAATGGCATTTCAATACTCAATGACACAGGAGTGGTAACTACTTTGTCATCATTGTCGCTACAAGAGGTGAAAGTCAATGCCAACACCGAAAGCAACATCATACTCTTTAAAATTAACTTTTTCATTTTTCTACTTTTAGTTACATTAATACTATATTATACTTTAGAAATTATACTTTAGAATGTGATACCAAGAGCCAAATGCAGATGGTGCTGGTGTTCGTTTTCAGAACAAGTTATCCAATCTCCACCTAATTCGGCAAACAAGCCAATCTGTGAGCCTGATAGCCGATAATCACTACGTATCTTAGCAGAGAGCATTCCATAGCCTGCTTTTTCAAACTGGTACTGATGATTGATCATGTCCTGGAACGAAGCCTTCATATTGGCATAAGGCATGACGATACCAGAACTGACATTACCATAATAGGCTGCCGCCATGTCCACAGTAAGGGCCACAGTTCGGGAGAGACTGCGCATCCACTGTCCACCCAATCTTCCATAGATCTTAGCAGCCTCCATTTTGCGTTCAGGATAGACATATCGCTCACGATTGCTCCAATATCCGATCTTTCCATTCAAGCACCATGTACCAGAGCCACTCCCCCATCCGTAAAGTCCTCTGAGATAGGTATCTATAAGATAATTCTTATACATCGTAAGTTTACCGATAATAGGATAATATTGGGCAGAGGACTTGCCAATGATGTTTTCATCACCACTACGTCTGACAAAAACAAGGTTTCCATCTAAGGCTACCTGACGGCTCCTTCCCATGTGCTTCCATCCCAAGGAGACTTCTGCAGAATGATAAAACAACTGAGTTAAGGGTACGGAATTCAAATCGGCAAGCATACGTTTATATTGCCGTCTCCAAAGCTTGGCATGACCATAAAAACCAGTTTCGTTCAACGGATTGGCATCCAGATTTATTCCATATCCTCCACCTTTATAATATAAGGTGCGTTTATCTCCGGAGAAACGACTGTATTCTGTTCCCAATCCTGTCATTTGAAACTCAGGTATAACACCCAGTTCCCGATAGAAATCCACATCATTGGTCTGCTTGTATACATTCCCTTCTAGACCGGCAGCCCACTGGTATTTACCGAAATCATAGGCAGTACCAAGGCGTAGAGTCAGATCTGTGACAATACCTCGCATTCTCGGGTCCACATTCCGATATTCATGTTCTGCTCTGAAAATCGCTTCAATACCGAGTTGGAATTTCCCCTTGCTAACAGCATATCCGCCCTGAAAACCATACCGTTCACAATGTGTGTTACCTCCTAGAGTATCCGCCAGAATATAAGGATTCAGCAAATCATAATCAGAAGAAGAATTCCAGCTGACCTGATATTGCTTTCCCATCATGTAAGATGCTGCCCCCCAAGCAGAAGAGTGGTTGCTCAAGCGAAGGAAGGTTTCAGCCTTGGCCTCAGAGAGGAAATGCCCTGTTCCCTTCTGCAGTACAAAGGGAGCAGATTGATGCAGGTAATCCATCTGGACATACACTTCAGAATAAGGCAGCGTGAGGCTAAGCCCATGAATGGCGGGATTTTGCCATGCTGTCTCCTTCTGCCAGTTTTTCCACGTAGCATGATGCTCTATCCTGGCAGAATCTGTTACTGCAGACCTTCCAGTAAACCAAGACACACAGCACAGAAATAATATGAAATATCTCTTCTTCATGATTTACATCCAAATTATGTTCAACATCGCTTCATTATGTTCTTCCTTTTCCAATCCCACATAATCGGTACTTGCCCTGAACATCCTGATGTAGGTTTTACCTGAAGCGTCATGATATTGGGCAGTACCCTCTACCAGGATAGTATAAGCCCCCCGAAGAATACTGGCTCTGGCTATATTCCCTTCAAATGATGATACGGTGAAAACCTGGGTGGTATTCAGATTGGTAAGACTTACCGTACCCTGGACCCTGTCGAGAACGATATCCGTTTCTCCCTGCAACACGATGGAAGCTTCGGTAAACAGGGAATCTTCATCCTGATGACAGGAGGAAATGATAAAACCACAGGTCATCATACATATAATCAACAATCTCTTCATATCTTTACATTCATTTCTAATCCAAAATAGGGAGTTACATGACGGCGGATCGTTACTCCATTGTTCTCATATTCGGGAGTATAATCCAACAGTTTGTTGCAGAACAGAGCTACATTCAGTTTCTCATCAAAGAGTTTCTTTGTTACCTTGAAATTGACATTCATGGCAAAAGGTACTCTGTATTTGAGATAATAGCTATCGTTATAATCCCTGATCAGATACCTGAGATAAGCATCATTTTCATCACCTGCTTTCCACTCATGCATCACACCGTCATTATCCATATAGCTGGTAGGATAATTACTCACCTCTTTACTCTGTTTCAGCGTATACCACAGGCATTGGGCGGATATTGAGAAGCCCAACTTCAACTTGGGGACATCCGTATCTAACGTGAAATTGGTATTGAGCATTTCATTCATATTGCCTCCATCATGTTCATAATACCCCACATACAGTATCTGCTTACTGCCGATAACAGCACTTGGGCGATAAGTCTCTATCACAGAATTACGATAAACCGTGCGGAACCATGCTCCGTTGATGGTGAGTCTGGTGAACAGTTTTTCTATTCTTCGGGTAGCAAAGGTGTATTCCACTCCCCGTTTGAGAGTCTGACTGCCATTGGTGTAATAACTGTAGCCCCTCAGTTCCTTACGTTCCTCAAAGGGTAATCCTTCCAAAGAAGGTGGAGCCGACAGTGCATCGGCATCAATTACCGATGCATCATACCACCTATATATATAGGGAGCATAAGCCGTCTGCAAACGGAAGCCTGAAGTCATGTTCTCCCTAAAGAGTGTGACAGACAATCGATTGCCTCCTATATTGATGTCAGTACTCACCTCCCATTTGAAATTACGTGCTGGCTGCAGATTCTGATTGGTTGCATCTATCACATACGTCATCAGGTTGATACGGCGATACGCTGGATTCGTATGGTAATAATTCAGCTGGGTTAAGTCCAGATATACAGGATCAGGGTAAAGCTGTTCCAAAGTAGGCATTTTGGTATGTTCACCTATTCCACCTGCTATTCGGATAAAGGATGGTAGCTTGCCAATATTGAATTTCGGAAAAGTCAAGCCGAGATTGATACGGGGATCCCAGAAAAACTTACCATGCATCTCATAATTATTGGGCAGATTCAACATCTGCGTACCTCTTATACCGGCTACCAGTTCAAGAGAATGCCCAGCAAAAGGCAATGTCAACTGTTCCTCTGCATAAATTCCCCACTGTTGGTTGGAAGGTATTGAAGAAAGATTTCGGGGACGGCATGACATGGAACCTGCATAAAGAGGGCGGGTTACATCATAAATCTGCCCCCGTCCTTTATTTTTGTCGTAATTCCAATCGGTGCCTAACAGCAAGGTATTGGAAACCACAAGAGAAGGAACCTGGAATTTACCATTGACCTTAGCATAAAGATTGAGCGGTTTTCCTTCTACATCATGACAAGCCACATATTTATAGGGAAGGATAACACCATCATGAACCCCTTGTGTAGTTGCTGTAGCTGCCACTGTCTGGCGGGTCAGCTGTACCAGTTTGGTTCGCTTGATAAGGTCATACTCATAAGAGGCTGACAAAGTCAGATCCAGCGACTTAAACCAAATGCGTTTCTTGGGAGACAGACTTACATGTGAATTAAATGCATATTTATTATATTGCGATTTATAAGAATCTTCCGCCTGATTATTGAGATCCGGGTCAACTTTATCATTATCAAAAGAACCGGTATAATCGAGATTGGCCGAAATCTTCCAACGGTAAAAATCTGTCAACCAAGTTTTTCCGAACCGGGCAGAAAACGTCAGTCTCCTGTAATTTTCAAGCCGGTTTCTTGGATCCGCCTTCGCATCGAGGTAATCAACACTGAGATTGAGGGTCATCTGCTGGGGAGTCCATTCCAATCCTTTTGCAAGATAAAAGAGTTTGCTACCCATATCTGCTTTCAAACGGGCATTCCAGTCATTTCCACCTCTCCTACGTTCTATTTTCACCAGACCACTTGTCAAATCGCCATATTCTACCGATGGAATGCCACGTACCACCTCTACTTTCTCGATATCATCGGTAGAGATGCTACGCATATCCACTCCGGCATTCATATTTTCTCTGGATGTTGTTGCTGCATCCCAAGACCCAGCCACATATTGCATATTGGCATTGGTACTGATGGGAGCTCCATCTACTACAAAACTCGTTCCGAGGGAAGTGGTAGTATATCCTGAAGGACTTCCGGCTTCCCGAATACGAATCGTATTAGGGCTACTCAAATCAGGATCTTTGGAACGTCCACCAGGCAACAGTTCGAGAATGTCCGTAAAACTTGAAGGCTGCAGGTGCTCCATGGCATGCTTCTCGATAACAGAAGCAGAAGCCAGACTCTTGGACTCCTGAGCTGTAACCACTACTTCACCCACAGACTTGATTTCCGGTTCCATTTCATAGAGAGCCTGGTTTAACTTACCTAAATAGTTTTTGTATCCTATATAAGTAATCTTAAGAGATTTACCTGCATTGGCTGCATCTATGGAAAATCGCCCGTTAATATCAGTGATAGCTGCCACTTTCTGAGAACTACCCACATACACGACAGCACCGATAATCGCTTCATGAGAATCTTTGTCGACAACTTTGCTAGACATAGATTGCGCCTTTCCCATCAGACTCACCTCAAAAAGCATCATAAGCAACAGGATATGTTTCATACTAATCTTTTAACTTATTTTTTTGGGTGCAAAGATACGACAAAATTAAATTGTTCACAATACCTAAAAATAGGTAATATATGTATCAGTAAATGTACATTCATATTAATGTTTAAAAGAGGCTTACTTGAAATCCACAAAAGACTCACTTGATGGTGGCAGGACGTAGCTGAAAATGCGTCGGGACGTATCAGATGCCGCATCAGGACGTAATTTAAAACGGTTCGTCTAAGACATTACGGAAAAGCTATGGAATTCACCATGCAATGAACCGAATACTACAAAAAAACAATGGAAATAGCTAAGTATCGAACCGAAAACAAGTGTTTTTGCGCAATGCTTCCTGTCTTTTTGCCTCTAAAACACCTGAATATCGCCATTTTATGGCAATTATATGGCAGATAAAGTCCAAATACAGAGAATTGCCATAGCCTTAATATACTTATAATCTGACAGTTAGTTGTAAGATATGGCAATATGGCAATTCTTGCAAGAAAAAAACAATCACAACAGACTATTAAGGGCGTGTCATGATGTACTTGAGTTAATAAGTTCAAGTGCTTGAATCAGTGAGGTCAAGTGCTTGAATCAGTGAGTTCAAGTGCTTGAGTTAACGAGTCCAAGTGCTTGAATCAGCTTACTAAAGTGGCTGAGTGAGCATATTCAATCGGCTTTGTAAGCTATCGGAGACGACTCAACAAACTATCGATGACGACTCCATTAGCTATCGGAGACGACTCAACAAGCTATGACGACTCCATTAGCCATCGGAGACGACACTGGAAGAAGACATAAATAGCTTCGATGACCATCGTAAGTACTTTCATTGGCAAACGCAAGTACTTTCGATGGTCAACGAAGCCTATTTCGCAAGGCGATGAAACAGGCTTATACCAAAACATCTTATTGTTTTGTTTTCATCTCCTCACTAAAAGCTTTGATTTCCGACGCAAAATTACGTAAAGGTTGGAAAACAGCGTTAAAAAACCATTGCATCAAATACAAGAATTCGTCCAACATAACATAAGCAATAGAGGATAAACAAAAAGCATGGGGGCTTCTGCAATGATTCAAAACATTTTTTTCACCAAAACGGTACATATATCAAATATTTCCATTATCTTTGCAGAAAGAATAAGAAAGAAAGGAATCATTCATCATGGAACAATCTAAAAGAGTACCATACGGAGTATCTAATTTCGTCGATATTATCGAGCGAAACCAGTATTATGTCGATAAGACTATGTATCTGCCTTTGTTGGAAAAAGAGGCAGACGCTCTCTTCTTTATACGTCCTCGAAGATTCGGCAAGAGTTTGCTGATAAGCATGATGCGTGCTTATTACGACATCAGTATGACAGAAAGGTTCCAAGAACTCTTTGGCAACCTTTGGATTGGCTCCCATCCTACCTCACAGCAGGGCAAATACCAAGTACTATACCTTGACTTCTCGAAGATAGGAGGTGGCATCAAGCTCTTAGAAGACCGATTCAATGACTATTGCGGTCAATGCGTGGATTTCTTTGTAGATACCCTTTACAAGGACTACTATACCCCAGAGGCTATCGCCAAGATAAAAGGCATCAACTATGCTTCGGGCAAATTGAACGCCCTCGCAATGGAGGCTCAGAAGAATGGTTATCAACTATTCCTCATCGTGGACGAATACGACAACTTCACCAACGTGGTGCTCAACGAGCACGGGGAGAATGTGTATTGGGCATTGACCCATGCAAGCGGCTTCTATCGTGAGATTTTCAAGGTATTCAAGGGTATGTTTGCCCGTATCTTCATGACAGGTGTAAGCCCTGTAACGCTCGATGACTTGACCAGCGGTTTCAACATCGGCTGGCATATCTCCACCAAGGCACCTTTCAACCAGATGCTTGGTTTCTCCACAGAAGATGTGAGAGACCTGTTCACTTACTACAAGAATTCAGGCGACTTACCAGCCGATACAGATGTAGAAGCTATTATCGAGGACATGAAACCTTGGTACGACAACTATTGTTTTTCAGAGGAGGCATTGAGAACCCAAAGCAAGGTATTCAACTGCGACATGGTACTATACTATCTCCGCAACTATATGGAGACAGGGGAAGCTCCACGCCAGATGATTGACCCTAACACCAAGACCGACTACAACAAGATGAAGAAGCTCCTCCAGCTCGACAAGCTGGACGGAGACCGAAAGGGTGTCATCATGACCATTGCGGAAAAAGGAGAAATTGTAGGAAACATCGAGGAATCATTCCCAGCAAAGGCATTGACAAATCCTGAGATATTCATCAGTTTGTTGTTCTACTATGGTATGTTGACCATCAAGGATACTTTTGGAGATCAACTGATTTTGGGCATTCCTAATAATAATGTACGCAAACAATATTATAATTATCTGTTGGAGCAGTATCAAGAGGAGAAATACATCAATACCTCCAACCTCAAGACCATGTTTACCTATATGGCTTTTGAGGGCAAGTGGAAGGAATGCTTGGAGTATATGGCAAAAGCATACGCCGAAGTATCATCTGTTAGGGATGGTATCGAGGCTGAGCGCAACTTGCAAGGTTTCTTCATGGCATATTTCAGCCTCAACAACTATTACTATACTGCCCCAGAGTTGGAATTGAACCATGGTTATTGCGATTTCTTCCTCCTGCCAAACTTGACCCACTACCCTACGAAGCATAGTTATATCATCGAGCTAAAGGTATTGTCTAAGAAAGAATTCGATACTCTAACAGAAGATGGCAAGATGACCAAGGGAGCGAAGCAATGGCTTGATGCCGAGGAACAAATCAAGCGATATGCCAAAGCACCAAGAGTGGAAGCATTACGCCAAGGCACGACACTCCATAAGATTATCATGCAGTTCAAGGGATGGGAACTGGCAAGAATTGACGAAGTAAATGAAATATAAACACATAGAGAATGAATTCATGCCAAACTACGCATTATATTGCCAGTTTGCATAACAATGACTGAGCGCAA
>ERZ1034998.1362-NODE-1362-length-14331-cov-3.905716_pt1 | contig 14331 bp, 13 predicted proteins | sample MGYA00520621_ERZ1034998 | MGnify/ENA primary metagenome ERZ1034998 (study PRJEB33766, sample SAMN09781748) | gut metagenome | biome: gut microbiome | host: Homo sapiens | place: Madagascar | study: EMG produced TPA metagenomics assembly of the PRJNA485056 data...
ACATAAAAAGAAACCCGGAACCTTTTGGGCCATCTGGCGCGGGAAAGGTTCCGGGTTTTATGCGGCGTTTTTCAGAGAACGGCTTCGCAGCGGTTTTGGAAAAAGTGATGCAGGAACCTGCAATGCGCCCTCGGGACGCTGTCACGGCTCCGAATCGTTCTCCGTATTATAAGGAAGAAACGATGTGACCAGCTCCACAAAAACATCAAACAGGACCGGCGAAATGGAATCAGCTTCCGGGTTTGCGGAGAGGTGGGGGAGAACGACGAGCTTGTCCACCTTGTCTGCATAGCGGGTGTTCTGGTTTGCCGTGACCAGCATGACTTTGCCATTGGTTGGCAGGGCTTCTTCCATGATGTGTTCACCGCCGCGGACGGAAAAAATGATCAAAAGGTCATCGGCTTCCATGTAATCGGTCAGCTCGCCCAGCGCATCATGGCTGCCCGCCTGGGCAAAGCGCCGGTGCTTGCGCATCAGGATTTCCAGCAGCTCGGCGGCATGGCGGCTTTTGCCGATGCCGCTGGCAAAAATGCGGGGAAACTGACACAGATAATTGCCCAGATCGTGCAGGTAATCCTCGGTGAGCAGCTGCTCGGCTTCGTGAAGCAGCTGGTACAGCCGGGTGAAATACAGCAGATGGTCCTGGCCGGATTCGGCCTGTTCCGTCTGCTGGGCGACCATGCGGATGAGTTCGGCCCGGAAGTCCTGGTAGCGGGCATAGCCGAGGCCCTTGACGAACCGGGACAGCGCCGGCTGTGAGACGCCGCACAATTCCGCCAGAGAGCTGGTGGACAGGTGCGTGATGTCCGATGGATTCTGCATGATGTATTCGTAAATGATCTGGTCGTTCTGGGTAAAATCGGCCTTGTGAAGTTCCATGCGCTGCAGCGGGTTCATAAAAACAATCTCCCTCTTTGAGTGGTCTTTTCTACCAGTTTAGCAGAAAATGCAGAAAATACAATCCTGCCGGCAAAACTTGAATGAAACTTTCATTCAAACTGCAACGCGGAATGCGAACGCTTTCTGGGAAAGCCAAAGCGAAAACGCCGGAAAGAGCACGTTCTTGCGGGAAATTGTGCAGAACGACAGGAAAAGACCAGAAGCTTTGTGTAAAACAGATATTTACAAAAGCGGAAATAAGCTGTATATTATATTCACAAGCCCGGGCAGCTGAATCGACTGAAACAGGAGGAAACACAAAGTGGCACACAAATATGATGCTTTGGCCGCATCGATCATTCAAAATGTCGGCGGCAAAGAAAACGTTGTCAATCTGGCGCACTGTTTTACGCGGCTGCGCTTTACCTTAAAAGATGAGAGCAAGGTGGATCAGGAAGCACTGCGCAAGACACAGGGCGTGATCCAGCTGGTCATGGCTGGCGGACAGTGCCAGGTCGTAGTCGGCAGTAAAGTGGATGCCCTGTATGATCTGATCCGCGAGACCTACGGCCTGAACACTGAGGCACAGAGCGGGGAAGCAGAGGGTTCCGGCCAGAAGCACAACCCCATCAATGCGCTGATGAACACCATGTCCGGTGTGCTGTCTCCGACGCTGGGCATTCTGACCGCCGCCGGTATCATCAAAGGTGTGATCTCCCTGTTCGCATCGCTGGGCTGGGTCTCCACCACCAGCGGCCTGTATATGCTGCTGTACGCCGTGGGTGACGGCTTCTTCTACTTCCTGCCCATTCTGCTGGGCTTCTCGGCAGCCCGCCGCTTCCAGTGCTCGGAGTATCTGGGCGCGGCCATCGGCACAGCACTGGTGTATCCGGCGATGGTGAACATCGGTTCCACGATGGAAGTGGCCGGAACCATTCTGGCCGGTACGCCCTTTGCCATGGATTATTACAACACTCTGTTCGGCATCCCCATCATCATGCCGGGCAGCGGCTATACCTCCAGCATCATCCCCATCATGCTGGCCGTGTATGTGGCGTCCAAGCTGGAAAAGACCTTCAAGAAGTCTCTGCCGGAAGCCATCCGCGGCATCCTGACCCCGGTCCTGGTGCTGCTGATCACCGTTCCGCTGACCTACATCGTCATCGGCCCGGTGTCCCAGGGCATCTGCGGCGCGATCTTCATGCTGGTCAAGTCTCTGTATGAGTGCGGCGTTGTGGGCGGCATTATTGCCGGCGCACTGGTCGGCGGCGGCTTCGGCGTGCTGGTCATGTTTGGTCTGCACTGGGTCATCATCTCGCTGGCCCTGTCCAACATCGGCATCAACGGCTTTGACTACATCATGGCATCCGGCGGCATCGGCCCCATGATTGGTGTGGCACAGGGCCTGTGCATCACCCTGCGCACCCGCAGCAAAAAGGTGCGCGACCTGGCGCTTCCTTCCTTCGTCTCTCAGGTGTGCGGCGTCGGTGAGCCGCTGATGTACTCCATCCTCATCCCGCTCAAGAAGCCCTATGCCATCAACATTCTGTCCGGTGCTGTGGGCGGCGCTGTGCTGGGTGCTCTGCGCACCAAGATCTACCTGTTCGGCGGCAGCGGCCTCTTCGGGTTTGCCAACTATGTCAACCCCACCGGCGACATGAGCGACCTCATCAAGGCGCTGATCGGCACCGGCATCGGCATGGCATTCTGCTTCATCGTGCAGTGGATCACCTACGACTTTGAAGCCGAGAAGAAATTCTAAAATTCAAAAGCACTCCAAGGGGGACAGATGCAGGGATTTTCCCCGGGTCTGTCCCTTTTGGGGGTTCAATGGAGAAGGTATGATGCAAGAATTCAAACTGGAAGCGGTATCCCGGCATCTGCGCCGCATCGTGCTGCCCTGCGGGGTGTGCGTGTATCTGGTGCAGGGAACTCAGGGCGCAGTGCTGCTGGACACCGGTTTCGGCATCGGGGACCTGCGCGGCTTCGTGGAACGGCAGGTCACGACGCCCTATCAGGTCTGGCTGTCTCATGGACATCTGGATCATGCAGGCGGCGCGGCACAGTTTGAGGAAGTGTTCCTCAGCCCGGCGGATTTTGCGCTGGAAAAGCAGCACAATGTCTGGCAGCGGCGGTATGAGGAAATTCTCAGCGGACCCGGCGGTGCCCCGGAGGGCTTTTCGGCGGCAGATCTGCAGCCAAGCCGCACGGCACCCTACCGTCCGCTGGCGGACAATGCCGTTCTGGACTTGGGCGGCGTGCAGGTGCAGGCAGTCCCGGTGCCGGGCCATACGCCGGGCATGATGGTCTTTCTCATCCCGGAGGACCGCATCGCCATCTTCGGGGATGCCTGCGGGGAGATGACCCTGCTGAAACGGGAAGCCCTGCCGGGATATGCCGAGGCCCTGCGCCGCCTGCGCACCCGGGAAGATGCATTTGATACCGTTCTGCGCAACCACGGCATTTTCTGGTCGGACAAGCGCATCCTGCGGGACAATCTGGCGCTGACCGAGGATATTCTCGCCGGGCGGGATGCCGCCATCCCCCTGCAGATGATGGGCGTGCCGGGCTTTGCCGGACGCCCGCAGGAACACCCCGGGACCTATGGCAATATTTTCTATGCCGCCGCAAAGGATGCCCGCTGGTAAACAGCGATGCCGCCGGCCGGCGTTACGAGGAGGAAAAGATTTTATGGCAAACGACCTGTGTTTTGACCCGGCAGCGTATGCGGAGGGGAGTTGTACGCTGGAAGGCAGCACGATCCGCTATCGTGCATGGGAGAACATTGGATACTGTGCGGCTCCGGTGGATGCCATCCAGACGCTGAACCTGTATGTGCCGGAGGACTACTACGCCGGCGCCGTGCACAACGGCTATACGCTGCAGACCGCCCCCATCTTTGTGCCCAACACGGTGGGCGGCTATCTGCCCGGCCCGGCGGACTGCCCGGGCACCGACCGCTTTGGCCGTCCGAATGCCGTGTTCCGCGCCTTGGAACATGGATATGTGGTGGCCTGCATCGGGGTGCGCGGACGGACCTCCGGCCATGTGAACCACGAATTTTTCGAGGGGTCCAAAGCGTCTGCCTCACAGAGGGAGACCGGACGCAGCACCGGCAAAGCCCCGGCCTTTGTGGTGGACCTGAAAGCCGGTATCCGCTGGCTGCGCAAAAACCGTGCGCTCCTGCCCGGCGACACCGAAAAAATCATCACCAGCGGGACCAGTGCGGGCGGTGCGCTGTCGGCGCTGGCCGGTGCCAGCGGCAACAGCCCGCTGTATGCGGCGGAACTGGCCGCCATCGGCGCCGCTGAGGAACGGGATGACATCTTTGCCGCCAACTGCTACTGCCCCATCCACAATCTGGAAAATGCAGATGCAGCCTACGAGTGGATGTTCTGCGGGCACGATGCGTTCAGCACCCTGCGCATGAGCGTGAAGGATGGAAAGATCGTGCAGAAGGGCACCACCGGCACCCAGACCGCTGCCCAGCAGCAGGTCTCCCGGGATCTGAAAGCACTGTTTCCGGCATACCTCAACAGCCTGCAGCTGCACGCGGAGGACGGTACGCCGCTGACTTTGGACCCCAACGGCACCGGCAGCTTTCTCGATGCCTTGAAGAAGGAGGTACTGCAGTCGGCCCAGCGGGAACTGGACACCCACAACACGGCCCGGAACCTGCACAGCCTGGCTGTTCCGGGCAGTGCGGTGGAGCAGCAGACCTATCTGACGCTGGAAAACGGAAAGGCTACTGCACTGGATTGGGACGCCTTTGTGGGGGTCATCCAGCGCATGAAGACCGCCCCGGCCTTTGATGCGCTGGACCTGGCGTCCCCGGAAAACGAGGAATTCGGCACCGAGACGGTGGAACGGAAGCACTTTACCGCCTACAGTCAGGCACACGATACCGCAGGCGGCACGCTGGCCGACCCGGAGGTCATCGCCAAGATGAACCCGCTGACCTTTCTGGGCAAGGCGGATACGGCCCGGCACTGGCGCATCCGCCACGGTGTCTATGACCGGGACACCGCTCTGGCCATCCCGTACATTTTGCAGACAGCCCTGAAAAACCACGGCTGTGCGGTGGACTTTGCCCTGCCCTGGGGCCTGCCCCACAGCGGCGACTACGATCTGCCGGAACTGTTCGGGTGGATCGACAGCCTTTGCCGCTGAACCATTCCCGGTAAAACCAGACCCCTGGCCTGCGGATCGCGGGCCGGGGATCTTTGCAGTTCACAACCGGTGCGGAGTGCCGCTGTTTGTGATACAATAAAACCAACGAACTCGAAAGGAAGGCGATTTTTGATGGATCATCGGACCGATATTTTAGACCTGCGCACCGCATTGGATGTGCTGCGCGAAACACCGGGTCAGCTGGTGGAAACGGATGTGGAGGTGGACCCGGAAGCAGAACTTTCCGGCGTATACCGCTATGTGGGCGCAGGCGGCACCGTGATGCGCCCCACCAAGGTGGACGGCCCGGCCATGGTATTCCACAACATCAAAGGGCACCCGGACACCAGCGTTGCCATTGGTGTGCTGGCCAGCCGCCAGCGGGTGGCCAACCTGTTCGGCGTGAAGAAAGAAGAACTGGGGCACCTGCTCTGCGAGTGCGCCAAGAACCCCATCCAGCCCATCGTCACCCACGAACCGGCTTCCTGCCAGGAAGTGGTGCACCGCGCCGCCGACCCGGATTTTGATCTGTTCAAGCTGGTGCCCGCGCCCACCAATACCCCGGTGGATGCCGGTCCTTACATCACGCTGGGGATGTGCTATGCCACCCACCCGGACACCGGCTGTTCGGATGTGACCATCCACCGGATGTGCATCCAGTCCAAAGATGAGCTGTCCATTTTCCTGCAGCCGGGCAGCCGTCACATCGGCGCCATGGCAGAACGGGCTACCGAACTGGGCCAACCGCTGCCCATCAGTGTTTCCATTGGCGTGGACCCGGCCATTGAGGTGACCGCCTGCTTTGAGCCGCCCACGACCCCGCTGGGCTTCAACGAACTGAGCATTGCCGGTGCCCTGCGCAAGCGCCCGGTGGAACTGTGCCCCTGCCTGACGGTTCAGGAAAATGCCATTGCCAACGCGGAATATGTCATTGAGGGCGAGATCGTGCCGGGCAGCAACCATGTGGTGGAGGATCAGAACAGCCACACCGGATATGCGATGCCGGAGTTTCCCGGCTACAACGGCAAAGCCAGCCATGAATGCTGGCTGCTGAAGGTGAAAGCAGTCACGCACCGGAAGCACCCCATCATGCAGACCTGCATCGGCCCCAGCGAGGAGCACGTCAATATGGCAGGCATCCCCACCGAGGCCAGCATCCTGAACCTGATCGACAAAGCTCTGCCCGGCAAGGTGCTGAACGTCTATTCGCATCGTGCAGGCGGCGGCAAATATATGGCCATTCTGCAGTGCAAAAAGACCGTCCATACCGACGAAGGCAAGCAGCGGCAGGCCGCTCTGCTGGCGTTCAGCGCGTTCCCGGAACTGAAGCACGTCATTCTGGTGGACGAAGATGTGGACATCTTTGACACCAATGATGTGCTGTGGGCTATGAACACCCGCTTCCAGGGCGACCGGGACATCATCACGATCCCCGGTGTGCGGTGCCATCCGTTGGACCCCAGCTCCTGCCCGGAGTACACCGGCTCCATCCGGGATGTGGGCTGCTCCACCAAGACCATCTTTGACTGTACCGTGCCTTTTGAGCTGAAGGAAAAATTCAAGCGTGCGGCCTTTCAAGAAGTAGACGTCAGGCACTGGCTGCCGGATTTTGAGCTGTGAGGAACGTTCCGATGAAAAAACGTCTTGTCGTTGGGGTATCCGGCGCGTCCGGTGCGCCGCTGGCTATTGAACTTTTGCAGCAGCTGAAATGCCGCCCGGAGGTGGAAACACACCTGATTCTGACCAAGGGTGGCGAAATGACCCTGCGGCAGGAAACCGGGATGTCCACCGCAGAATTCTTGGCATTGGCAGATGTGGTGCATGACAACGCCAACATCGGTGCGGCCCCGGCCAGCGGAAGCTGGAAAAGTATGGGCATGATCGTCTGCCCCTGCAGCATGAAGACCGTGGCCGGCATCGTGTCCGGTTACAGCGACAACCTGCTTTTGCGGGCTGCAGACTGTATGCTGAAGGAGCGCCGCAAGCTGGTATTGGCAGCACGGGAAAGTCCACTGTCTACGCTGCATCTGGAAAATCTGTGCAAGGCCAGTCAGTACGGCGCGGTCATCCTGCCGCCGATGCAGACCTACTATAACCACCCGGCTTCCGTTGCGGAAATGACCCGCCATACCGTTGACCGCATTCTGAGCCAGTTTAATCTGGACGAGGAAAGTTACGAATGGGAGGGCATGAACGCATGAAGCACTTTACCGGTGAGCGGATGTTCCGTGGAAAGCCCATCACGGCGGAAATGACCGCAACAGACTGCGGGGTGCAGGTTGGTCTGTACGGCGGCGATACGCCCCATATCGGGGCGGTTGGGATCGCAGACCCGGATGGGAACATCACGGTCACGCAGTTTGAAGGGCACAAAGAAGGCGTTCTCTGCCGGCAGTGGTGTGAAGCACTGGCCAAAACCGCGCATTGTCCGGCAGTTGTGTCCGCCGGGGTGCATTACGATCAGGCCAGCCGGGAGGAGATCCTGCAGATCGTCCGGCTCTGCGGAGAGCTGCTGCAGGAAGCCGGTTCGGCGCTCTGAACGTGCTCCGTTGGAATGCTGTGCCTGCGGCAGAAGCAGCTTGTTGCGCATTCTGGCACTTCGTGCTAAAATGAAAGCGCTGAAATGCCCATGCATGAAAACAGAAAGGATGGCGCAGAAGTGGAATTTGCAAAGGTCATTGCGGAACGGTATTCCTGCAAGAAGTTCGGAGAACGCAAGGTGGAAGCGGAAAAGCTGACCGCGATCCTGGAAGCGGGACGGCTGGCACCGACCGCCAAGAATTTTCAGGAGCAGCGGATCTATGTGATCCAGTCTGCTGAAGGTCTGGCCAAGATCGACAAGGTCACGCCCTGCCGCTATGGGGCGTCCACCTGTGTGGTAGTGGCGTTTGACCGGAACAATGTGTTTACCTATCCCGGTGAAAAGCGGGATTCCGGCGTGGAGGATGCCACCATCGTGGCAACGCACCTGCTGCTGGCTGCCGCCAACGAAGGCGTGGACAGCTGCTGGATCAACTTCTTCGACCCGGACAAGCTGGCAAAAGAACTGGAGCTGCCGGAGAATGAGGAGATCCTCATGATCCTGGATCTCGGCTATGCCGCAGAAGGTGCAGGCCCGCTGGCCAACCATGCACTGCGCAAGCCGCTGACGGAGACAGTTTCTTACCGCTGAGCGGATCGGTGTCCGGTTTTCCGGATGTCGGCGGAAGACTCGAACAGAAATCATCGGAGTTTCCAAAAATGGATGCTTCCCGGAATGCTGCGGGAAGCATCCATTTTTGTTTTGACGGAGAATGCGTCCGGCGATGGGGGACTTGACAGAGAATGGTTTGTTGCGTATAATCATAACAGTGTTATGAAACAACGTTATGAAAGAGGAAGGGCAGATGGCAAAACAGATCGAAGGTGTTTCCGAGCGCATCCTGAACTGCGCAAAGGCGGAATTTCTGGACAAAGGCTATACCGATGCATCCCTGCGGGTCATTGCAGCGGCAGCGGATACCAGCACCAATTCCATCTATGTCCGCTTCAAGGACAAGGAGGGACTGTTTTCTGCCATCGTGGAGCCGGTGCTGACCGAGATGACGGAGCGCTTTCTGCGCATCCAGGAAGCGTTCTGTCATATGGACCGGGCCGCACAGGCGGCGCACATGGCAGAGTATGCCGATGGCGGCATGCTGGAACTCGTGAATTATATGTACGATCACCTGGACGAGTTCCGTTTGCTGCTGGATTCCTCCTATGGCACCCGGTTCCACAACTTTGTGGATGAACTGGTGCGCATCGAGGTAGAGTATACCTATAAATATATGGAAGCGGTCGGCTGCCCCGCCCATCTGGGTGACGGGGATGCCCTGACCGAAAAGCTGCTGCACATCGTGACAACTTCCCGGTTCGAGAGCATTTTTGAGGTCATCCGCCACGGCATGAGCCGGGAGGAAGCCGCGAAGTACATCGACCTGCTGAGCCGTTACCATCGCACGGGTTTCAACGCGGTGTTCGGGGAGCAGAAATAAGCTGGACGGGCTGCCGGAAACGGCAGCTTTCCATAGATCTGAAAGTTAGTCAATGCTAATTTCGAGGAGGGATTCCGAATGGAACAACAAAGCCCGGTAGGGCGCATCTGGCAATGGGGAGAAGCAGAGCACGGCAGGCTCATCACAGCCGTTGTGCTGGCGGTGCTCGGCACGGTATGCGGCATGGTGCCGTATTTTGCGGCGGCAAAGATCATCACGCTGCTGCTGGCCGGGGAACAGGCGCTGAACGCCTATACTCCCTGGCTGCTCACGGCGCTGTGCGGCTATCTGCTGCGCACGGTGCTGTACAACAGCGCACTGTCCATTTCTCATAAAGCAACCTACAACATCCTCAAGACCATCCGGCAGATGCTGCTGGCCAAGCTGCCCAAGCTGCCCCTGGGCACCGTGATGGACACCTCCAGCGGCAAGCTGAAGCAGACCATCGTGGACCAGGTGGACGGCATGGAAACGACCCTGGCACATCTGTTCCCGGAGATGACCGCGAACATCGCCGCCCCGGTGCTGACCATCGTGTATTTGTTTGTGCTGGACTGGCGGCTGGCGCTGCTGAGCCTGGTGGTGTTCCCGGTGGCATTCTTCTTCATGATGACCGTCATGGGCGGCTACGGCAAGGATTATGCCGGCGCGGTGCAGGCCACCAATGAGATGAGCAGCACCCTCATCGAGTACATCAACGGCATCGAGGTCATCAAGGCGTTCAACCAGGGAGAGAAATCGTATGCACGCCTGACCGAAAAAGTACGGTACAATGCCCAGTATTATGTCAACTGGATGAAGAAGAGCCAGCTGGGCATGGCCATGGCTTACGGATTCTTCCCGGCGCAGATGCTGACCATCTTGCCTGCGGGCTGGCTGCTGTGGCTGCACGGCAGTCTGAGCGCCGAGACCTTCCTGACCGTCATCATTCTGGCACTGGGCATGGCGGCTCCCATCGTGGCGGCGTTCAACTTTGTGGACACGCTGGCCCAGGTGGGCACCATCGTGGGGCAGGTGGACGAGATCCTATGCGCAGAGGAACAGGAGCACGGCAGCACGCCGGTGACGTTTGCGGGCCACGACATCGTCCTGCAGAATGTTTCCTTCGGCTACCACGCCGACAAGGAGATCCTGCACGATGTCAGCCTGACCATCCCGGCAGGCAAGATGACTGCACTGGTCGGCCCGCCCGTCCGGCTCCAGCAAGTCCACCATCGCCAAGCTGGCGGCAGGCTTCTGGGACGTGAAACAGGGAACCATCACCCTGGGCGGCCGCGACCTGAAAACCATCCCGCTGCAGCAGCTGTATGAGCAGACAGCCTATGTTTCGCAGGACAACTATCTGTTTGACGATACCGTGCGGGAGAACATCCGGATGGGCCGTCTGAACGCCACCGACGCCGAGGTGGAAGCCGCGGCCCATGTCGCCGGCTGTGACCGCTTCATTCAGGAGCTGGAGCACGGTTATGACACCCGCGTGGGCGGCGGCGGTGCCCACCTGTCTGGCGGTGAGCGCCAGCGCATCGCCATTGCCCGCGCCATGCTGAAGGATGCACCGGTCATTCTGCTGGATGAGGCCACGGCCTACATCGACCCGGAAAATGAAGCCATCATCCAGAAGGCAGTGGGCAGGCTGGTCAAGAACAAGACGGTCATCGTCATTGCGCACCGCCTGTCCACCATTGTGGACGCTGCCAACATCGCGGTGGTACAGGATGGGCGCATTGCCGCGCAGGGCACCCATGCCCAGCTGCTGGAAAGCAGTCCGCTCTACCGCGGGATGTGGCAGGCGCACAAGGGCGCTAAGGAGGGAGACGCAGAATGATCGAAGCATTCCGTAAGATCTGGCAGTTTTCCGGCAACGAGCGCGGAAACATCAACAAATCGGTCGTGGTCAGCGTGGTCAATGCACTGCTGCAGATGTGCCAGGTGGGGGTCATCTATCTGGTGGTGCGGGGCCTGACCAGCGGCAGCACGAGCGCAAAGACGGCGTGGCTGGCACTGGTGCTGGTTCTGGTCATGTCCTTCCTGGTGTTCAACCAGATCAAGGCGTTCGGCATGGGCGTGTCCATGTTGCGTCCGGCATGGGCGTGTCCATGTTGCGTCTGGCGGCGGCCAGCATTGACCGCACGGTGGAGACCGAGCAGATGCCCCGGATGGACGAACACGGCAGAGCCGCTGCCCCGGCAGACCATGAGATCACATTTGAGCACGTCGATTTTTCCTATGAGCACAAGCAGATCCTGCACGATATCAGTGTGACCCTGCCGGACAAGACCACTACTGCCATCGTCGGCCCGTCCGGCTCCGGCAAGACCACCCTGTGCAATCTGATCGCCCGCTTCTGGGATGTGGACAGCGGCAGCGTGAAGATCGGCGGCGTGGATGTGCGGGACTATACCCTGGAGAGTCTGATGGATCAGATCAGCATGGTGTTCCAGAACGTGTACCTGTTCGCGGATACCATCGAGAACAACATCAAGTTCGGCTGTCCGGAAGCCACTCACGAACAGGTGGTGGCTGCGGCCCGGAAAGCCTGCTGTGCGGACTTCATCGAAGCCCTGCCCGACGGCTATGATACGGTTATCGGCGAGGGCGGCGCCAGCCTGTCCGGCGGTGAGAAGCAGCGCATTTCCATCGCCCGTGCGATGCTGAAGGATGCCCCCATCGTCATTCTGGACGAGGCCACCGCCAACGTGGACCCCGAGAACGAAGACCGTCTGCAAAAGGCCATTGAGGCCCTGACCCGGGACAAGACGATCATCCTGATCGCGCACCGCCTCAAGACCGTGAAGAACGCAGACCAGATCCTGGTCGTGGACCATGGCCGCATCGTGCAGCAGGGCAAGCACGAACAGCTGATGAAGCAGCCGGGCCTGTACGCCGAATTTGTCGGCGGACGCAGGCAGGCCGAGGGCTGGAAGCTGTAAAATCCAATCTTCTGCGCAACACAAAACGCCGGAGACCTTCCCGCAAGGGAGCGTCTCCGGCGTTTTTGGCTGGAGGAAAGAGCTTCTTTGAACTGAAAAAACCAAGCAGTAAAAAAACGCAGACATAGGCACGAAAAATTTTCGAAAGAAATACTTGACTTTGTCAAGTAAAAGCGTTATACTGCAGCTGTTCGAACAAACCATGCCGAAAGGAGCCAACCGATGGAACTGCCGACCATCTCTTCGTATGTGACTGAGCTGCACAAGGAGTTTGCCGCCTACACCACCCAGCAGCTGCAGGAACTGGGGTTGAGCTTTGGGCTGATGTACTTTGTCATCTATGTGGGCAAGCACCCCGGGTGCAGCCCGGCGGAGCTGACCAAAGCCCTGCGGATGGACTGGGGGCACTCCCAGCGGAGTCTGAACAAGCTGGTGGAAGAGGGATTTCTGACCCGGGAAAAAACCGGGCGCAGTGCCCGGTTGGACCTGACCCCGGCGGGCGAGCAGGCATTTGCCGTCTGCCATCAGGTGTTTTTTGACTGGGATGCGCAGAAATTGGATGGGCTGACCGCTGCGGAACGGAAACAGCTCTTACAGCTGCTGCAGAAAGCAGCGGAAACAAAGCAGGTGTAAGTCATGTATGAAACCATTTTGAGTCCCATCGATTACGGCGGACTGCCGCTGAAAAACCGCATTCTGTTTGCGCCGACCACCTTCGGCCTGTCGGACGAGGAATATCTTGCCGAGATCGGGCGCATCGCGGCGGGCGGCTGTGCCATGATCATCATTGGCGATGTGCCGGTGGGGAAGAGCCGTTTCGAAAAATCGCTGTTTGACGCCAAGGGCTTTGCGTTTTATCAGCGGGTCGTGGACATTGCCCACAAGGCGGACTGCAAAGTCTGCGCCCAGCTGCACCAGAGCGATTCCAATCTGCTGGCGATGTTCAAATACATCCCCGGCGTGCTGACCAAGCGCATCACCATGCAGGAAATGCGCACCAAACTCAACGACGAGGTGGCCCCTTACATCACCGGAATGTCTCAGAAAAAGATCCGGAAGATCCTTGCCGGGTTTGGACAGGCGGCAGTGCTGGCGAAAAAAGCCGGATTCGATATGGTCCAGGTGCACGGAGACCGGATGTGCGGAAGCTTCAGCTCCACGGTGTTCAACCACCGCACCGACGAATACGGCGGCAGCGCCGAAAACCGTGCCCGCTTTGCCGTGGAAGCAGTGTCTGCCGTCCATGCGGCAGTGCCCGGGATGCCCATCGACTACAAGTTGGCGGTCCGGCAGGAAGAGCCGCATTACGGCAATGCCGGCGTGCTGGTGGAGGAACTGCCGGTGTTTGTGCCGCTGTTGGAACAGGCGGGCGTGACCAGCTTTCATGTGACGCTGGCGAACCACTCTGCGCTGGAAAATACGATCCCGCCGAAGAACCATCCGTATTTCGGTCAGCCAGGCTGCTTCCTGAAATTCTGCGATGAGGTGCGCAAGAATACGGCGCTTCCCATCTGCGGCGTGGGCGGTCTGGGGGACCCGGACTTTACGGAGGCGCAGTTGGCGTCGGGCCGCATCCAGTGCGCGGCGCTCTGCCGCCCGCTGCTGGCGGACCCGGAGTGGGTGAACAAACTGCAGAACGGGCAGGCAAAGCAGATCCACCGCTGCGTCCGCTGCAACAAAAAGTGCCTGGGCGGTCTGATGGCCCATCAGGGCACTCGCTGCATCTACGACCCGAAAGCATAACATAAAAAGAACAGCGCCGGAAGCATTCCTCGAAGAAACGCTTCCGGCGCTGTTTTATGCACTTGAAACGGTTACAGCCCGACCTTTTTGCAGGCGGCCTGCACGACATGGCCCACCAGCACCGAGGTGGTCACGGTGCCCACACCGCCGGGCACCGGCGTGATGGCATCCACTACCGGCTCCGCGCCGGCAAACTGCACATCGCCGCACAGTTTGCCCTCGGCGTTCACATGGATGCCCACATCCACAACGACCTGGCCCGGGCGCAGGCAGTCGGCCCCGATGGCACCCATCCGGCCCATGGCCACCACCACGATGTCCGCTTCCCTGCAGACCTGCGGCAGGTTCTGGGTGCGGGAGTTGCAGAGGGTGACCGTGGCGTTCTCGCGGTCCAGCATCATGGCGGCAGGCTTGCCCACCACCAGACTGCGGCCCACCACGACGGCACGCTTGCCGGAGAGCGGGACCTTGTAATATTTCAGGATCTCCAGGCAGGCCTGCGAGGTGCAGGGGGCATAGCCCAGGTCCGTATTCGTGAACACACCGGCCAGCGAACCGTCCGTGATGCCGTCGATGTCCTTTTCCGGGGCCAG
>ERZ1034998.1364-NODE-1364-length-14323-cov-6.539108_pt1 | contig 14323 bp, 16 predicted proteins | sample MGYA00520621_ERZ1034998 | MGnify/ENA primary metagenome ERZ1034998 (study PRJEB33766, sample SAMN09781748) | gut metagenome | biome: gut microbiome | host: Homo sapiens | place: Madagascar | study: EMG produced TPA metagenomics assembly of the PRJNA485056 data...
TGACCGATAAGGAAGAGATCGGCTCCGATGGCGTGACCGGTATGCAGAGCATGTATGTGTTCCACTTTATGCAGCTGCTGTGCCGCGCCGCCGGTCAGGACGACATCATCGCCTTCCGGAACAGCGTGTGCCTGTCTGCCGATGTTACCGCTGCCTATGACCCCTCTTGGGCAAGCGCATTCGAGCCCCAGAACGGCACCTATGCAGGCCGCGGCGTGGCTTTCTTCAAGTACACCGGCAGCCGCGGCAAGAGCTCTGCCAGCGACGCTTCCGCCGAGCTGGTAGGGGATATCACCCGCCTGCTGGACGCCAACGGCGTGGCATGGCAGATCGGTGAACTGGGCCGCTTGGACCTTGGCGGCGGCGGCACCATCGCCAAGTATGTGGCAAACCGCGGCATCCCGGTGCTGGACATCGGCGTGCCGGTGCTGTCCATGCATTCGCCCTTCGAGGTCATTCATAAAACGGACCTGTACATGGCCTACCGCACTTTTGCGCTGTTCTGCCAGAACGCAGACGAATGATTTGAAAATGGCTCCGCGTGCGCTCTGCCATTCTTAGCGAAAAACTGTTTTAACTTGCAAAAGGGAAGCGTCTGCGGACGCTTCCCTTTTGCTTTTTCACGAAGGAGCCGCAGAGGAAAAATGCAGCTATCCCGGTTAGTCCCTATTCGTGAAAGAGTGTTTGGAGCGGCCCGCAGGCCGCGACAAACACAAATAAAAAATAATTTTTCCGCTGAATATGGCCAGAGTGAAACGGAGGCCATTAAAATCGTTTACCCAATCGGCAGCGCTTCGGCCACCGTCAAAAACGCAAAACCTTGATCGGCATACCACCGGATGATGTCCGGCAGCGCCTCCGCTGTGGTACGTGTGGAGGCGGAATCGTGCATCAGTACGATGCAGTTCGTCTGCTGCCCGGTCTCGTGCACCACATTGCGGTAGATGGTGTCCGCGCTGGGGTGCCCGCCCACGGCGTCCTCGGCGCACACGTTCCAGTCTACCCACTGCCAGCCTTTTTGCTCCACTTCGGTTTTCAGCTGCTTCATCAGCCCTTTGCCGCCGTAACGCCGGCTTACCGTGTTGGTGCTGCCGCCCGGAAAACGCAGATACCGGATGTTCTCGGCATCCACATAGGGCGCAATGCGCTCCTTTAAAAGGGCAATGTCCTCCCAATAAGCGTCGCTGCTGCGGTAGATATCGCTGTACTCGTGGGAGGCAGAGTGCAGCGCGATCTGGTGCCCGGCGGCTGCGGCCTCGGTGAGCAGGGGCAGATACTTTTCGTTGTAGTCGGTAGCCACCACAAAAAAAGTGGCGTGTACTTTGGCAGCGTTCAGGGCGCTGAGTACATCCGGCGTGGTCTTGCTGGGGCCATCGTCGAAGGTCAGGCAGACCCACTTTTCAGGAAGGACAGGGGCAGCAGGCTCCTGCTGCTCCTGTGCTAGAGCCGAAACGGCGGGGGAGAGCATCGAGGTGTCCGGTGCCGGGGTCAGATCCTGCGCCTGACAGCCGGTGACGACCGGCGGCGCAGCAGATACAAACCCCATGATAAGGGCAAACAACATCATCGCTGCCACTCTGGCCCGCCTGCGCCGGGCAAGGTATTCTGATCGTTTCAAGGGCAAAACCTCCTTTGCCTGCATGGTTTGCTCTTATCAGAATATGAACGGCAGCGGATTCTATGAAAGGAACCCAAAGAAAAAGCCGGTGCGTGCAGCATCGGCTTTTAAGCAGGAAGATTGTGGAACAACTTATTTCGATAAGAACGATGGAACGCTGAAATGTGAGGAAATGGCACTCACCCCACCCGCTGCCGTTTATCCAGCCGCATCTTATCTGCGATCATAGCGATAAATTCGCTGTTGGTGGGTTTGCCGCGCAAATTATGGATGGTATACCCGAAATAGCTGTTCAGGGTGTCCACATCGCCCCGGTCCCACGCCACCTCGATGGCGTGGCGGATGGCACGCTCCACGCGGCTGGCGGTGGTGCCGTTTTTCTTGGCGATCTCCGGGTACAGGCGCTTGGTCACAGCGTTGATGTAGTCCGGTTCGTTCATCGTCAGCAGGATGGCATCCCGCAGGAACTGGTAGCCCTTGATATGGGCAGGGACACCGATCTGGTGCAGGATCTCGGTAACGGTCAGCTCGTCGCTGTCCACGCTGGTGTGCAGGATGCGCTTTTCCTGCCCAAGGGCCACTTTGAGCACCCGCGCGGCCAGAACGCTTTCGTCGAACGGCTTGACAAAATAGTAGGCGAACCCTTCATCCAGAAGTTCCTGAACCATTTCTTCGCTCTGGAATGCACCGGTCACGAAGAAGGAAGTGTGCCGCTCACCGGCGGCGTTGTAGCGCTGCTTGACGGCAAGGGCGTCCAGCCCGGGCATGAATGCATCCAGCAAGACCACCTGCGGGCGGACAGCCAGCATTTTTTGCAGCACCTTGTTGCCGTCTTTTTCCACGACGGTCACATCCACGCCCTTCTGCTCCAGTGCTTCGCGGCAGGCGGCAGTGATCTGGGCACCGGTATCCGACATCAAAAATCTAATTTTGTCCATGGTTGTTTCCTCCAATGTGTGCAGTTCCCTTAACACCATGGATTTTACCATATTTTTCCAGAACTTTCAACGGGTTTTATTGGCAAATTTTGGAAAAGAAAATCGAACGCCGCAATTTATTTCTGCACATTGGCCGGATTGCGCGCTGTATCGCTGCTTTCTTCAATGGCCTGTGTCTGCTTCAGCATGGTCTGCGCAAAAATGCCGTAGCCGCGGGTGGGGTCGTTTACCAGTACATGGGTCACAGCACCCACCAGACGGCCATTTTGCACAATGGGGCTGCCGCTCATGCCCTGCACGATGCCGCCTGTTTTGGCCAACAATTGCCGATCGGTCACGCGCAGGATCATGTTGCGGTGCGGGTCGGCGTCGTTCACCTTTTCAATGCGGATGCGGTAGGCTTGGGGTGTTTCGCCGTCCACGGTGGCCCAGATCTCCGCATCGCCCGGCACCACCTCCTGCGCAAAGGCAATTTCCATTTCCGTGCCGGAAAACGCAGCGCGTGTGCGGCCATAAACGCCGGTGGAGCCGTTGATGCAGATGGTGCCCAGTGCGTGAGTGCTCAAAAAACGGCCTTTCAGCTCGCCGGGACTGCCTACGGTGCCGCTGGTGCAGCCCACGATCTGGCAGGGGACGATCTCGCCGCTGCGCAGGGCCACGCTTTCGCCGGTGTCGCTGTCGCTGATGGGATGTCCCAGACCGGCAAACACCCCGGCATCGTTGTCCACAAAGGTCATGGTGCCCACGCCCGCAGAGGAGTCTCGCACCCACATTCCGGCGCGCCACTGCTCGGCAGTGCTGTCCCACACCGGGGTCAGCTGGGTCTGGAATTGTTTGCCGCTGCGCACGTACACCACCTGCAAGGCGGAACCGGCAGCGGCTTCCAGCGCAGCGTGTACCTCGTCGTTGGTCTCAGTCTGGGTGTTGCCCATGCGGATCACCCGGTCGCCCAAGCGCAGCCCTGCTTTTTTGGCGGGATTTACGCTGCCGCCTGCCGTATTCAGGTCGGAAAAGCCCACGATGAGCGCGCCTTCCGAGAACATTTTTACGCCAAAGGGCGTCCCGCACACCGTAACGGAAGGCCGCTCTTCCACCAGTGCACGCACGGTTTTGATTGGCAGCCAGCCGCCCAGTGACAGGGTGGCCTGATAGCTGCCCGCAGCCTGCGTGCTGGCGGCGTTGCGGGAACCGCGCAGGCGCAGTGGTTCGATATAGGCATAGCGGGGCAGGGCAAGGCTTTGCCCGGGCTCCAGCAGGATCTCCGAGGGCAGGCTGTGCCACAGCCACGCCAGAGCGCAGAGAACCGTCACCAGAAGATACGCCGCAGCCATGCCGCACAGGCGGCGCAACTTCGTTCTGCGCATCGCTAGACCCCTTTCCGGTAGAATATCGTCTGGCGCTAGTATGCACCGAAAATGGCCGAAATATCAGTGCGGTGATTGACTTTTATCCGCAGAACTGCTACTATATTATAGCACTTTGCGTTTCCGGTGCCTTCCCGGAAGCCGCGCAGTATGCGGGTATGGTGGAATTGGCAGACGCGCAGGATTTAGGTTCCTGTGCCGCAAGGCGTGTGGGTTCGACCCCCACTACCCGCACTGAAAGAAAAGCACGCTGGTACGTTTGTATTGGCGTGCTTTTCTGCTGGGTTTACCGCACACTTTACCTCACTTTTGACTTTAAGCGCCAATGAGGTTTTTTATGAGAAAGAAACTACAGGACGCTGAACAGCTCCTGCTGTCAGCACTTCCGGCCATCGATGAGGGCAAAATCCATGTCGTGACCTCATTGGAGGAAGAAGCAGATCTTCTTCGCCTGCTGCTGATAAGAAAAGAATGGTCTGCGCAAAAGACAGATACGCATAAATGAAAAACAGCCCCGAGGAACCGTCAGGCTCCCCGGGGCTGCTGCCATATTACGATCTTGCTGACGTTACATGTAGACCTTCTGGCTGCGCACCTGCGCTTCGATCATCGGCTTCAGGTAGCTGTCGAGGTCGCCAAAGGTCTCCTTGATGAAGGTGATGGTCTCCTGCGTCAGGGCCTTTTTCGCTGCGGCCAGTGCGCGGTTGTAGGCAATGCGCTGGGCATCCTCGTCGAACTTGTCCTGTTCTTTCAGGGCATCCACGTAGGTCTGGTTGACGTACTGGACAGCGTTGAACACCGCATCTGCGGCATTCTGGAGACAGGTCTGTGCAAACTTGTTGTTGATGTAGCCGTTGGCAATGCTGACACCCTTGTTCAGGCCCCAGCCGAAGATAACGGTCATTGCGGGGATGCAGGCGGTGAGCGCGACTTTCAGAAATTCATTCATGTCAGTTTCCTTTCTGCTCGGTTTCCGAGCGCTGCTTTAAAATGTCCACAGCCTTGGTGATGGCTGCCGGGATAGGCAAGCCCATCAGGCCAGCGTTTTCGATGATGGAAATGGTCTCATTGCAGATGAAGCCGATCACTACCGCGTCCCGCACAAAGGTGGAGCCCATCACGGCATCCAGACGGCAGGCTACCAGCACGATCAGCAGGGTCTCGCCCTTGCGGCACAGGCCCTTCCAGCCTGCACGGCTTTCCAGCGTACCGCTGGCGGTCTTGGGGCTGGCGTGGAACACACCCGCCACGATCAGACCGGTGATGTAGTCGATGGCCATAAAGATAATAAGTGTCTGCAACGCTGCGTCCCACCCGCCGAACAGGCTGGCAAACGCGGCACCCAGCGCGCCCACGGCCATGCAGAAATAATCCTTCAAGGTCTCACCTCCTCACGCCGTCCAGCGGCTCTTATTGGCGCGGGTGTCTACGTGCACCCAGCCCTTTGCCCGGCCCGCCTTCACCGGGTAACGGCCCACGCCGCCCCAGCCGGGCATCAGGCTCTCGGCGTAGGCGGCCACGGCCAGCGGGTCGGTGTCCTGCACCTGAATGTCTGCCGCCCGGCCCAGCAGGTGCTGGCTGGATTTTGCGCCGCCCACCTTTGCATTGTGGCTGGCGGTGCGGTAGCCGCTGGTAATGTGTACCGGCTTGCCGAAGTGCTCCCGGATGCATTGCAGTAGCACCACAAGGCCCTCGTCGATCATGACGGTGTCGGTGCCATCGCGGCAGCGGAACTCCCGCACGCGGAACGCAGGGGACAGCTGCTTTGCGCCGTCCTTTGCAAGGCTATACTGTTTGATTGCCATAGGTACGTCCTTTCTCCGGCCCGGTTATGCGCCGGCCTTTTCAGCCAGCAGCTCGGCGAGTTCCTTATACTCGGCTTCGGAGATGCGGCCCATGGCATAGAAAACATCCAGCTTTTCCGCAAGGCCGGAGGTCTGGCCGCGCTCGATCATACGTTTCAGGGTTCTGTAAAGCATAAGTTTGTTCCTTTCTGTTAAGTGGTTTCATCGGTGATGCCCAGCTCCAGCAGGGCAATGCGGTACTCCTGATCCACAGTCATGGCGTCGGTGTCGGCCTGTGCGGCCTTCAGCGCTTCCAGCTGCTCTTTAAGCGTCGGTTCCGGTTCGGGCAGGTCCGCGGGGTCAGGCTTTGCTCCGCCGTCCGTCACCTCGTAGCAGTCCGGGTTATCCGCGATGCCCCACAGTGTGTCTCCTACAGAGCACCCGGTGTTGTGGGCATTGATCGCCTCCACCATGGCGGTGTATGCATCACACTGCGCCTGCGTCTGCACAGGTTTTGCAAGGACATATCCAATTTTGATCTTCATGCTGCACCTCCTTTACTTCCAGCGGCCAACAGCGAGATAATATACAGAGCCATTAGACGTACCAGTAGGCTTAAAAAGAGATGCTTTTTTGAACTCGTAATAGTTTGAGCTATCAGAGTTATTCTGTTCGGTCAAAAGTGCGTATCCCGCTGAAGAAAACGGTACGGGAAAACGTGTAATATATTGCCACCCAAGCCCATCAACACGCTCGTTTGAAACTTTTACAGGGCCCCAGCAGATCTGCGTGCCATCCGTGAAGCGGATGTAGTTCGCCCCACTGGCGGCGATGGAAGTGGCAGAAGAAATTTTGCTGTCCACCTGCTCCTGCAAGGCATCCAGCAGCGCATCCGTTTCGGTCTTATCGTAAAAGCTGCCCTTGTCCACCTTGTCGATCTCGGCCCGCAGCTGCTGGATCAGCGTTGCGGCCGGGATGCCCTGCACGCTGTCCCGCATGACGCCGCATACGGTTTCATCCGCGCGGGTATCAAAGATATCGGCGGCGGTAACGGCGGTGGAACCTGCGGTGCGCTTGATCTCGGCAAGGCAGAGGTCGTAGACAAGGGCGGTGCGGGAGATATCCGGTGCCACCGGCCCGGAACTGTCCGGCTCGCCGTCCAGTACCACAAGGGTGGTCTTTTTTGCGGCGGCGTCGTACCGCAGCACAAGACGGTCGATGCGGCTGCGCACGGGGTCCGCTTCGGTGAGCACCACGGTGGTGGGCTGCTCCATGATGATGCTGCGGCCCTTGAACCGCGCCGGGCGCACCCACGCCTGACCAGCGCTCACCTGCACGCTCAGGCCCTCCACCGCTGTGACGGCAAAATCTTCCTCAGCGCTGTACACGCCGCTCAGGCGGGTGGCAAGGTAGCCTGCCGCGTCGTCGGCGTCGTAGGTGATGCCGTTTTCGGGGTAAGTGATGATATCGGCCATAAAGTCCTCCTTTATGTTTTTGTCCATGCGGGTGTGCCCAGCCGGATGGTGCGGGTGGTGCCGCTGTCCTCGCTCTGGGTGATGATGTCGGCCACGCGCACCATGGCGGTGTAGCCCAGCTGGGGCAGGCTGGCGCTCAGCACATCGCCCACCTGCAAGGTGTCGTCGTCCACGTCGAACTCAATGCTGCCGGTGCGCAGCTGGCTCAGCAGCTTTTCGCCGCCGCGGTCGGCCAGCTTTTGCAGGTAGGATGCGCTGGTGTTGGTCTCGCCGTCCTCCGGCTGGAGGTCCCGGGCATCGATGTACATCTCGCGCCGGTCGGAGCCGGTGGCGTCCACGTTGCCCACCCAGACGGTGGTACGGTTTGTGCCCTCGCCAGCGCCCTGCACAAGGGCCACGTTGGCGTAGTCGGTGTCGGCAAAGCTCCATCCGGCATTCAGCAGATTGCCCCACTTGGGGCTGTAGCGGCGGTTCGGGTCAAAGGTGGGCCGGAAGCACTCGAAGAGCAGCTTTTTCTCGGCCCCCTTGCCGTCCAGCACGATGCGGAACCCGAGGTCGCACGCCTGCCCGATGGTCTGGCAGTAGTCGAACACCGTGCCGCCGGAGGTCTGCTTTTCAAACACGGTGTCAAAGCCGTAGACGGTGCCCAGCTCCAAGCGCGGCCACGGCTTGGCCGCTGCTACCAGCGAACGCATGGCGGCTTCGGCGTTCTGGTTCTTGATACTCACCGCAGAAGCGCGCTTGGTCAGCAGCCACGTGGCCGGGTAGCCGGACACGACAAGGTTTGCATCTTCGTTCTGGTTGGCGCGGGAGCAGATGCGCATGGGGATGCGGGGGTCCTCGTCGCTGCGCACCAGCCAGCGGCCTTCCTGCAAGAGCTGCAAATTCTCGGTGGTGGGCCGCACTTCCAGTGTGAAGCTGCCCTCGGAGTAATAGGGGCTGTCCCAGTACAGGGACACCCACACATCCACCCAGCCCACGCGGGCAAGGGTGTCTGCGTCCAAAACGTCCAGTCTCATAGCGGTTCGGGCAAAATGCCCGCCTCCATCGGGTAAAAGCTCACGCTGGCTTGCAGGTAGCCCGCGCCGCTTTCCGCCTGCATGGAGAGAACGTTATCCCCGGGCTGCAATTCGGTGAGGGTGCTGTCCTCGTCCAGCTTTGCAAAGATGTTCTCGGTCACGCCTGCGCGGGTCAGGGTGCAGGCCAGCCGGTCAGAGGTGCTGCGGTAGATCTCCAGCGTTTCATCCGGCTGCAATGTCAGGTCAAAGCCGATGAAGGCCCCCGTCCGCAGGTCCACCACCTTGGGATGTTCCACCGGCATATCGCACCGCAGTGTGGCCGTGAAGGGCACCGGCAGGCTGCCGTCGTTGCGCAGCACCGCCGCTGTGCCGTCCTGCTTGATGCCATAGATGTGGCTGTCGTAGCAGACCGGGAAGCGGAAGGCGGGCCGGTAGCCGCCCAGCACGCTGCTGACGGCGTTCAGATCGTACCAGCAGGGCTTCTCACTGTAGAGCATCAGCTCGCAGCGCGGCTGCGGCGTGTAACTGGAAAAATAGGGCAGTTTTTGCAGCACAAAGCGGGTGAAATAGTGATCGCCAAAGTAGAGCGTGCCCTTGGTGAAGTAGGGCAGCTTTTTGGTAAAGGCCCGCGCGCGGGTCAGGGCGTCCGCGCCCCAGAATGCGACCGACAGGGTGCGGGACACGCCGGACACGACCTGTTCCTCCACAGTGTCACCCACCTGATTGCGGCCCTGCGCGGTTTTCAGTTCCACGTCGATGCCGTTCAGCGGGTCGATAAAATAGGGCGTGTCGTAGTCCCAGCCCAGATGCAGGACGGCGCCGGCGTCAGTCACAATTTTCAGATGATCCTTAAAAAGCATGACGTCCTCCTTTCATCGTTTGCGGGCCTTGGCCTTGTCGGCTTCCCAGCGGGCTTCCCTCTGCTGTGCGGCGGCGGTGTCGTGGCCGTTGTAGAAGTTCTGGATGATTTTTGTATCGTCCTCGCGGTGGTAGTTGTTGGCAGCGGACACCACCTGTGCGGTGCCGGATGCCGCCACGGTAGAGCCCAAGCGCATGTTGTCACTGAGCACCAGCGCCCCCGCCTGCCGGATCATGTCCGCAAGGGCGGAGTTCGTCTTTTCCAGTGCCTTGGTGTTGGCGTTGATGGCGTCCTCTAAGCTGCCGGTTCCGGTGGAGATGTCCACGCTGCCCATGCTGCCGGAAGAACTGCCGCTGCCCGAAGAGCTGCCGCGCCCGGACGAGCCCTTCTTGCTGAAAGAGCCGCCGATCGACGCCACGATGGCAGCGATGGCTGCGGCAAGGGCCACGCCCGCTGCCACCATGAGCAGCGCCTGCGGGATGCCGATGCCGGTAGGGAACAGCGCAGCCGCGATGGCTTGCAGCATTGCCACAAAGGCACCGCCAATGGCGCCAATCAGGCTACCCAGCGACGCAAGAATTTTCGGAAAGCTGGAGACCAGCCCGCCGTGCATCCCTTCGCTGATGGCGAGGGCCGCGCTTTGCAGCGGGTCTTTCAGGCCGCCGAACACTTCCAGCAGGGTGGAGCCAAGGCCCTGTGCCTGCTGCCAGACGTCCGCAAAGCCGACGGTCAGGCCGGACACGATCTGCCCGCCCAGATCAATGGCACCCTGCACCAGCTTGTCGCGGGCACCGCCCAGCGCTTCGTTGAGCTTGTCCACCATGCCAAAAGCAAAAGACTTTACCTGCTTCTTCTGGTCGGCGGTCAGGCCGCTGTAGATGGTCTTTGCCACCCACAGGCCGATGCTCTTCCAGTCCTGATTTTTGACAGCGGTGTACAGGTCGCCAAAGGTGCCAAGGATGCCGTCATTGGCGCGGTCCTGAAGTTCCTTCCACAGACCGTCCAGCGTGTCTGCGCTGGATTTCTTGACCTGCTCGGCCACCTGCACGGTGCCGTCTGCGGCGATGGTCTTGATCTTCTCCACCGTCACGAGGGCACCGTCTATCACGTCGTCGTAGACCTCGGTGATGACCTGCTTCTGGGTCTCGGTGCCGTCGGTCAGGGTCTCGGTGACGGTCTGCACGCTGGTCTGGATGCCGTCCACAAGGCCGCTGGTGGTGGCTGTGACAGTCTTTGCCACCTCGCGGACGGTCTCCATGGTCTGGCTGACCGTGCGGGTGCCGTCCGCCGCGATTTCCGTGATGGTCTTGACGTTCTTCAGCACGCCGTCCACCATCTGGCGGGAAGTCTCGGTGATGGTCTGTTTTTGCTGGGTGGTGCCGTTGGACAGTGTTTCGTTGACCGTCTCCACCGTGCGGGTGACGCCGTCTTTCACGGTGGTGGTCGTGTCGGAGATGGACTTCACCACCGTGGCGCTGGCCTTTTTGGCCGCTTTGGCCGTTTTGTCGGCGTTGGCGGTGATGGTGCCGGTGGCACTGGTGGATGCCGCTGCGGCGGCTTCGGCTGCGGCAGCTTCTTCCTGTGCCTGCCGAATGCGCTCGGCGTGGAGCTTTCCGCGCTCCTGTGCAGCCTTATCCAGCTTGGAGCGGTTATAGTCGTCCATGTAACCGTTGTAGGCGGCATTGTAGGCGTCCTGTGCCGCACCGAAACCGTTTTTCAGGTTGGCCAGTGCAGCCGCCGCACCGCGAATTTTGGCAACAAGTTCGTTGATCCAGTCCCACACCACGCCGATGGCATCCTGAGCGCCCTTTTTTATGGACGTCCACGCAGAATTGACCGCATTGCGGAAAGTCTCGCTGGTTTTATAAGCCGTCACAAGACCCGCCGCTAGAGCTGCCAGTGCGGCCACCACAAGGCCGATGGGGTTTGCGGAGAGGACTGCGTTCAATCCGGCCTGCGCGACTTTGAGGCCGGTTGCACCGGTTTCGGCTGCTTTGTGGGCGGCGGCCATGGCAGTGGTGGCGGCTGTGTGAATCACCTCTGCCGCAGTAGCAGCGGCAATATAGCCCTTGTATGTCAGGAATGCCGTACCGGCAGCGGCAACAACGGCAGTTGCAATGCCAATGGTCTCCTTGAGCTGGGCCATCTTCTCGTCACTGTCAAGGAAGGAGACCACCACCTCGTTCAGCTTGACCACCAGCTCTCCCAGAGCCGCAAACAGGCCGCTGGTCAGCTCGCCGGTCAGGGCGCTGACGTTGTCTTGTAATGTGGACATGCGCCCGCTGAAGGTCTGGCTGGCTTCCAGCATACCGTTGTAGAACTGCCCGCCCTGACTGGTGGCGGCTTCTACGGCGGCTTCCAGCTCATTAAAACCGACTTTGCCGTCCGAGATGCGCTTGTACAGGTCGGACATGCTTTCGCCGGTTGCCGCGCAGATCTGGTTCAGCGGGTTAAAGCCCGCGTCGATCATCATGTTGACGTTTTCCAGCGTCACCTTCTGGGCCGAGGACATTTTGCCGTAGGCGCGGACAAGGGTCTGCATCTTGTCCGCGTTGCCCAGAGAAATATCACCCAGCCGTTTCAACACGCCGGTGGTATCATCCGCTGCAATGCCGAACTGCAAAAGGGTCTGTGTGCCGCTGGTCAGGTCATCCAGCGTGAAGGGCGTGGACGCTGCCATTTTGCGAATTTCGGAAAGCTTTGTGGCGGCGGCTTCCTCGCTGCCCAGCATGACCTTGAAATTGGTCAGGTAGCTCTGCATGGTGGCATTGTAGTCCACGCCGCTCTTGACTACCTGCGCAAGTTTGGAAGATGCCTGCTTTGCAAAGTCCGCGATCATCTGACCGGCGGCTACCGTCCATTTGCTGGTGCTTTTTTCTGCCGGGTCGCTGTTCAGCTTTACCTCGCCGGTGATGCTGAAATCTGCCACTGTGTCCACCTCTCATTCGGAGCGCGGGCACAAGGGCACAGGCTTACAACTTTATCTCGATTTCCCGCTTACAGGCGGGATTTTTGCATTTTACCCAGACGCCGCTTGCGCTGGCATCCGGCACGGCCCACACGGGCAGCGCCCGCCCGCAGTAGGGGCAGGGCACCGGGGCACGGCTAGTGCCGGAACCGCGCGAGGAATGCGGCGTCGTGCTCTTCGACGGAAACGACACGCGCAGCACCCCCTCTCAGCTCCGGCGGCAGGGCAAAGCGCTCCTGAAGCGCGGCGTAGTGGGCACGCATACTGCCCTCGTACTCGGAAAGGTCCATGGTGCGCCAACTCATGATCTTGGCCATGAGGGTATCCTCCGGCAGGGCGGCGAACAGCGCCCGGAACCGGAACCAGTGCACTTTTTCCCGCGTCAGGTCGATGCCGTAGGCCTGCTGGAACGCCGCCACGATGTAGGGCGCGTCGCACTGGTAGTCGAAGGCAAGGCCGGAAGAAGGGGCACTGTCGGGCTCGGCTGCGGCGCTCTCGGCTGCTTTTTCACCTGCCCGGTAAAACTCGATCATGTGCCCGTAGGCGTCGATGATCTTCTGCGGGTCATGCAGAAAACAGTGCGGGTCTTTGTAGAACCGCCAAAGGGCATCAACTGCAAATCCCACCGGGTCAGGGCCTGTCTGGCCGCGCACGTAGGCGTTCACCAGCCAGACCATGGGCCGGAAGTCCGGGATGATCTCATACCCGTGCCACCGGGTGGGCAGTGCGTCCAGCAGCAGGTCAGACATGGTGCTCTGCCGCCAGCTGCAAGGCATACTCTGCAAGCTGCTGCATGGCGTCCGGGTTGTCCCGCAGGGCATTCACGGCCTGCCGGGCATCGATCCGCTGGTCGGTTTTCTGCTTGGCAGATACCTGCGCATCCACTCGCTCCACCATCCGGGCGGCAGGCTGTGCGGGATAGCTCACGGGCGGCTTGTGCTTGCCCTTTTTGGCCTGTGCGCGGCGCTGCTCGCGGTTCATGGGTTGGGCGGCTCTGGCGGTATAGCGCTGCTTCTCGGCGGTAAAGGCATTGCCCAGTTCCTCGATCACGTCATACACGGGGGCCATGTTGTTTTCGTCCAGACCCAGACGAGCAGAAGCGCCTGCACCGAGGATCTCGTCGATGCAGTCCATTGCAATGCGGGTCTGTGCACGCACGTGGTCGCCCAGACGCACGCCGCCGCGCTGAAAGCGTTCGGTCTGCGCCGCGTTCCGGGCCTGCATCTTCTCCTGCGCGTCCTCAAAGCGGTCAAGGTCGTTGGCGTTCATCACCGAGAAATTGAAATTCTGTCCACAAATAACCATGTTCTGGCTCCTTTCTTGGGCCGTGCTTCGGCTCTGCCCCGAAGAAAACTAATTCACGGCATAAAAAATCCCCGTTCCGGGTGTGGAGCGGGGACACGGTGAAAACTTACGACTTAACAGCCTTGGCAGTCTCAGCGGACTGGGTGGCGGTGTTGTAGTTGAACTCGTCCGGCACACCAACCGCCTTCACATCGCAGGCAAAGGTGGCCTTGGAACCGGCGGCACCGCCCACATCGCTGGTGACGATGATGGCAGCGCTGCCTTTCTCACCCTTGCCGGTGCGCAGGCTGAAATAGATGTACGGCACGATGATGTCAGAACCGGTGCCGTACTTGATCTTGTGGCTCAGCACAAAATCCTGAAAAGCGTCACCCACGCAGCGGTCACCGTTGACGGCGAGGGTGCGCTGGGTGCCGGTCTTGTCGGTCACGTTGCCGGTGCGGATGTACTGGGTGTCCTCGGTGGTGGCGTTCAGGGAGCCGGAATGCTCCTTCACATGGTCGGCACACACCACCCACTGGCTTTCCTTGGTCTGGGTGCTCTCGATCTGGAACGCCAGCACAAAGTCGTTTGCCGTCTCGATGCCGGTATAGCTGGCGCTGGGCGTCAGGCCGGACTTGGTAATGGCTTCGGATACGGTCATATCAAAACTCCTTTCATTTGGGCATGTAGTAGGTCAGGCGCATTTGCAGCTGCATCTTACAGCTGCCCGCGCTGTTGGTGACGATGTAGCCGCTGTTCGTCACGGCAATGCCGGTGGGGGTCTTATTGCCGCCGCAGGCCGAGAGGTCCGGCAGGTTGTGCCGGGCGTCCTGCTGCATTACCCACTCGGCCAGCTGCTCAAAAAAGCCGCTGTTCTGGATGCTGACGGCATCCACCTCGCTGTACTCCCGTCTTGACAGGAAGAGGTAATTCTTTGCCATTTCCCAGCCGGAGATATACTCGGTGAGGATGGGGTCGCCGGGGCTGTCCTCGATGGAAAAGGCGGTGGAT
>ERZ1034998.1366-NODE-1366-length-14322-cov-3.758464_pt1 | contig 14322 bp, 14 predicted proteins | sample MGYA00520621_ERZ1034998 | MGnify/ENA primary metagenome ERZ1034998 (study PRJEB33766, sample SAMN09781748) | gut metagenome | biome: gut microbiome | host: Homo sapiens | place: Madagascar | study: EMG produced TPA metagenomics assembly of the PRJNA485056 data...
AGGTATTACGGTATTTCAAAAATTATAGACCGTAATACCTGTTTCACTTTCTTTTTTCCTTTTAATTATTCCTTCTGATTATTTCTTTTCATCTTCTGATATTTTACTTTCATCGATTACAGATCTTCATATGCCTCGTTATCTAACAGCTCATCGAACGCATCTGCGACCAGTTCGTATTCATCCTCAGACTCAATCATTCCAAGTTCTACATCATCGCCCTCTTTTTCTGTATACCGGTAAAGAAAGACATCCTCTTCCTCATATCCATCGACAACTTTATCCGGAAGTAAAGCAATATATTGCTGTCCGCCTACCGGAAAGATAGCTATCACACTGCAATGAAGCTCCGTGCCATCATCTAATACCATATCTACATAATCATCATTTTCGTCATCCTGAAACAAACGGTTTTTTTCGTCCATATTCATACACTCCTTTTCTTTTTTAGATTCTCTTCATCCATGTTGTAGTTTAAGCGAATTTCCCGACAAGGTCAACCCGTATTCTGTTTTTGGGCTTCCATTCGTCATATTTTTATTGCAAATCATAAATTTCGAGCGTTCCGCTTTCAAACTCATATCGATAGATGTAAGACCATTTTCTTTTTATTTTTCCTGCCATTTGATATCCTCCACAAATCGGCTTTTATCCTTTGCTTTTCCAGCAATCGTCCGTGGCACATAAATATGCAATTCATGTCTTGCCCGCGTCATCGCGACATAAAACATCCGTCGTTCCTCTTCAAGCGCCGCATGTGTTTTTGCTTTTTTATATGGTGTGATATCTTCCACCGCATCCAAAATAAAAACCACATCAAACTCCAGTCCCTTTGCGCTGTGCATCGTCATCAGACTCACGCCCTTTTTTAAGCGGTTTTTTTCCTGTTGTTTAAAAAGAAGCTCCTGATAAGACTGGATGAATGCAAATAACGCTTCATAACTTTCCATGTCTTTGATCATATAGGCAAGCTCATCTAAAACATCATACATTTCACCGGCATCCAGCTGCCGATACCCGGCATATTCCTTTATATACTGATCGTACCCGATAAAATTACGTATAAAATTAAGTGCTGCCCACGGGCGCATCTTAGAAAGCAGCTTTGCGTCTGCTTCAAGTTTATCGAGATGATCGACGACAGATGGCTTATTTCTTAGCCGGAATCTCAGCTTATCATAATCGACCGGATCTTCCATCAGCATATCCCGGCTGATATATCGGGATGGCTTATTCATGATTCTAAGAAAAACCGCTCGTGATCTGTCTCCCATCGCCAGACGCATATAGTCAAGCACATACCGGACAGCAAAATGATCAAACAGGTTCGGGAGACTATCGCTTAATGTATACGGAATATTATACTGGTTTAATTTATAGGCAAGCCGTCTTGGCTGCAGGTTCATCCGGTAAAGCACTGCTTGCTTCTCATAAGGAACCCCTGCGGCATATGATTCCCGGATTCGTCTTATGATACACTCATTTTCTTCTGCTTCATCCTTTACCGTATGTAATTGGACAACGCCGGCATCCTCTGCCATTGCCGATAATCTCTTTTTGTATCGTTCTCTGTTTTTTTCTATCACCTGGGTAGAAGCCTGTACGATTCGCTTATCCGAACGGTAATTTTCCCCGAGGTAAACGATTTTACATTCCGGGAAATCCTTTCGGAACTGCTGCATAATCTCCGGCCTCGCGCCGCGGAATCCATACACAGACTGATCGTCATCACCCACGATAAATGCATTGTCCATCGGCTTTGCCAGCATGCGGAATATCTCATACTGGATTCGGTTGCTATCCTGGAATTCATCGACAAGAATATATGGAAACAGCGATCTGCATCGGTTTAATATATCTTCTCTTTTTTTGAGCAGCTCATAACAAAGCACCATCATATCATCAAAATCGATCAGATTTCTGCGCTTTAATTCACGATCCAGCCTGCAGTATATTTCCCGGAACGTAAGTTCCGGAAGGTCTGTGCTGTAGTAATTTTCCACGTCCATCATATCACACTTTACCAGGCTGATCTGCGACAGGATACTGCTTATGAGATCATCTTTGTTCTCATAACTTACATGCATCGCCTGCATAATCTGCGTAAGCATCGATTTCTTTTCCTCTTCGGATACAACCCGCAGTACAGACTGTCCATATGCAGTTTTTAAAATCCAATAAAAAATGGAATGAAAAGTTCCGAAGCGAACCGGATATTCCTTTCCAGGAGTCAGTGTGCGAAAACGTTGCTGCATTTCGCCCGCTGCCGCCCGTGTAAAGGTTATAACAAGAATATCTGCGGGCGAAACACCCGCAGATTCTATCAGATACTTTATGCGTTGTGTGATTACCGTTGTTTTCCCGGAACCGGGTCCGGCAATCACCATCATCGGGCCGTCCACATGACTGATTGCTTCGGACTGTGCCTCATTAAATTTCATTATACATTTGCTCCACAACACTTTTTGTATTTCTTACCGCTTCCGCAAGGACAAGGATCATTTCTTCCTACCTTTGGCGGTTTTACGATTGTCTTGGAAGATTTCTGAATCTTGTAGAGTTCTTTTCTTCTCTCCGGCGTCAGAATCTTATCCCACTGTGGAAGTGTATACAGCCACTCAGCGTTACAATCCACCATATTCATGTAAAGCTTCTCCGGATCATAACCAAGCACAACCTGGGAATCCTCTGTAAGCTCGTCAATGTTGTTCGGAACAATCAGACTCTCCTCGATACCATCCAGGAAACCTACCATAAGTTCCAGTGGCATATCATACTTTTCTGCCAGCTCCTTCACGGTTCCACCCTCGATTTCTACCGGGTTTTCCAAGATTTTTTCATATATTGCCTTCTCTCTCTGGAAATAATCAAGCCAAAACTCCTTTCCTTCCGGGGTTCTGTCATCCAGACTATAGGCATGTTCACGCCAATCTGTTAATAAACTCATAACCGTACCCGCACATAGTTTCTATCTTCTGTGCTTTCCTTTCATTTAAATTCAATTAAGTATAGCAAACCATCCCTTATTTTTCAAGAGCGTTTCTCCCGATGATTTCGAAGCACCTTGCCAAGCCACAACACAACATACAAAAGTACCGGAACAACCATCAACAAAGCAAGGCTCGGCAAGAAATAGCGGCTCCCTGTAATGCCTGTCACAAACACAAGCACGATCAGCCCCACAAGCACAAGCAAACATACCCATGCAAGCACGCGCATCAGAGGATTCCTGCGGATAGCTTCCTCATAGCTTTCTTTTTGCTCCTTTTCTTCATTTACAATCTCTTGTGTATCATCCGGTTTGGTTCGTTGTTCTTCTTTTTTCATATCGCTTCCTTTACTCATACCGAAGTGCATCGATTGGATTTAAGTTTGCTGCTTTTACAGATGGAATAAATCCAAATACAATGCCAATTACCATAGAGAAAATAACGGATACTGCAATGGCTGCTCCGCTGATTGCGACTGGCACAGATGCCACATCCGAAATCAGATACGCAAGTCCCACGCCTGCACCAACACCGATGATTCCACCTAAGCTGGTAAGAACAGCTGCCTCCGTCAAAAACTGGGACAAGATTACGGATTTTCTTGCGCCAAGCGCTTTTTTCAATCCAATTTCTCTTGTTCGCTCTGTCACAGATACCAGCATAATATTCATAACGCCGATACCTCCGACCAAAAGCGAGATGCTGGCAATCCAGATTAACTGCTGGCTCGTCGAAGCACTCACTTCCTGCATCGCTTTCGCCGTCTTGAGCAAATCTTCACTCTTATACTTAAACGAAGAACCTGACTCTTCTCCACTATCCATCGTTCCTTCAAGCTGCTGATCCGAAGATGAGGATGGCATGTACTTGTTCAGAATATCTTCTGTCTTCTTTCCGGCGTTTGTCATAGCCTCTGTCCCGGACGGTTTTACAACGACATTATATGGCTCATCAAATGCAAAAATAAGCGGCCAGTTCACATCCGTCACGAAAACCTGTCCGGATGTTGAATTTCCATAATACGTATACCAGTCATTCAGGTTCGTAACTTTCGGTGTAAATCCGTCAAGCTGCTCAACAACTCCGACGATGATAAATGGTTCCCCTTTAATCTCCAATGTCTTTCCTATCGGATTGTCACCTGCAAATAATGTATTTGCAGCTGTCGTATCTAATATAACAGCCTTTGTATAGTTCGTCCAGTCTGCATCCATAAAGGATCTTCCCGACTGCACAGTGTATCCCATTACATTAAAATAATCTTTATCCACACCATACACCGGTGCGTTTCCAAGATCCTTTGTTCCACTGGAAATTCCTTCGTACAAAGCGCCATACCGATACGCCGCAACTGCAGTCACTTCGTCGATGTCTAAGATTTCTTTTTTAATGTCGTCCGTGATCATCGGCATACCTTCCGGCGTTGATGAATCACCCGATGTGTAATTCCATTCACCCTGGTATAACTTGATGTTCACAATGTTGTTTCCTGAACCGACCAGATTTTCTTTGATCTGTTCGCTCGTTCCCTTGATCGTAGACACAATCGCGATAATCGCTGCAATACCAATAATGATTCCAAGCATCGTAAGAAGGGAACGCATCTTATGTGCCCATATGCCTTGAAAAGACAATCGTATATTTTCTAACATATTCTACTTTCCTTTCTTATCATTGATACAATTCTTCGGAAGATTTCTGGACTGTCCGGACACCTTCCACCGCTTCATCGAGATAAGGAAATGCAATGTAATCATTCATTGTCAGACCGCCAAGCACTAACAGCGCATCTCCAGACCGTTTCGCGCCAACTTTTATATATGTTTTTTCCAGTCTTCCATTTACATCTTTCATCACATAATAGTTGGTTCCTTCCTGTTTTAAAAATGCACTGGAAAGATAGAAGCCGCCGGTTGTGTCCTCGGAACTTGAATTCAACGTAATCTCCATATACATATTCTGACTGACATCAGATGCATCAGACAGTGATATCTTCATCGGATAATACGTTTCTGTCTTTGCCCCACCATAGCCATCATTATCTGCCGGGATATCGGAAATCTCTGTAATCGTTCCATCATAGTTCATACCTGTATCATAACAATACATGGAAACCGTGTCCCCAATGTGAACCGTCGACAACGAAAGCTCACCGATCTGACTTTCCACCAGATAGCCATCTGCCGCACTGACAACAATCATAGGAGATCCGTCCGCAGCGGCTGTATCCGCATCGGAAACCGTTTTTATAACACCATCAAAATTTGCAAGCACTTCGCCGCTTTCATTCTGAAGTTCATCCATCTGAAGCTTTACCTGCGCAATCTCATACTGTGTCTGCATCGTTTTGATTTCCTGCTCTTTATCCGCAATCTGTTTTTTCAATTCTTCTCTTGTCGGCGGTGTATCCACATCCTGTGTATTTGGATCCGGTACATCTGAACCTGTCGCGACCGGAGGTGCTTCCGTCGTCGGAATATCTTCTAACGGTGTCGTATTTTTTAGTTTATCAAGTTCCCGCTGTGCATCCACAATGGCAACACGGGATAATTCAAGCTCTGATCGCTGCAATTCCAATTGCAGATCATTTGCGGTTGTATCATATACCAAAAGCACGTCGCCCGCTTTTACGTTCTGGCCTTCGGATACTTTCACTTCCTTTACTTTTTGTGTCTTTCCAACATAAACTTTCTGCTCGGAATTCACAGTGACATTTCCACTCAATGTGCTGCTGTCCCACATGTTCGATGCGTCATATCCGACTTCCGCAACCGAATACACACCGACCGTCTTGCTGTTTTGATTTTTCTGTTTCAACATGCGCAGGCCAAAATATGCCCCCACAAGAACAACTGCACAGGCAAGTACAATGATAATGATTTTTTTTGTTTTACTCATTACCTTCACCTCCTGTAACATCTGCGGAAGGTGCATTCATCTGCGGCGCCGCTGTTTCATCCTGTACAGGATGTTCCGGTGCTATTTTGTCTTCCGATCGTTTTTCGCTGTCATCCTCAAATAACTCACCATCTATAATTTTTACAACTCGTTCTGCATAAGATGCGATCTCATCTGAATGCGTAATCATAATGATTGTAACACCCTGTTTGTGCAACGTATCAAATAACTCCATCACCTGCAAGCCGGATTTGGAATCAAGTGCACCGGTTGGTTCATCTGCAAGCAGGATTTTCGGGTCAGCTGCCATCGCACGTGCAATCGCCACACGTTGTTTTTGTCCACCGGAAAGCTGGGTCGGCTTAAAGCTGACACGATCTGACAGTTCCACCATCTCTAACATCTCTGCTGCCTTCTGTCTTCTCTTTTTCAAAGGCATCTTCGCATATTGCAAAGGAAGCGCGACATTATCAAGTGCGCTCTGCCTTGGAAGCAGATTAAAATTCTGGAATACAAATCCAATCTTCTGGTTACGTACTTCCGATAGTTCTTTATCCTTGCATTTTTCAATCTCCACACCATCTAACAGATAGGTTCCGGATGTCGGCTTGTCGATACACCCGATAATATTCATCAATGTCGATTTTCCAGATCCGGATGGGCCCATAATTGCAACATATTCCCCCTCTTCCACAGAGAGGTTAATATCTTTCAATACCGGAACTTCCATGGTGCCCTGGATGTAATTTTTATAAATATTTTTTAATTCCAGTAACACTATTGCACCACCTCACCATCGTTGTTCATCTCGGATGGATCATTGATGATACCATCGCCGGATTCACTATCCGTAGTTTCCGGTGCTACTTCTTCCACAGAGCCATCATTGTTTTCAAATGTCTGCTCATCCAAATTCATCCCATCATCACTGATAGAACCATCATCTACGCTTCCATCGTCATAGGATCCGTCGTCCATGCTTCCGTCGTCCATACTTCCGTCGTCCATACTTCCGTCGTCATAGGCTGTATCATCCGTTTGGATATCCTCATAGTTATGTGTCACTTTCATACCCTCTTTTACGCGTTCTTCCGGATATGCAATATAATCATCTTCTGTGAGGCCGGAAAGAATCTGATAACGCATCATATTCTCATCGTATTCGCCAAGCTCTACCTTCCGTTTCTCGATATATCCCTTTGCATTTTCAGCCCATACATAAGCACCTGTTTCATCCTGGACAATATAATATTCATCGAGCCACAAGCCTTCCTTGACAGCCCCCTGTCCATAATCGGCTTCCACATAGACATGCTGCCCCAACATCAATCCATCTGTACTGTCTAATGTAATATAAAATGGATATTTGGTTGCTGTTGTTCCGGAATATCCATAATAGTCATTGTTGCTTCCATTATCCGGATGTTCAAGATCAATTTTAGAAATCGTTCCGGTCCATGTAGAATCATCCACTCTGGAACGTACGATCATGCTCTGTCCTTCCGACATGCTGCGCACGGTCAACTCACTTGCGGACGCTTTGATACGGTAATCTCCCTTTGCCATAATGGTAATGTATGCATTGTCCGTAGAATTATTGTTTGATCCGTTATCATCTGAAGACGTTGAAGAATCACTCGGATTGGTTGAATTATTTTCATTGATTGTCTTGATGATTCCATCCATCGGAGCAACTACTTTTGTATTCTCCATCGACTGTTTCTGACGATCAATTTCCAACTGTTTTGCACTTGCATCGTAGTTTGCCTGGTTTACCTGTGCCTGAAGATTCTGAATCTGGGCACTGTAGCTTAACTGCTCTTCTGCCGGTGCTGTTGCCTTCTCGTTTGAGAGGGATGCTATCTGCTGGTTTAAAGTTGCAATATTATTGTTGATACTTGTAAGCTCTAACTCGAGCTGTCTTAACTGCAGTTCCATAGATTCTGTATCATATTCAAATAACACATCACCCGCTTTTACTTCATCTTCAACTTTTACATACAGTTCTTTCACTTTCTTATCACTGTCCCGGTTGACACCTTTTACTTCCTGCGACTCAACTGTTCCCATATAACGGCTCTCTGTCAGATCATATCCGCCATTTAAATCCGAAACTTTGGTTGCATATACAAGCTCCTCTGATTGGCTCCCCCGATGACGCATATAATAATATATGGCGCCCGCACATCCGGCTGCTACCAATAATACAACAATTAAGATAATGATTGTCTTCTTTTTCATTTCACTTTCCTCTTATTTTTCTTTTTTTATATTGTGAAACCAGTCCTGTATGTGCTTTTCATATCCGAGATTTCCTGGTTCATAAAACATTCTCCCGACAAGCGGATCCGGCAGATATTGCTGCTTTACATAATGATTTTCATAATCATGCGCATATTTGTAACCTGTATTACCAAGTTTTTCTGCTCCGGCATAATGTGCATCCCGAAGATGTACCGGAACCTGGCAGTTTCCAACTGTCTTTACCGCATCCATCGCTGCAAAGATAGCATTTACAACCGAATTGCTCTTTGGCGCACACGCAACATAGGTTGCTGCCTGCGTCAGAATAATCTGTGCTTCCGGCATTCCCACCCGTTCCACGGCCTGGGCACAGGCTGTGGCAACCTGGATTGCCTGCGGATCCGCATTTCCAACGTCTTCACTTGCACAGATCATAATTCTCCTGGCTATAAATGTCACGCTCTCCCCGCCATATAACATCTTCGCCAGATAATAAACAGCGGCATCCGGATCGGATCCGCGCATGCTTTTTATAAATGCAGAGATAATATCATAATGATTATCCCCGTCTTTATCATATCGTATGGAACGTCTCTGTATGCACTCTTCCGCAACCGGAAGGTCAATCACGATTTTCCCGGTTTCCGGATTTCTGTCTGTGGAAAGGATACCCAGTTCCACCGCATTCAATGCATGGCGTGCATCTCCTTCCGATACATCTGCCAGAAAATCAACCGCCTCCTCCGTAATCTCCGCATCATAGCTTCCCATGCCTTTTTCCGCATCCGTCACGGCCCGCCGGATCAATGTCTTGATATTTTCCTTCGACAGCGGTTTTAATTGAAAAATAGAAGAGCGCGATATCAACGCAGAATTCACTTCAAAATAAGGATTCTCCGTCGTCGCGCCAATTAAAATCACCGTTCCATCTTCCACAAACGGGAGAAGATAATCCTGCTGCGCCTTGTTAAATCTGTGGATCTCATCGACAAAAAGAATTGTCTTTCTGCCGTGCATCCCGAGATTATCCTTTGCTTCCTTTACAACCGCCTCAATATCCTTTTTCCCGGCTGTTGTCGCATTCAGTTCTTTAAATACTGCGCTTGTTGTATTTGCGATCACCATCGCAAGCGTCGTCTTCCCCGTACCTGGTGGACCATATAGGATAATGGAGCTTAGTTTATCTGCCTGTATCGCACGATACAGCAGTTTGTTTTTTCCTAAGATATGTTCCTGTCCTACGATCTCATCCAATGAAGTTGGTCGAAGCCGCTTCGCAAGTGGCGACTCGCCCTTCTTCATATTTGTCTCTCTCATATAATCAAATAAATCCATGAATCTTTACCTAGATGATCTCAAGCTTGCGGATCAAACTGTCAAACTTCATGATGTCAATCGGTTTGCACATATATTCCTCATAATCATCACTCGCATAGCTTGCATCAAATCCTTCATCCAATGCACTGATCATTATTACCTTGCAGCGCTTATCCCGTGGTGTGCCAAGCTTCCGCTCTGCATCCCGGATAGATGCAAGCGCTTTGTATCCATCAATCTTCGGCATCATGATATCCATACAGATCAAATCAAAACGTTCATTTGTGCTGACTGCATTTACGAACGCATCCACTGCTGCAATACCATCTCTTGCCAAAACAACCTCACCATACTTAGAAAGTAGCTTCTGCATAAACTTTCCACTTGCCAAATCATCCTCTGCTACTAATACTTTCATAACTGCCTCCCAATCCTTCTCTATGCGCTTATTTTTTTATCCGAAGTAAATCCATCCATTTATGAATATTATCCATATATTCTTCCTTAAAGGACTTCTTGTGATAGGAAATTCTGCGCTCTAGAATATGACTCATCGCCATACCTGTAACATTATTGGCCAAAATGTCTGCCGAAAAGCTATCGATAATCTCGCCCGCATCCATCGCACCCTGGAACAGTCCCGCCAAAAATGACAACCGCTCCGTAATACACCATGCAATCCGTTCTCTCGTAGCTACAATATGCAAAAGTTCTTCATATTGAAGCATAATTGTCGAGATCGCATAATAATTATCATAATAGGTTGCATATGCTTCTAAATACTCCATCAGCTTCTCAACATAAGAAATATCCTTGCTCTGTACAGTCTGGCGAATACCCTTGTCAAATTTTGAATATGTCTCAACAATCTCCAACAATACTTCATCCATACTCCCGAAATATTTGTATATCAATCCATCTGACATATTCTCCTTTTGCGCAAGATTTTTTGTTGTAAGAGCTGATAACCCGGATTCGCTGATTAGTTCGATTGCAGACGATATAATTCTGTCTTTTCTTGAAACAAAGCTATCCCCCAATATTTTTCCTCTCCGTCCCTGTTTTAACATAGATACATTCTATGCCATTTGCCTGTTTTTGTCAATAAAATACAAAAATAGGAGCCATCCGATTCTGATAGCTCCTACCTTGTTTCACTCAACAAATATAACAAATCCCAATTCAATAATTCAGTATAACAATGCATGCAGAATCTATAAAATATAGGTACGCTGTTACTTGATTAAGCTAAACTACTTGATAACAGTTACATTTGTAGCCTGTGGTCCCTTTTCACCATCAACGACATCAAACTCAACCTGCTGGTTCTCTTCAAGATTCTTGTAGCCTTCCATGTTCAGTCCTGAGTAATGTACGAATACATCCTTGCCGTTCTCATCTGTGATGAAACCAAAACCCTTCTGGCTGTTGAACCACTTTACTGTACCTTTTGTCATGACAAATCCTCCAATTTTTAAAATCGCATCTTCTAAAAATGCGTTTATACCATAGCACAGTCTTACGCATTCGTCAAGCATTTATGATACAATATTTCCCAATTCTTTGTCATAAAAATAGACTGCATCTGACAGATAGTCCAGATCTGAAACAACAAACTCATTGACTTCCTGCAATGTATTTTCCAGCATCTCCCGCTCTGTCTGTGTCTCTGTAAAACACAGCAGCACTTCATTTACGCTCGATGGAATGATATACATGCTTTTCCCTATCTTTTCCGCAATTGTCGCAATGACGTCTTTATATATCATCATTGTTGCCCCATAAATAAACTGCTGGTTGGACAGAATATAAATCTCTGGTTCTTCCGGATATTGAATATTTTGCGGATACCGCTCCTGCAAAAATTCATCCAGTCTTCTTACAAATGGCGGAAACAACCGGATTGTGTTGTCTTTTGCCGCACAATATAATTCTTCCACCGAGAGTTTGCTTCTTTTCAGAGTATCAAAATCAAGCAGTGCCGACGCAATCCCTTCTTCGTCCATCTTCACCAGATAGCGGAACGTAATTGCCATATCATGAAACGGAATGTATGGACAGTTTTCCAGCATTCCACTGTTTTTTTCATAATTGATCAACCGAAGAAAAACATTTTTCTCCACCTGTTCCATGTTGATTTCCATCTCACCCTGTGCCTCGATCCGCACACAGATCCGATTGTATTCCTGTGCAATCAGGCAAAGGATCTCCTCGAACGTTTTTATATCTTTCTTCATAGCATTATAATACTGTTCCAGATAGATGGTTGGCGAAACAGACTCCCCCTGTTTCGTTATCACAAGACCTGTATGTTCAATTCCGTTGTTGTGCCGCACATGTTCGATTCTGATTGTTTCTATTTCATACTGCAGAAGATATTCTGCGATCCTGTCTCGCACAGTCTCACAAAACATAGTAAAATCCATACGCTCCATACTTAAAACTCCTTTTCATCATTTTAAATAATCGCGTAGGAAAGTTCAGACAGATTTTGTCTGAATGATGACTTCTCCATTATATTTGTTTTTTTCTATTTTCACAAGTACTTACAACAAAGTTTTTAGAAATGCAACAAATTGTAGCATTTCTTCATCGGTTCCGATGCTGATACGAAGATAGTTGTCAATCCTCGGTTTTGCAAAATACCGCACGAATATCTTATTTTCTCTTGCTTTCTCAAATATTTCTTTGGCCGGAACCGACTTGTGCGTCGCAAATACAAAGTTCGCGCTTGACGGAAGCACTGTAAATCCAAGTGCCTCGATTTCTTTCACAAACCATGTTCTCGTATCGATAACCTTCTTGACCATCTCCTTGAAATAGTCATCCGCTTTGATCGAGCAGGTTCCAAGCTCGATGCTTGTCAGATCCATCGTATAAGAATTATAGGAATATTTTACATCGTTTAAGTAACCGATCAGCTTCTCATTTCCGATTGCATATCCGATACGGAGTCCTGCCATCGAACGGGATTTCGAGAAGGTACGGACAACGAGCAGGTTGTCAAACTCGTCAAGAAGAGGCAATGCTGTCTGCCCACCGAAGTCGACATACGCCTCATCCACGATCACAATTACATCCGGGTTATGGCTGACGATGTCCCGTACAAACTCAACCGGTTCTGCAATTCCGGTTGGTGCATTCGGATTCGGGAATACAACGCCGCCATTTTCGCCGTAATAATCAGATGCCTGAATGCGGAAATTCTCATCGAGCGTTTTTCTCTCATACGGAATCCGGAGCATATCTGCCCAGACATCATAGAACGAATATGTAATATCCGGGAAGAAGATTGGCTTTCCCGAATTGAAAAACGTCATAAATGACATTGCAAGCACATCGTCACTTCCGACACCGACAAACACCTGCTTTTTATCCACACCGTGATACTGCGCAATCGCCTCAACTAATTTCGTTGCTGCCGGATCCGGATACAGACGCAGATTCGCTAATTCCACCTGCTTATCCAGCACTTCCGGTGCCGGCGGGTATGGATTTTCATTTGTATTCAGCTTGATAATGTCCTGTTCCTTCGGCTGTTCGCCCGGTACATACGGCACAACCTTTCGTATATTTGCTTCCCAGTTTCCCATAAGTCTCGTTCCTCCAAACTATTTCAGTCTCTTTAAGATCTCCAGTGTATATTCCCACGTTCTCTGCACGCTGTCAACATGCAATCTCTCGTTCGGTGTGTGGATATCATACATCTGCGGGCCATATGATACGCAATCCAGGTTTTTCATCTTATCCATAAATAGACCACATTCCACACCTGCATGAATCACATCCAGTTTTGGTTTTTCTCCGTATAGTTCCTCGTAAACAGCAACCATCACATCACGTAACTTTGAATCCTGTTTATACTCCCATGCCGGGTATGTACCACTCTCCGTATACATTCCTCCCAAACGCTCACACAATGCTCGAATCTGTAAAGCAAGAAGATTCTTCTCACTGCCAACGCTGCTACGCACAGAAAAGCCCATCTGCACTTCATCTTGTTTCATCGTGAGAATGCCAAGATTGAGTGACGTCTGTACCAGTCCCGGCATCGCATCACTCATCTTCTGCACACCGTTTGGAAGCAGAAAAAGCGCATCGATAATCGCATCGCCACTCGCACGGTTCATCGTCTCTACCACTGCCTCTGTGCATTCTTTCATCTTCAATGTCACATCCGGATCACTTACCTCATATTCATGGCTGATTGCGGCCTGCAGCGTCTGCACTGCCCGCTGTATGGCAGGCTGTTTTTCTGTTTCTGCAACAAATACCGCCTGTGCCGCACGTGGAATTGCATTATCCTTCTTGCCTCCATCGATTGACACAAGCCGGATATCCGCCACTGCCTGTATCGCTTTCAATGTTCTGCCGAGCACCTTGTTTGCATTTGCCCGCTGTTTAATAATCTCCATGCCGGAATGCCCGCCAAGTAATCCATCCACGTCAATCTGCATACAAAACGGATGTGCCAGATCACAATTTTCCCACTGAACCGGCATATGGCAGACTGCCGTCATACCACCGGCACAACCAACCAGAAGCTGGCCTTCGTCCTCAGAATCAAGATTCAGCATATATGACGCATGCAGATCTTCTGTTGTGATTCCTGCCGCGCCAAGCATACCAATTTCCTCATCGACCGTAATCACAACTTCCAGTGCCGGATGTGGAATATCATCGGCATCTAAGATGGCTAGTGCAAATGCAACCGCGATACCATCGTCCCCGCCAAGGGTTGTCCGGTCTGCATGAATCACATTTTCATCGAGCACCAGATCTAATCCCTGTGTATGAAAATCAATCTCCTTGTCATCCGTCTTCTCACAGACCATATCCATATGCCCCTGGATCATCACGACCGGTACATCCT
>ERZ1034998.1367-NODE-1367-length-14309-cov-5.636242_pt1 | contig 14309 bp, 9 predicted proteins | sample MGYA00520621_ERZ1034998 | MGnify/ENA primary metagenome ERZ1034998 (study PRJEB33766, sample SAMN09781748) | gut metagenome | biome: gut microbiome | host: Homo sapiens | place: Madagascar | study: EMG produced TPA metagenomics assembly of the PRJNA485056 data...
CTTCGAGACTGCCGGTGCCATCGTATTCGGCATCATCTTTGGTTTCTCTCTCCCGCAGAAGATTTTCTCCAAGCTGGAGCGTTTTTCATCAAAATAGAATTATATTAAATCTCGATTAAATCAATTTTATACAATGATTTGCAAATAAGCCCGGACGCATACGGATTTTACATTTCCTATGTGTCCGGGCTTTTATTATCCAATATAATCTTGTTTTAATTTATTGTTTCCTGATTTTTTCCGCGAGTTCCTCCAGATATTCCCAGCGTTCCAGCTTCTGCTCCAGAAGTGTCTGTAGCTCCTCCTGCTCCTTTTGCAGCGTATTTAATCTGCCGGCATCCGTTGCACAGGTAAGCATCTGTTTGCCGATTTCATGGATCTTTTCTTCAAGCTCTGCAATATCTGCCTCTATCGTCTCGTACTCCTTCGCCTCCTTGTAGGAAAACTTCAGCTTTGCCGCATGCCCCCAGGTCGCCTTGGAGTCGGCATCGGCTGCTTTTGCCCTGACTGCCGGCACATCGGAGGTCTCCTCCTGCGGACGCTTCTCCATATAGTCGGTATAACCGCCCTCATACTGGGTGATCACTCCGTTTCCCTCAAATGCGAAGATCCGCGACGCGATGCGATCCAGAAAATAGCGGTCATGGGACACTGCAATGACGATTCCCTCGTAATTATCCAGATAATCCTCCAGAATGGCAAGCGTCTGGGTGTCCAGATCGTTGGTCGGCTCATCTAAGATCAGTACATTCGGCGCTTCCATAAGCACGCGCAGCAGATTTAACCGCCTGCGTTCTCCTCCGGAGAGCTTTTCTATCAGCCCGTACTGTTCTTCCGGTGGAAAAAGGAACCGTTCCAGCATCGCGGAGGCAGAGACAAGCCCATCCGAGGTCTTTACATATTCCGCTGTGTTCTTAATGTAGTCGATCACACGCTCTTTGGGGTTCATATATGAAGTTGCAGTTGCATCCGTGTTTGCAGATGCAGCATCTCCGTCAATTATGTGATCATCTTTCGAAGTTGTCAGACGAATCTCCTGACTGTAATAGCCAACCTTTACGGTCTGCCCTATGATGATCTGTCCGCTGTCGGGTGGAATCAGCCCGGCGATCATCTTCATGAGCGTAGTCTTGCCGCATCCGTTCTTCCCAACGAAGCCGATCCTGTCATTCTTTAAGAAAATATAAGAAAAATCGGCTACACAGACGTTGTCTCCATAGTGCTTGGCGATGTGCTCCAGTTCAACCGTTGTCCTGCCAAGGCGGGTAGAGACCGATGCCAGCTCAAGGGATGCCTCCTGCTGTGGGCCCCGCTGATCCTTCAATGTCTCATATCTTTGGATGTGCGCCTTTTGCTTGGTAGAACGTGCCCGCGCCCCACGCTGCATCCACGCGATCTCTTTCCGAAGAATCGACTGGCGCTTGCGCTCCGTTGCCCGCTCACTGTCCTCTCTGGCAGCTTTGCTCTCCAAAAAACCCGTATAGCTGGCATCATAGCTGTAAATATGCCCCTTATCGACCTCAACGATCCTCCTGCACACGCGGTCCAGAAAATACCGGTCATGTGTTACCATGATCAGCGCGCCCTTATAACCGCGCAGATAGTTTTCCAGCCATTCGATCATCCCATAGTCCAGATGGTTGGTCGGCTCGTCCAAAAGAAGCACATCACACGGCACTAATAAGGCTGCCGCGAGTGCCACCCGCTTTCTCTGCCCGCCAGACATACTGCTTACCGGAGTCGCTGCATCAGCGATCCCAAGCCTTGTGAGCAACGACTTTGCTTCACTCTGCAAGGTATAATTATGTTCGTCGATCGCGTGCTTTCTGCCAGCAAGTGCAAGCACAGCCTCCAGTGCAGAATGCTCATCCGAAAACTGAGGATTTTGCGACAGATAATTCATCACAATGTGATTTGCCGTGATGACTTCCCCATCATCCGGCTCCTCCTCGCCTGCAAGAATGCGAAGAAGCGTTGACTTTCCGGTTCCGTTGATACCGACAATTCCGATCTTTTCGCCCTCCTGCACAGAAAAGGAAGCTTCACAAAAAAGCTTCCTTCCGGTAAAAGACTTTGTTAAATTCGATACATCAATGATGTTTGCCATCTGAATATTCCTCTTCCTGTTGCGCCTTTGCCTCAACGATTGCCTCGTTGAGCTGCAGCATCTTCGCATCCATCTCAGAAACGATCGCCGCACAAGCCCGCAGATCCCTGCTGATATACTCCGGCGCATGCCCTTCAAACTTATAATAGATCTTGTGCTCCAAGCTCGCCCAGAAGTCCATTCCGATCGTCCGGATCTGGATTTCCACCTTGGTGTCAACCACGCGGTCTGACAAAAAAATCGGTACAGTTACCAGCATGTGAAAGCTCTTATAGCCGCTCTCCTTCGGATGCCTGATATAATCCTTGACCGATACAACGGTAAGATCGTTCTGCTTACCGATCATCTCGGAAAGCAGGTAGATATCCGATGTAAAAGAGCATACGATCCGCACACCCGCAATGTCATTTATATGGTTGATCATATTCTCGATCGACGATTCAAACCCGTTTCGCTTCAGCTTCTTGACGATACTCTCCGGTGTCTTAATACGGGACTTCGTGTATTCAATCGGATTGTAATTGTGGATATGGACAAACTCATCGTTTAGAATATCCACCTTTGTTACAACTTCCTTAAGTGCAGAATTGTATAGGAACATGACAGTCTCCCAACTGTCAATTCCGTCCTGTGTAATTGTTTCCCCCATCAACTGATAACCCTTTCCTTTTCCTTTGCTGCATCCGTGCAGCATTCTCTTTGAACCTGAGATTCCTTCTTCCCTAATCATACCATATCTTGCATCCGATTTGGGCATTTAAGAAAAATTTAACGATTCTTAATCCTCATCGAGCACATGGATCTCCAGATAATCGAAATCGATATCCTCCACGAAATTGTCCTTATTAAACCGCGTCTTTGAGCGCTTTTTAAACTCCTCCACGTTCGCAGCCAGCCAGATCGGCTTGCTTAGGTCAAACCGGAGACACGCCTCATCGAGCGCCGCAAAGATCTTGTGCGTCCTTGTCTCCTCACTGTTGTCCTCGATCGTCTCCGACTTGATCAGGTGCGCATCCGAAAAAATCTTAAACCAGATCCTCATACCTTATGTTGTCTCCTTCTCTGCCTGTTACATTCGTACATAAGTAAAGAAGCGGATACTGCCGCATTTAAGGATTCCACCTGTCCCTGCATTGGAATGCGGATATAGGTGTCCGCCATCCCTGCAATATCATCACTCAATCCGTTCCCTTCATTTCCGATCAGAAACGCACTCGGTGCGCTGTAATCCGGCTCGTCATAGGACATCTGCCCCTTCAGATGCGCCGCAAAAAGCTGCACCCCCCTCTCCTTTAGCTCATGCAAGGTATCCGGCAGATCGTCGGTCACAAAAAACGGTACACGGTAGAGGCTTCCCATCGTTGAGCGGATCGTCTTCGGGTTGAACAGATCCACTGTCGTCCGGTTCATGATCACGCCTGTGACACCGGCTCCCTCTCCGGTTCTAAGCATCGTCCCCAGATTGCCGGGATCCTGAATGCTCTCAAGCACCAGCAGAAGTGTCCTCTCACCCGCGAACAGATCCTCCAGCTCATACGCCGGCATCTGTACGACCGCAAGTATTCCCTGCGGTGTCTGTGTGTCGGAGATTCCCCGGAATACAGGATCTGCCACTACCTCATAGGATATATGCGGTTCCCCATTACAGTATGCCAAAAGCTCCCGTTCGGTGTCCGGATCTTTTGCAAAAGATTCTGACACATAGACAGCCTTTACCCATTCCTTCGGTGCCTCAAAGCACATTTTCGGTCCCTCGACCACAAAAACGCCCTGCGCCTTGCGCTCCTTTGACTTCTTGAGCAAGGCACTTAGATTTTTCATTTGCTGGTTACTTGTACTTGTTATCATCGTATTCCATCCGCGACCTAGTGATTTACAACAAAAAGGGCTGTCATTCGGCAGCCCTTCTCATATATACATTTATTATGGCTTATACCAGAGACTTGGAAATCTGATACATGTACTCCGGAATGCTCTTGGTCATTGCAAGTGCCTCGTCGATATCGTAATCTACGAACTTGCCGTCCTTGTATGCAACAAGACGGTTGCTCTTGCCCTCGCAGAGAAGGTCAACTGCCATAGCACCCATTGTAGTTGCATATACACGATCCTTACATGTCGGGCTTCCACCACGCTGCATGTGTCCGAGAATTGTTGCTCTTGTCTCGATGCCGGTTGCTTCCTCGATTCTCTTTGCCATGCTCTGGGAATGTCCGACGCCCTCAGCATTGATGATGATATAATGCTGCTTGCCCTTTGCACGAGCCTCTGTGATCTGCTCGATCAGTCGCTGCTCATCATAGTCGTATTTCTCCGGAAGTAAAACTTCCTCTGCGCCGTTTGCAAGGCCGCACCACAATGCGATGTATCCTGCGCCACGTCCCATTACCTCAACAATAGAGCATCTCTCATGTGAGGTAGAGGTATCACGAACCTTGTCGATTGCTTCCATAGCGGTATTACATGCGGTATCGAATCCGATCGTATACTCGGTGCACGCGATGTCAAGGTCGATCGTTCCCGGAAGTCCGATTGTATTGATTCCGAGAGCTGCCAACTTCTGTGCTCCCTTGAAGGAACCGTCACCACCGATAACAACGATAGCATCAATACCATGCTTCTTGCAGATCTCAGCACCTCTCTGCTGTCCTTCCGGAGTAACAAACTCCAGGCAGCGTGCGGTCTGAAGGATCGTACCACCTCTTGAAATGGTATCTGATACGCTCTTGGCATCCATGTCGATGATCTCCTCATCCAGAAGTCCTGCATATCCTCTCTTGATACCCTTTACCTTCTTGCCCTTGTAAAGAGCCTGACGAACAACTGCACGAATCGCAGCATTCATTCCAGGAGCATCTCCTCCACTTGTAAGTACGCCGATCGTATTGATATTCTTTGCCATCTTGTTAAGTCCTCCTAATATATCAGATTGTATATTTTTACTTCATCTAATCCCATAATATTGTATACTTATAATCATTTGTTTTCAATATTCTTTTCAACAACTTTTACATTATTTTCCCCTAAAAAGGAATATAAATCACCAATAAGCCTCTCATCTGCCAGCACAGAGTAGTTCTGCCCCAGTTTCTTGACCTGTTTTGTCCCCGTCAGATAGATGACAACCTCGTCCATTCCATCCGAGCTTCTAAGCAGTGCAAACAGCTCCGGTTCCTTCTGTTTGTACTCCTCCATGTCTGCAAATTGCAGCCACAACGCTTTTCTCGTATCGGAGAACGGAACGATGCGTTCACAGATCAGCTTGCCGTTCTGTTCATCCTCCACCGTTGCGCGCCCTACGACAAAGATCTTCTCATCAAGCGTCATAAACTGCTGGTATTTCTCGTAATCCTTCGGGAATACAATGACCTCCACCGTTCCCGTCAGATCCTCAAGCTCCAGAAAAGCCATCGCTTTGTTGGTCTTGGTAAATTTGACCGTCTTGCCGGCAATCAGTCCGCCGATGACTACATGTGCATTGTCCGCCACCTTGACGGTCTGCGCCTCTTCCTCACGCATAAAGTCAATTGCATTTGCGGTGATGTTCTTTTGCAGCTTCTGCATATATTTCTCCAGAGGGTGTCCGCTTAAATAAATTCCAAGCACTTCCTTCTCAAAACCGAGCATGACCTCCGGATCAAATTCCCCGACCGGCGGATATTTGACTTCGTATTCCTTCTTCTCCTCCTCGGATACCAGATCAAACAGGCTCATCTGTCCGCTCATGGAGGATTTACGCTTCTGCGCTGTCTGGTCGATGATGGATGCATACACGGCGATCATCTGCTTGCGTGTGCCGTCAAGGCTGTCACATGCCCCCGCCTTGATCAGGTTCTCCACCGCGCGCTTGTTGACGTCCCGGTCTACCGTCCGCTCAATAAAATCCTGCAGCGTCCGGAAACGTCCGCCGTTCTGACGCTCCTCCAGAATATGATCGATCACCTGACGTCCCAGCGCCTTGATCGCGTACAATCCGTACCGGACGTTCTCGCCCTCCGCCGTAAATTCTCCGTAGCCGGAATTGATGTCCGGCGGAAGCACACGGATTCCCATCTCCTTGCAGTGATAGAGATACTCCGATGCCTTTGCAGAATTGTCGATCACGGACGTCATCAAAGCTGCCATAAATTCGACCGGATAGTAGTATTTTAGCCACGCCGTCTGCACGCTGATCACCGCATACGCTGCCGCGTGTGACTTATTGAACGCATACTTGGCGAAGTCAACCATGGAATCGTAGATACTGTTGGCAGCCTCCTCGCTGATCCCGCTGGCAATGCACCCCCTGATCCCGCGCTCCGCATCTCCGTGTACAAAGCTCTTGCGCTCCGCATCGATGACGTACTGTTTTTTCTTGCTCATCGCACGGCGGATGTTGTCTGCCTGCCCCATCGTATATCCCGCAAGCTTCTGCACGATCTGCATAACCTGCTCCTGGTACACGATACAGCCGTAGGTCGGCTCTAGAATGCTCTGCAGCTCCGGCGTTACATACACAATCGCGTCCTGATCGTTCTTTCCCTTAATATAGTCCGGGATAAAGTCCATAGGTCCCGGACGATACAGGGAGATTCCGGCAACAATGTCCTCAAAATTCTGTGGGCGCAGTTCCTTCATGAAGTTCTGCATTCCCGCCGACTCAAGCTGGAACACGCCCTCCGTCCTGCCGGTGCCGATAAAATCAAGCACCTGCTTATCATTAAAATCAATGTGGTCGATATCCACATCCATATTCTTGGAAGCTTTGATGTTCTTTACCGCATCCTTTAACACCGTAAGGGTACGAAGCCCCAGGAAATCCATCTTGAGCAGTCCAAGCTCCTCAAGCTGTACCATGTTGTACTCAGCGGTCGGGCTGCCGTCACTCGCCCTTGCAAGCGGCACATAATCGCTCGCCACACCCGGATAGATTACGACACCCGCCGCATGTACCGAGGTATGGTTTGGCAGTCCCTCAAGCTTTTTCGCCATATCGATCAGGTCATGGATCGAGCGGTCGCCCTCGTAAAGCCCGCGCAGCTCCGGATTCATCTGCAGCGCCTTTTCGATGGTGATGTTGAGTTCCATCGGCACCATCTTTGCAAGCTGATCCATCTGCGCATACGGAAAGTCAAGTGCCTTTCCCACCGCCTTGATAACGCCTCGCGCCGCCATCGTTCCAAAGGTTACGATCTGCGTCACGGAATCCGCTCCGTATTTCTGGGTGACATATTCGATCGCGCGGTAACGCTCCGCGTACTCGAAATCCACGTCAATATCCGGCATGGATACACGCTCCGGATTTAAGAAACGCTCAAAGAGCAGGTTGTATTTAACCGGATCAATATTGGTGATTCCTGTGCAGTAGCAGACACGGCTTCCCGCGGCGGAGCCTCGTCCCGGTCCTACCCAGCAGTCGTGGTTTCTGCACCAGTTGATGTAATCCCATACGATGAGGATGTACTCGACAAAGCCCATCTTCTGGATGATGCCAAGCTCATACTGCATCGCATCATAGATCTCTGCGCGCGCCGCATCATCGTACTCCGGATTGTTCTTGTATTTTTCTTCAAAGCCCTTCTCGCACAGCGCATTCAGAAATTCCCATGCGCTTGCATAGCCCTCCGGCACTTCATACTTCGGGATCTTGTAATTGCCGAACTCAATCTCGACATTACAGCGCTCCGCGATCTTCTGCGTGTTGTCGACCGCCTGCGTCGCGTAGCCGAACAGGGCGCGCATCTGTGCTTCGCTCTTTACGAAGAACTGTCCGCCCTCGTAGCGCATACGGTCCTCATCCATAACCTTCTTTCCGGTCTGGATGCAAAGGAGCACATCATGCGCCTCAACGTCCGTCTCATAGGTGTAGTGGCAGTCGTTCGTACATACCAGCCCGATTCCCAGCTCCTCGCTCATGCGCAGAAGCTGCTGGTTGACTAGCTTCTGGTCGGAAATCCCATGATCCTGCAATTCTAAAAAGAAATTGTCCTTGCCGAAGCAGTCACAGTATTTTATGGCGACCTTTTTTGCCTCCTCATAGAAGCCGCGCACGATATAGCGCGGAATCTCGCCCGCAAGACACGCGGACAGGCAGATCAAGCCCTCATGGTACTTCTCCAACGTCTCGAAGTCCACGCGCGGGCGGTAATAATACCCCTCCGTGTAGCCGATGGAAACGATCTTCATCAGATTGGAATATCCGGTATTGTTCTCCGCAAGCAGGATCAGATGATAATAGCGGTCGTCGCCGTGGCTGCTCTCCCGGTCGAAGCGGGAGTTGGGAGCCACATACACCTCACATCCGATGATTGGACGGATTCCCTGTGCTCTGGCTTCTTTATAAAATTCGATCACACCGAACATATTGCCGTGGTCGGTGATCGCAGCACTGTCCATCCCAAGCTCTTTTACGCGGGCAATGTAATTCTTTATTTTGTTCGAGCCATCTAGCAGACTGTACTCCGTATGTGTGTGTAAATGACAAAAAGCCATATCGTCCTCTTTCTATCTTGTTTCTTCGTTAGTCCTTGATGCAGGTAATTGCATAGCGCAGTACATTGATTGCGCACCGCTGCAATTCTGCTCTGGTCAGCCCGTCTTTCTTATTCATTGCCTCTAACTCATCTTTATCAAACACATAGCACTGCTTTTTCGGATTCCAGCCACCCGGCATAAGGACATCCACCTGTGCGCGCACACGGTATGCATTATCCTTGATCTGCGGAAATTCCGGACTCTTGGAATGCTGCATCCACCAGTCTGTCATCACATTGCCTTCGTAGCCCCACTCCTTTCGCAGGACGGTCGTTGCGAGGTCGTAGTTATAATGGCTCCAGACTCCGTTTATCTTGTTGTAGCTTGTCATGATATTCTGTGGTTTGCCTTCCTTGACACAGATCTCGAAGTTGCGCAGATAGATCTCTCGCAGTGCCTGCTCCGATACACGGCTGTCATTCCGGTTACGGTGTACCTCCTGATGGTTGGCTGCAAAATGCTTCGGACATGCCGATACGCCCTGGCTCTGGATTCCGCGAACAGCAGCTGCTGCGATCTTTCCGCTTAATACCGGATCCTCGGAATAATATTCAAAATTGCGTCCACACAGCGGATTTCTGTGGATGTTCATGCCCGGAGACAGGATCACGTCAACATCAAAGGAGGCGATCTCCTTTCCCTCCAATGCAAACATCTGCTCTATGAGCTTTGTATTCCAGGTGCATGCGATCGCAGTTCCACACGGAAGCAGTGTCGTATAACGCTTAATGCGGAGTCCTGCCGGTCCGTCTGCGGTAATGACTGCAGGGATTTCCTTTGCGCGAAGCTCCTCGGTAATTCCACCGAACGCACCCGCATTGCCCGGGGTGCCGAGTGAACAGTCCATGCTTCCCTCTCCTCTTGTGAGGTCACAAAGCTCACGATCCGACAGCTGTGCAACAAACTCCTCCATCGTATGTCTGCCTGCCTTGACATCGGACAACTTGATGCCCTTGTCGCCGGTCGGCGTGATCTCGTTCGGAAGGTTCTCCAAAATGCGCGCCTTTAAATCTCTTCCCGATACGGATACCGGGATCCTGCCCTTGTCCGCCATCGCAGAAAAACGGTTCTTTTCTTCCACCGCGCACACGGATTCACACTGGCAGATAAGTCCGGTCTTTTCTACCGTCCAGCTGCCTGCCTTCGTCTCTGCATTGACAGAATTGCCTGCCAGGAAGGTATATTCTCCCGCCTCCATGACAAAGGCAAACGGATAACCGGTAATGCCGCTGTCATCAAAGGATGCAAACAGCTCCTCCGTAAAGGAGATGGAAACCGTCTCGCTCTCCTGCGGTGTAAGGAGCTTTGTCTTTGCAAATCCCACCAGATTTTTCTTCGCTTTTTTCAGCTTGCCCTTCGGTGGGCATACATAGATCTGGACGACCTCTTTTCCTGCGCACGCACCGGTATTTGTCACCTTTGCCTGCACCGTAAAACTGCCATCCTTATATACAAAACCACATGGTTCAATATCAAAGGTCGTATAGGATAGTCCGTAGCCGAACGGGTACAGCTCTTTCTCCTTTGCATAGGTCTCGAAGTAACGATATCCAACAAAAATGTCTTCCTCGTAATTGTTATAATCATACCCTCCGAAGCAGCTGCTGCTCGGATAGTCCTCATAGCGCTTTGCGATCGTGTCGGAAAGCTTACCGCTTGGGTTGGTTGTGCCGGACAATACCCGCGCAACCGCGTTACCGCTCTCCTGTCCAAGCTGCCATGCATAGAGAACCGCAGCAAACGTGTAATCCTTCAGAAAGGACATATCGATCAGATTGCCGCAATTTAAGATCAGTATCACCTGCTTAAAGTATCTGCACACGTTCGTAAGCAGTCTCTTCTCTTCGTCTGTCAGATAATAGCTGCCCGGCTCCAGCTTGTTCTCTCGATCCTCGCCCGCTGCGCGTCCGATGACAACCGCAGCGGCTGTGCTACGCTCGGAAGCAGCCTTTACCGCGCGCTCCTCAAGCGGCATCTCCGGATAAAAATACGGCCACTGTCCCCATACGCCATGATCTACCACATTCTTCGGATCGTCCGTCCATTTCTTATAGCACTCTGCAAGCGGTGCATCCACGGTTATGCCCTCGTTTGCAAGTCCGTCCATCAGATTGACATGGTATGGTGCGTGGACATCTCCGCCACTGCCATATCCGACATAGAACCAGTCTCTCTGGCATCTTCCGAATACGGCAAGCGTATCCTCCCTCTTCAACGGGAGCACACCATTATTCTCCAGCAGGACGATGCCTTCCTCCCCACATGCGCACAGCAGCTGCGGCATTCCCTCGGTGACGATCCGTTCGCCCTCCGCTTTATTTTCCGCCTGAGCGAGCTGATTTCTTTTAATCTTTGCGACAACTTTCTTCTTTAGTTCTTCCAGTTCTGCGCGAGTCATGACACGCCCTCCTTAGATGTATAACTTTTATCAATTTGTGCCTGCGAGCCACGCTTTTTGTAGATCATACAGACATTGTTTTCTCCTAGACATACTCCTCCTAATTATACTTGCCAGTCGGCTTTCCGTCAATACAATCGGGAGCCGTTTTCTAGTACAAAAGTCTTAAAATGTAATTGATACGTCCGTTCCATTGTGCTATACTGTTTCTTATCTGATAATGTACCATTTACTAGGGAGAACTACCATATGAATGTCGGTATTATTTATATGATAACTGCATTTGTCTGCCTTGCATTGATTCTGTCCGTTTGGGGCAGGACCGTTGCTACCGAATACAAGGAGACCATCGATCACGGTTTTACACACATGCTGGTCTTTTTTGCCATATTCTGTTGTTCGGATGTGCTGTGGGGGCTGCTTGATTCCAAAGGTTTCTACGGTCTGGCAGGGCTGTATGGATTTTCTACCTATATTTATTATCTGCTGGCAGCCTTGTCCGCATTTATGTGGCTCGGATACATTTTGCAGTTTACGGATGCCGATGACACGGAACAGAGCTTTCTCAATATCTTCCGCTATATTTTATTCGCGGTACAGTTCGTCCTGCTGCTCGGTGCCGCCTTTTCCCACCCGTCTTTTACCATGAATGCTGAAGGAGAATATATCGCCGGTCCTGCCCGATGGATTCTCTATGGATTACAACATGCATATTACATTGTTTCCATCCTGTACTGCCTATGTAAGCTGATCCGCTCCACCGAGAACCGTCCGCTTTACCGGAAGGCAGTTGTGTTCTCGCTGATTCCGCTTCTGTTTGGGATCGGGCAGTTCTATTTTTATGAGATTGCAATGTATGCATTCGGCTTTATGGTCACCGCGTTTGCGATCTATTCTTACAATGTTACCGAGCAGCGTGAGCGCTTTTTAAAGGAGCGCTTTACTTATCTTGACAGGCAGCAGTCCTCCATCATCAGCGGACTTGCCGGAGACTTTATCTCCATCTACTATGTCAATCTTCTGACGGAGAATTTCGATATTTTCCGCCGCAGTCCAAACGGCAACGGGATCGTCAAAAATGCCTGTCAGGGAACTGACTACTTCGCAACCGCCGTTCACAGGGGGCGGCATTCCATCTACCACAAGGATATGGATGCTTTCTTAAATGAATTTTCAAAGGATGCCATTCTAAAAGCTCTTGAGGATGTCAACATTTATGTGCTGAGCTACCGCATTGTCGTTGAGGGCGTTCCCCGCTACTTTGAATACCGCTTTGTGCGCCCAACAGCACCGGGTGAGGAGAATAATCTGATTGTCGGCGTTTACGATGTCGATGCCGAGACACGCGCCCGCATGCAGAAGCAGGAAGAAGAACGCCAGGCGCAGGAGCGCGAGCTTTCGCTTAAACTGCAGGCGGAAAAGCTGAGCGTAGATGTCTATATTGATGCGATGACCGGATTATATAACCGCAGAGCCTACGAGGACGATCTTCTCCATTGTCCGGAATCTCCGACCGAGCCGGATTTTGTATATGTTTCGCTTGATCTCAACGGACTAAAGACCGTCAACGACAATCTTGGTCATGATGCAGGTGATGAGCTTCTTCGCGGAGCCGCCTTCTGTATGCGTACCTGTTTTGGATCCTACGGCAAGCTCTACCGCATCGGCGGCGATGAATTTGTCGCGATGATCTTCGCCAACCGGGAAAAGCTTTTGGATATTCTTCAGGATTTTAATGACACGACTGCAAGCTGGACCGGAAAGCTGGTCACAGACCTTTCGCTCTCCTGCGGTCAGGCCGGATTATACGAATTTCCAAAGCTTACCGTCCCACAGCTTGCCAAGATTGCAGACACCCGCATGTACGAGGACAAGGCGGCCTTCTATTCCCGCAAAGGGCTTGACCGTCGCGGTCAACAGGAGGCATTCCATGCTGTATGTGCCTCCTACGCAAAGATCCTTCGCGTGAATCTGGCAGCCGATGTGTATAGTGTTATACAGGCAGAAACGTCCGAACAGGAAGAGTTCGCAAGGCTGGGTTATTCTTTCTCCGACTGGTTACTCTATTTTTCTCAGTCCGATATGATCTATAAAAACGATCTCGACGAGTATATCAGGTGCATGAATCTTGATTATCTTCGCAATTTCTTTTCGCAGGAAACGCCTTACTTCTGCATGTTTTACCGCAGACGCATTCATGGCAGTTTCTGCCGGGTCATGCTTGAGATGATCCCGAGCCGCCAGTTCTCGAAGGACAATCCGGTCGTGTTCCTGTTTGTAAAAAATATCGATGAGCCATCATCCAGACAATAATTTTTAAGCAGAGGTACTTTTATGTTATATCATTACACTGATTTTGCCGCGTTTGACGGTATTATACGCTGCGCAGAGCTGCGCCTCAACAATATTCTGAATATGAACGACACCTCCGAAATGCGTCTCTTTATGAACGGAATCTGCAAGGCGGTTGTCGGGAGATTAAGTGCAGACGGGGAGACCGAAAAGGTCTACCGGACGGAGAGTTTCTTCCAGAAGGAGCTCATGGAGGAGTTCCACTACTCTGCCTATGCGGCATGCTTTTCCAAGTTCCGTGATGACGCTTCCCAGTGGGAGCGCTATGGTCATTCCGGTCAGGGTGTCTGCATTGCTTTCCATGAGGATCTGCTGCAGAAGATGGTTGGTGGTCCGATCTCGTTGCAGGAGGTATACTATCAGGAGGATATGCGGGAGCATCCGCTCGTGGATGCATTCTACAATCTCATCAAGAATTCTTCGGACTTTGATGCCAACCTTCCTGCGCTCCAGTCGCTCATCAATGATGCCTGGGTACAGTCCGCCGCATTTAAACATCCGTCCTTCTGCAGTGAGCGCGAGTTCCGTCTCGTTGTCTCCCCGTTTATCTTCAACGAATTTGCGGTTGAGCCAAAGTATCATGTATCGATGGAGCGGATCAAGAAATACTATCCGCTGGAATTAAACCGCATGTGCGGAAAGTTAAATATGCATCTGTCCGACCTTGTCGGAGAGATCATCATCGGGCCGACCTCACAGCAGTCTCCTGCGATTCTGCAGGATTACCTTACGGACTGTGGGCTTCATATTCTAAAGGACCGCATCAGTCTGTCCTCCTGCCCGCTGCGCCGCCCTACCACATAACAGTAACCGAATATATCGGTATCTGAGTGCAATACCCATCAAATCAAAGAGTCACTTGTGACTCTTTGCGCGCCCGTGTGGGCACGCAAGTGCATCTTCAGCTCCACACGGGTCGCATCCCTGCGGAGCATTTTT
>ERZ1034998.1369-NODE-1369-length-14302-cov-7.256896_pt1 | contig 14302 bp, 15 predicted proteins | sample MGYA00520621_ERZ1034998 | MGnify/ENA primary metagenome ERZ1034998 (study PRJEB33766, sample SAMN09781748) | gut metagenome | biome: gut microbiome | host: Homo sapiens | place: Madagascar | study: EMG produced TPA metagenomics assembly of the PRJNA485056 data...
GAATACATAGCATTGCACATACAATCTTTTTCATAATTCACACTACCTCCATCAACTCCGATTTCTTAGTTTTAAAAACTGAGAATTGGCTATTTTATCGCAACAATACTTATCCAATGATTTTTTGTATTTGAATACGTTTTTATCTCTCTAAAACCTGCTTCTTTCAAAGCAGCAACGAGTTGCTCAGAAGTGTAAATCTTCATACCATCAATCAACTTTGTCCATTTTTCATCTGTGGCATTCGTTCCATCACTTTCGTTACAAATCAGGAACGTCCCTCCGTTTTTCAGAACTCGATTTACCTCAAAAAAACATTTTTCCAATCCCGGCCAGAAGTAAACTGTCTCAAAAGCAGAAACATAATCAAAAACCGCATCAGGAAAAGGGATAGCAGATACATCACCTTGAACCACGCAACATTTCCCTTGTTTAATGGCAGTGGCGTTCAGTTTTTGAGATTCTGCCACACTGACCTCCGAATAATCCATTCCTGTCACATGTCCATTTCCGCATTTGTTCAACCAGGCTACAATATTTGCACCGCCTCCGCAACCAACATCCAGTACCGCAGCATCTGGATTTACTGAGATATTTGAGAATCCCCATTGTGATAACTTGGCGTGACCTCTGTTCATCATTTTCGTCATCAATTTTCCGCCAAAGCCTTGTGGCTTACGAGTATTTTCAAAGAAACTCATTGCATTATTCCTCCTCTCTAACTACCGATTTGTTTATTCCCATGTCACAGCCCACACACATACATCTCCTCAACCGCGCCAAGCGCAGGCTGCTTTCTTCCGCTCGCCGTGAAACCATGCTTTTCATAAAATCTGATTGCACGCACATTACTGTCAAACACCCACAGCATGATCTTAGAATAGCCTGCTGCCTTGACATCACCGAGCACCCTGTCCATCATCATGCTGCCATAGCCCTTATGCCAATTATCCATCAATGAATGAATACAGATAAGTTCAGCGTATTCCGGCATATCCTTCTCCCTTGAGGCATCCCACCATGCTATACAATGCGGCTTGCCATCAAGTTCCAGAATATATCCGTTTCCCTTATTTTCATCAAGAAGCCTTTTGTACATTGCTGTCGCACGTTCTATTCCGGTGCATTCTGAAAGCAGGTCGGCAGGAACTATGTCCTTGAACGCCTCCTTCCAGCTCTCAGTCTGTATATATGCAAGGTTATTTTCGTCGCCTTGTTGTACTTTTCTTATATTTACCATAGATTCATATCCTCTGTTTTCAATAACTTCACTATATTTTTAATTCATATATCCTCTGTTTCGGCATTCCTTCATAGTAAAATACATAGTCCTTCGGAGGCTGCACCTCCTCAATTAACCTCGCACCCAGCTTTTCAATTGTCTTGTAGGAAGCCACATTGTCAAAATCGCATGTCAAATACAGCTTATCCATCCCATAATATCTTGCAACATCCGGCATTAGCCGACAAGCCAGAAGCGCATAATGATTTCCCCTGTACTCCTCATCGACTTCATAGCCGATATTTCCATTATAATATGAGTGATAATTGTGACCGATTCTGAAGCTTATCTTTCCCACATTTACATTACGGGATTTGGAAATAATGTTCCACCAGTAAAACGGCAGTTCTTTGTCATTTCCGGCATAAGTATCAATCAGTTCAAGCCTGACGCTGTCATTTTCCAGTGTAAAAAAATCTTTATTAAAAATGGTGTACCGACAATACTCCCGGCTGTCATCCAAGCTTTTGCGAATAATTATCTTCGCTATAACCGCAATACCCACAACAACCGCACAGAATATTCCATACATCTGAATACTTGTATACCAAGGTGCCGACTGCATTGCATACAGCCCCGGGTGTGCTTTGTAATCATAAATTATATACACGCTATGTCCCACAAGTATACCGAAAGATATACCAATCAACGCATTCAGAAAATTATTAATTCTTTTCCTCATAATTTATACCTCATGCATACTGCAAGAAACGCTTGTCCCCTTTGCCCTTGAACCATATAAAATCACTTCATTTGCACCAAAGCTTTTACACAGCTTTACAACCTCTGCTATTACCTCGTCTGCTTTCATCCGATTACCACCCCTATCCGCAAAACTTTTTTCTTTGAAATTCTGAAAACTGCCAGTCTCTCCGGATAAGCTTTTACTGCAATAACTGCTTCACCATCTGTATTTCCCTGTAGCGCTCACCCATAAATGTATACTCTATTTCCTTAATTTCCCTAAAACCAATATCGCCATACATTTTTCGTGCAACGGCATTCTCAAGTGACACACTTATATATATTTTATCAGCATCATAATTTTTCCTGAAAAAATCTATAAATTCCAATGCTGCTCTTTTTCCGCAGCCCTTTCCCTGATACTGTTTTCCTATCATAAAACGGCTCAAAGACCACCCCGGAATATCTTCATCATAATCATACAGTATAAAACCAACCATTGTCCGGTTATGATATATTGCAAGAGTATACAAGCCATCCTCAAAAGCCGCTTCAGCCAATGACTGAGCGTTATCGGCAACAAAATGTTTTTGGCTCTCATCAACCTTAAGTGCTATACATTCCATATAGTTTTCTTTGGTAATTTTTCTGAATTCCAGCTTGTTTTCATCCATATTCAATTTTTTTAATGTCTCAGATATTTAGAAACATCTCCTCCTCATTCCATATATTGTTCCTTGTGCATTATGTCTGTCCATATATATGCATTATAACTGTTATGGGCAGAGAAAATCCGCCAAAAATTGCGCTGTCTGTGAATTTTCTCTGCCCATTTTATTTAATATCTCATCCTTAGACTGAAATATCTGCTGTTTTTATTTGCTTCCGGGCTGTTTTCTCTGCCCACATCATATTATAATCGCCCGTTCAGACTGAAACATACGCTGTTTTTATTTGCTTCCGGGCTGTTTTCTCTGCCCACATCATATTATAACCGCCTGTTCAGACTGATATATCTGCCGGTGCGATATAGAGCCACCCCTACAGCAGCTCCTTAAGTATCTTGTTGATGCTTGCCGGGTTAGCCTTGCCCTTCATAGCCTTCATGGTCTGTCCAACAAGGAAGCCGAGAGCCTTCTCCTTGCCGCTGTGATAGTCGGCAACGGACTGAGGATTGGCTGCTATAATCTCCTCGATGGTGCTCTTTAACGCACCGTCATCGTTCACAATCCTGAGTCCCTTCTCCTCGACATACTTGTCAGGGTTGATGTCCTCCTTAAAGATTTTCTCGAACACTTCCTTTGCAACACTTGAATTTATTGAACCTGCCTCGACAAGCTCGATAAGCTTTGCGAGATTTTCAGGTGAGAAGCTTATGTCCTCAGGCTCCATTGAATTATCTTTTAAGAGACGCATTGTCTCAACCATGAGCCAGTTGGAGACCTTCTTAGGCTTGTTGCAGATTACGGTTGTCGCCTCGAAGATGTCCGCCATCCTCTTTGAGTTGGTTATGATGTCAGCATCGTACTCAGGTATATCGAACTCAGCCTTATATCTTGCTCTCTTCTCATCCCTGAACTCAGGCTGGCGTGCCTTTACGGCATTAAGCCACTCATCGTCGATGACAACGGGTACAAGGTCAGGCTCAGGAAAATATCTGTAGTCCTGTGCATCCTCCTTAGAGCGCATCGCGTAGGAGTACTCCTTGTTGTCATCCCAGCGTCTTGTCTCCTGAACAACCTTTCCCCCGTCCTCAATAATCTCTATCTGTCTCTTCTTCTCAGCCTCGATTGCCCTCGCGATAGCCTTGAAGGAGTTAAGATTCTTTGTCTCCGTTCTTGTTCCGAACTCAGAGGCACCAACCTCGCGAACCGAGAGGTTCACATCGGCACGCATTGAGCCCTCGTTAAGCTTGCAGTCTGAGGCACCGAGATACTGAATGATGAGTCTCAGCTTCTCAAGGTACGCGATAACCTCGTCAGCCGAGCGCATATCAGGCTCGGACACAATCTCTATAAGAGGCACACCCGAACGGTTGAAGTCCACAAGCGAGCAGTCCTCCCACTCATCGTGGACAAGCTTTCCTGCATCCTCCTCCATGTGAATCTCGTGGATTCTCACAGTCTTTTTTCCTCCATCGGCAGTCTCTATCTCTATGCCGCCGTCATGGCAGATTGGATGATAGAGCTGTGAAATCTGGTAGTTCTGTGGATTATCAGGGTAAAAATAATTCTTTCTGTCAAATATATTCTTCCGGTTAATCTCGCAGTTGGTCGCAAGTCCCACTGCCATGGCATACTCCACAACCTGCTTGTTTAAAACCGGAAGTGAGCCCGGCATACCTGAACATACCGGACACACATGTGTATTAGGCGCTCCGCCGAATGCCGTGGAGCAGCCGCAGAAAATCTTAGTCTTTGTAGCAAGTTCTACATGAACCTCAAGTCCAATGACGGTTTCGTATTCTTTCATGATACAAGCCTCCCTCTATCTGTTCTGTTCATAAGTGTACGCCGCACGGATAAGCGTCTTTTCCGAGAAGCAGTCCCCGATAAGCTGTACACCTATCGGAAGCCCGTTTTTATCGTTTCCGCATGGAACACATATTCCCGGAAGTCCCGCGAGGTTTACCGAAATGGTGTAAATATCTCCAAGGTACATCTTGATAGGGTCGGAAAGTGACTCTCCGAGCTTTGGAGCCGTGGTAGGAGCCGCCGGTCCTAATATAACATCATATTTTTCAAATGCCTTGTCAAATTCCTTCTTTATGAGCGCCTTGGTCTTTAATGCCTTGATATAGTAGGCATCGTAGTAGCCGGAACTCAACACGAAGGAGCCGAGCATAATACGTCTCTTTACCTCCGCGCCGAAGCCCTCTGAGCGCGACTTCTTGTACATATTGTGAAGTCCCTCGTACTCCTCGGTTCTGTAGCCATACTTCACACCGTCAAAACGTGCGAGGTTCGAGCTTGCCTCCGCAGACGCAATGATATAGTAGGCAGGAATGGCGTAATCCACAAGTCCGAGGTCAAACTCTTCGACAATGGCACCCTTTCCCTCAAGCACCTTTGCCGCCGCTAATACCTTCTCCTTGACCTCCTCGTCGATTCCCTCGCCAAAATAGGTTCTCGGAATACCTATTTTAAGCCCTGCAACATCCTCGACAAGCGCATCCGTGAACTTGTAGTCCTCCGGCTCTCTCTTTACGGAGGTGGAATCCTTTGTATCGTATGAGGCTATTGCTTCAAGCACCGTCGCACAATCCGTGACGTCCTTGGTTATAGGTCCAATCTGGTCAAGCGATGAGCCATAGGCTATAAGTCCGTATCTTGACACTGTTCCGTAGGTAGGCTTCATTCCGACAACTCCGCAGTATGAGCTTGGCTGTCTGATAGAACCGCCCGTATCGGAACCAAGTGCATAATAGCACTCATCCGCTGCAACAGCCGCAGCCGAGCCGCCTGACGAACCACCCGGAACATGCTCCGGATTCCTGGGATTCTTCGTAGGCCCGAAAAAAGAAGTCTCAGTGGTACTTCCCATGGCAAACTCGTCCATGTTGGTCTTACCTATTATAATAGCTCCCGCCTTCTCAAGATTTAAAACTGCCTCCGATGAGAATGTAGGCTTGAAATTTCCAAGAATCTTAGAAGAACATGTCGTAAGCACGCCCTCAGTACACATATTGTCCTTGATTGCAACTGGTACTCCTGCAAGAGGTCCTGTAAGTGTACCGTCATCTATCTTTTTCTGAATCTCTTCTGCCTTCTTTAAAGCCTGCTCCTCACAGAGTGTCACATAGCAGTTATACTCACCCTCAACGGATTTAATTCTGTCAAATACAGCCTCAACAGCCTCGCGGACAGATATTTCCTTGGCCTTAATCTTTCTGCCAAGCTCCACAGCTGTCATTTTTGCAATATCCATAATCTATCTCCAATCCATAAATACTTAGAATCACTACTATATCCATGAGCTTCATAAAAACAGCCTTTAAAAATATCAAACTGTTATATAAGCCAATCTTACAATAGCAATACATAACATATATCAGAAATATAAAATATGCCACATCGTTAATCCGATTCCAAATATCTATCCTTAATTTTATATTTAAAATTTTCCACTGTATTTATTCCACAGTCTTAGGCACCATATAGAAGCCGTCCTTCTCCTCAGGCGCATTGGCAAGCATATTCTCGCTGTCATCGCCGTTAGTCACGACATCCTCGCGGAACACATTTTTTACCGGAAACACATTCGACATCGGCTGCACTCCGTCCGTATCCAGCTCATTGAGCATATCAATATAATTTAACATATTTCCCATATCCTTCTTGGCAGCTTCCTTCTCCTCATCGGAGAGTTCCAGCTTTGCAAGGATACCCACATACTCTATGGTCTCGTCTGTAATTACATTTGCCATCTGCGTATTCTCCTTTTGCTTTTATACTACAATTAATTAAATCTTTTTAATCGTAGCACATTTTGTTTTTTATGACAAGTTTAAACATCTTTAAAAAGGCAATTATTAATACAAAAGGGCACGAACCACAAATGGCTCATACCCTTGGCTGTGAACCCTTATAGTCCACACATTTATCTATCAATACTCACTTTAACAATTCATTCTCTTCCCTTATATTTTATCAGCATATTTTTAGCCTTGATATACTGAACTGTTTTGTCTCTTGTATATTCCACATCTGATTTTAGTGCCTCGTAAACCTTAGCTGTGAGCATATATTCCTTGCCAACAATCTCTATCAAACCTCTCCTATAGCCTTACTGCTTTTCATCCAGATACAGCTGAACTCTGTCCTGTATAAGCTGTGCCGCCCTCTCCGGTGTGCTCTGTCCTGCAAAGAGACTGTCAAGCTCCTCATAAATAATATTATCGATTGTCTCATTGCTTGTGCTTAAGGCACCGATATGTTCTATAAGATACCTGACATGCTCCACATCCTCAGCCGTGGCTGCATAGTAAGTCTGTCCGTTCATTGAACCCTTTTCCTTCTGCCGCACATTTCCGTCAGCATCGTACACAATCTCACCATTCTCGTCATATACAGGTTCTATTTCCATTGCACTGTCAAAAACAGCCTCCAGCTTATCCACCATAACCGGGAACTGCGTGGCAGAATCCGGCTTGCTCTGATACTTTATACCATCAGAATATCCCTGCGTTACAAGAAATTCTATAAATTTCCATGCACCTTCTTTATTTTTACTCATGCTGTTAATTGCATAGCCATCACTCACAACGGCATGGTATACCGGCTCATTTTTCTCGCACGGATATCCCTTGAATACAGCATCATCCCCTAATGTTTCCTCAATCGTCTGATATGCCGCCATGCTTCCGATTTTCATATCATATACGATATTGCTTCCACTCGCCAGTGCTTCACGAAGCTTATCATCAGTTGAAACGTCATATCCATCATCAACTCTGTACCCTGCCGCATACGCCAACAGCTCTGCAAATTCAGCATTATCAAAATGCGCCTTGAAGCTCTGCCAGTCAACATATTTACCGCTGTCAGACATATATGCAAGCATCACAAGATATTCACCTGTGGAATATGATGTACCTATGCCGCCTATGGCACAGCCTCGGTTACTTTCAACACACTCCATGAAATCGTCAAAAGTCCATGTCTCATCCGCCCCTACATATTGAGTCTTTCCGGGAAGTGCGGATATTCCGAACGCAGCCGGAATAACAGCAAGCTTTCCATTGTAGCTACACACATCCAGCACACTCTCTACAAGCATTGACCCACTCAATTTATCCGAAGCATCAAGATAATCACGCAAGTCGTCTATCATGCCAACAGATACATATTCACTGATATCAAAAAGCGTCTGCTGTATAAGATCAGGTCCATTACCTGTAATCATCTCCGTTCCGAGCTTCTGCGTCCTGTCGGATGAATAAGGATAGATTTTTATTACTGCCTCATATATACCCTGCGACGAGTTAAACTGCTTCACCATATTCTGAAGATAACCGTCAGGTTCCACACTGACACCTATAACAACCTCTTTTCGCATCCCGGTATATTCTGCATCTGATTTTTCAAGACGGAGAAGAGTGATGCTTCTGCTGTCATCACTGATGCTTACATCGGCACTGACATAGACATCTTCACTCATTCTGACAATATCAGCGGCATTGCCAATGCCGATATCGGACCACTTTATAACCATGTTGTATTGTCCGGCAGCACCATCCATAACATACACGCCGTCCTTGTTCTGCATGTACATTGTGTCTCCTACAGCCTTCACCGATATATATGGCTTTATACCGGTTATGTATGCCGCATCATCAATTTCATTTTCCAACTTCAATCTGCTTATACGCTTATCATAATCCTCACTGCCATCATAATTGCTTACAAGCATAAGATTTCCATCTGCATCACAGAACACGTTCTGTATATAATATGAGTACTCCTCCTGTGCCACAACTTGACCGTCAGTACTGCATACTGTGATATAACTTTTCTTATCCTCAAAAGAACACAATGCGATATAGTCTGTGCCTTCATCCTTGAAGCAGACAAGCTTATCGCAATTATCATATATCTCACTATCGCCTTCTAAGCTTACATTCGCTTTAAGGCTTCCATCATTCTCAAATGTCCATAACGAATAAACAAATTTTCCATCAACCATCGTAAATCCAAGGACATATATATTATTCTCATCAAAACAGAATCTCTTAATGGCATAATCCATTGAAAACTCAAGCTCAACATAGCTTACAAGTTCCTCGGGAAATTCTCCCTCGTCAACGACCGCGCCAAGTTCTCCCTCCCCATCCGCCGATGCCAAATCAGTGTAATCTATTCTGCCTATGAGCGTGGTATATTTATCATCAGTCTTACGATATGCCAGAAATGCAAACACGTCATCATGCAAATCCGACTGGCCTCCGATAGTGAACTCGACGCTCTCCCCTATGGTATAGCTTGTTCCGTAATACATAGAGCACATATTAATACCTTCGGTGTATTTCTTAACCTCCGATACCTCATTTGCAGTACTTTCTTTTTCCGTCTGATTACTCCCCTGCTTTACGTCCTTGTTCCCGCACGCCATAACAAAAAATGATGCCAGCAGTAACATAACACCGATAAATATCTTTTTTGTGTTCTTCATTCCGTATGCTCCTCCATTGATTCTCTTTTGTATATATTCTACAATCTGTTTTAAATTTAAAACATCCCCCTTTTCGGGAAAGAATCCTTAGCAAGAGCTGACTATCTTATTCGTAAAAATTTTGGCAACCGATTCTCCGTCATATATTTCGCACAATGCCGCACATTCCCTCAGAACCGAATTGTACTTCTCCTTGTCTTTTTCCTTGGTTTCATCATTCCATAGATTATTGTATTTGTGCCACCAGATTTTCTCAGGCCGGTACAATTCAAGCATCCGTTTTGCTGCCTCATCTGCAAGTCTGTCGGAGACTTCAAAATTTCCTATATCTCCCAGCATACTGGTATAATGAGTCATAAATCTCGTAAATACACTCTCCATACAATATACGTCATCACTCTCTCCGTTATTTGTGAGATATTCATATAACAGTCCCATATAATCCATGGCTTTCTCCATGAGCCCTGAATTACCATAATATCCGGCAAGTGATACAATGCAAGCAAGCTCTGTACGTGTAAAATAGATTCTTTTTCTCACCTGCTCATTTTTCCTAAGTCCATGGTTTCTGTTATTTATGAAATTGTCAATGTGCTTTAACGGAACCGTAAGTTCTATAAGCGTCTTTACCCTGTCTGCAGCATCCTGTGGCGTTAGTTTCCAACGATTGTTTAATATAATCTGCTCTATCCGCCCAAGCTCCTGCATATTATATGAATACCCTGGTACATCCTTTTTTAGTTCTTCCATAGCTGCGAGCGCATCGGATAATTCATTTCTTCCTGCAAGCTGGTTGATTTCTTCTTCCCTTTCAAGGGTAATAATATCCGGCACAATAAGCGATGCATACTGATAAGTACATGGCAGATTAAGACGGTTATATATGAGTTTCATATTGGCATACTGCAGATTACTTTTATGCTGTTCAGTCTTTTCAATAGTTTTTTCGGCACATATTCCGTCACATAAATCTTTTCTGTTAAATCTTAACAACTCCCGTCTTGCCCTTATAACATCATTAATACAATAAGCAGTTCCTTCCTGATAAATGTAGAAATCATTCGGCATTGTAAGTGGGACTTCTCTTATTCTGTACTCGTTAAGTATCGCGTCAAGCCACTGCCTTATTCTTCTTTTATCGAACTTCACCTGTTTTTGTAATCCGACATGCCCATCATCCTTTAAAGTTTCACATAGCTTATCTGCAATACACAAGTAAATATTAAAAAGTTCCACTATATAATAAGCCCTCTTTTGTGCTCTTAAAAGGCTTATGGCTTCATCACAGATTTTCTGCATACGCCTGAGTACATTTAAATCCGTCGTATTTTCATTTAATCTGCAATAATAAACTGCCAGTTTGGGAAATATTTTTACTTTCGTTTTGATATCGTAATAATGCGTGTCCAGGCAGGCTATCAGTGCATTGATAACCTTCTCTTTATTTCCTGCATCTTTACTATGCCACACGGCTTCCAAATAAAGGTTAAGCTCTCCAATCGACAGCTTATATCTTGAAAGAATACTCTCATCAATTATCCCACCATGGTATGCTTTAGATGTCAATGCGGCCGCCAGCTCATAATAGGGCTCCTCTCCATCTTTACCACACATCCCCTTCACGGTATAATAAAATTGCAGCCTCAGCTTTTCATCCGCTTCATTTTCATCAAGTTTCTGTACACATATACCATCTATAGCTGCTATGTCTCCGGCAATATATTTTTTCCTGTATTCTTCAACCAGCGCATCCGCACTCATGTATTCTTTCTTTCTGAGCTGACTGATTATCCTTCTCCTGCACTTCCACTCCTCATACTCACCTACCGTGAGCATATTCTCAAACCACTCTCTCGCAAGTCCGAGCCTGTCAATCAGAAAATTCCTCAAAAGATAACCGGGAAATGTTTTCCCGCTCTCTATATTATTCAGAACCTTCACCGAGCAAATACCCCTGACCAGTGTTTCCGCATTGATTTTATTCTTATCTCGGATACTCTTTATAAGATTACCGAAATCATTATCTTTATATTCCATCATCCGGTGCCCTCCTCATGTGTCTATTATAACATTCTTTTTCATCTTTTGCAATGTTATAGCTCCCCAACATCATCCTAATACACAAAAAGGTATCAAATCCTTGACGGACTGATACCTTTTCATCGACACCTATATCCTTGCCGGCAAAAGCTTCATTGATGTTTATTTCCATCACAACCTTTGTAAGAAGCCCGGCAGCAGCTCCGGTATCGCATATGTACACAACTACTTAAAATAATCCATCAGTTCTTTCATGTCAGATGATACCTTCCTTACAGTCTGGGTATCCTCTGAGATTCTGTTAACTGACTCTGCAATCTCCGTAACTCTTGCAGTTACCTCCTCATTGCTGGCAGCATTTTCTTCGCTTATCGCGCTGAGCTCAGATACACTGTTTATAATATCAAGCTTAAGAGCTTCAAGATTTTTTGTTTTGTCCATAACCGTCTGTGCAATAGCAGCATTTTCTTCTATTATACGGTTCAGTATATCGAAGCTTTCCTTTGCATTTCCTATGTCTGTCTGCTCCTGCTCGGCAAGCTCCTTCATTCTGCCTGTCAGGATCACGGATCTGTTGGATTTCTCAAGAATGTTGTCTGCAATATTCTTAATCGAATCTGCCCCCTGACTGCTCTGATCTGCGAGCTGTTTTATTTCTGAGGCAACAACAGCAAAGCCTCTGCCTGCCTGTCCTGCCCTCGCCGCCTCAATCGATGCGTTAAGTGACAACAGATTTGTCTGCGATGTAATATCCGAAATAAGTTCAACCGCTTCATTAATGGAAGCTATTGCCTTATTGGTTTCATTTACCTGTTCTATAAGCTGGGCAATAATGTCCGATGCTGTATGCGAGCTTGTCAGTACAAGGGTCATTGACTCAGATACATTCTGACCCGCCCTATTCATTTTATCCGAATTGTCGTTAAGGGTAACCGCCTCCGAATTGATTGCAGACATATTGTCACCCATTTCGCTGACCTTGGCATTAACAGACTGTACGTTATCAGCAAGCGTTACCGCCGTGGATGACAGGTCATCCATCACCTGTCTTATCTGGTTCGTGCTGGTACTGTTCGTTTCCGCCAGTTCATTTAATGAAGCCATGCTGCTATCAAGAATATCTGCATGTTCGTCCACCTCCGTAACAATCCCTCCGAGCTTGTCCGCTAAGGAGGTAGATGCATTTATCAGGGTTTTAACCTCTGATATAACCGAGCTGCATTCAGGTCTTCCCGAAAGGTCACCATCAGCCACACGCTCAATATAACCTGATGTTATCATAAGCGGTCTGCGGATTCTGAATGCAAGAACTATCATAATGCATACAAACAACACAAGCAGTATGCCCGATATTATGAACTGGTTCATCAGCGTATCAGCCAATGAATTCTCTACTGCGGATTGTCTTTCTCCCGAAAATGCCATTCCCAGAATCTCTCCATCGTCTGAATATACAGGTGAGTAATATACATAATACTTCTCCCCATGTATTTCTACTCCCGATGCCTTGTAATCGTTTCCTGCTTTTACCTGCTCCCATATCTCAGGTTCAGCCTTCGTTCCTTCATTTCTCTTTCCGTTTTCATCAATTATTGATGTAATGAATCTTTCATCGCCAATGAACAGAGTCTGTTCAATATCATCAGCCTTGAGTGAATCTATGAACTGATAGCTTATTTCATCTCTTTCCAGAATATCCTCCCTGATATCCCATGTAAAATACTGCTCAACAGATGTAGTGCAGGCCTTCAGACGAAGATATGTGCTGTCAATCAGCTCACTTTTCATTTTACCGGCTGAATATATGGTAATTGCCATAATTGCAACAGTCAGTGGTATGCAGCCAATCATAAGGATTACCTGCAGATATCCGAGTTTTCCCTTCATTTTAGTGTTCTCCTTCTTCATACTGATTATTTACATACCATTGTATTGGTTGTAGATAATATGTATTATACCACACCTTTCCCACCGGTGCACCCTTTTTTATGTTCAAAAGCATTATCTGATAAGCTGTATTTATTCAGCATGCTGCCTGCTGAACTTAAACGACAGATAGTAAGTATCCCCATTCTCCACCCTTGTATTTCCGACTTCTAACTCATCTATGCTCTCTGAGCGGAGCGCATTTTTGCCACAGGTGAGTGCAAACAAGCCCTGCTCCTCGTTGTATTTTATCGTATTTCTGTCGCAAGCTTGGAAAAGATTCCATATTGATGATACTTTCTAACTGTGTCTCAAACTTACTAGAAGAATTATCTTCTGGCAGTATTTCTGTTTTAAGCTGTTCGATTTCCTGATGCAATTCATCAATCTGCTCCACCATCGCCTTTGAACGTTTGACATACTCTTCTCTCGTGTGCTTGTCATCTTTATAATCAGAATACAACATCATCTTTTTACTACCGAGGCTCTTCACCTTCTTTTCAAGTGTTGCAATCTTTTCTTCCGGAGATACTTCTTTCGATTTACCAGCTTTCTTTATACACCATTGGTTCTTACATTCTGCTGATAACCAAGAGATTTTAAATACATCAACGGTGACATTATTCACTGCTCATTCAGATATTTTGCAATCGGTGTATAACCTTTGCCATCTAAAAACAATTCAAATATAAGCCTGACATTTCCTGCAGTTGCTTCATCAACAACAATTCTGTTCTTCTCTGTTTTAGACTTCAAATATCCATATGGGACAAAACCGCACATATATTCATCAGTAGTCCATTTTCTACGATGTGCCGTTGTAACCTTCTTTGAAATATCCTTATCCCTGCAATATGCATCATTGATCAGGTTTTTAAACGGAATAATAATCTCATCACCCTGTGACTTTCCAGTCACACTGTCATAGTTATCATGCAGACCTTTGATTATACACGCTTATAAATTATTGGTTCATCATATCCAAAAGTTCTCTTTCCATTAACTTCCATGCTTTCTGATACTTCCAGAAAATTGTTGGAAAACTTTTCCCAAAGTTTGAATGTCATTACCGGAGAGAACCGGCTTGTGCTGCCTCCCTCCCAGATTCCGTCCTTTTCATGATAAAGTGCCGGAGTAAATTTTTCAGATTTTTCCAGTTTAGAGTAATCAACATTCTTCATAGAATCATATGAAAATGTA
>ERZ1034998.1375-NODE-1375-length-14268-cov-5.031591_pt1 | contig 14268 bp, 14 predicted proteins | sample MGYA00520621_ERZ1034998 | MGnify/ENA primary metagenome ERZ1034998 (study PRJEB33766, sample SAMN09781748) | gut metagenome | biome: gut microbiome | host: Homo sapiens | place: Madagascar | study: EMG produced TPA metagenomics assembly of the PRJNA485056 data...
GGTGCTGTCCGGCATCGTGGAGCCCATCGGCGCGGTGCTGACCATTCTGGCGGCAAGCGTCATCGTGCCGGCTTTGCCGTATCTGCTCAGCTTTGCCGCCGGTGCCATGCTGTATGTGGTGGTAGAAGAACTCATCCCGGAAATGTCGCAGGGGGAACACTCCGATATCGGCACCGTGTTCTTTGCGGTCGGTTTCAGCCTGATGATGGTTCTGGATGTGGCCCTGGGCTGAACAACGTATCCCCCGGAAGAGTTTGCAGGACAGCAAACCCTTCCGGGGGATTTTTGCGCGTGGAAAATTGTTCTTGACAGAATGGTTAGTGTAAACTAATATTAAGCTGTAAGAAAGAAGTCTGCGGGAGATCCGGCGGGTGCTTCGGCCGGGCAGAATCCCCCGCCTGCCAAAAAAATATCCCTGCGCAGCACTGGAAGTCTGGCAGGGATATGCACATTGCGGACGCATGACGGCGGACTCTGAGAACTATGCGGCCATGCTGAAGCGGATCCTGGAAGGGGAATGCTAGGGGTCAGGTGCTGTCCTCAAAGCGTTTCAGTTCTGCCGCAAGCAATTCCGGATGGTTGAGGATGTCCCCGTGCCCGAACCCGGCAAAGCAGCGGACGGTCAGTCTGGGATACATTGCCCGCAGTTTCTGGATGGCCTTTTTCATGTGGCCTTCTTTTTCGCCGTACCAGCAGGCAACGGCGGCGTCCGGCTGCGGGGGCAGAGGAGTGCGATAAAGGTACAGCCCCACTTCCCATGTGGCGCGCACGGATTCCAGGGAGATGTTGTCCGGGATGCGGCGCAGCATCGTGTTCATGCCCTGTTCGGTCTGCCCCATGAAGCGCAGTGCCCATGCGGGCATGGTCTTTTCGTGAGCCGTCCGGTATTGTTTTTGCGGCATGGTTTTCAGGATCAGAGGGTTCAGCGGGCCGAAATCCAGATATTCCGGCCCGCTGAGGATCATGCGGCGGATCCGGATCTGCGGCGATGCGTTCAGGAAAATGGCCGGTCCGCAGCCGAGGGACTCGGCAAACAGGATATCGAGCGCTCCGCCGCAGGTTTCGCAGAGAAAGGTTTCCAGCTTGCGGGCCTGTTCCTGCGCGGTGGTGTAGGTGGTTCTGCCGGTGCCGTCAAAGCCATCGAAGCTGACGGCGTAAATGCAATAGTCATTTTCCAGCAGGGAAATCACATCTTCAAACTGCCGCCAGCACATCAGGTTGCCGTGCAGCAGCAGGATCGTTTTCCCTGCCGGGTTTCCGAATCGCTTGATTTCCATGTCCGGGATTCAACTCCTTCTGAAGAACTCCATCACAGCTTCTTTTGGTAGCCGCAGTCGCAGTAAGGCCCGCCGGAGGCAAGGGTGTACTGCCGCACGAAATGGGAAGCTCCGCCCGCTTCGCTCATGGTGTAGTCCAGATGACACAGGGCGGGGGTCAGGTCGTACAGGCCCAGCTCCTTCATCAGAGCACAAATGCCGCATTTGGAAAACCGGGCTTCGTAGCCGCTGCCATCCGGGTAGGGGAGAAACTCCATGTTCCAGGAATAGGGGTTGCGGTCGGCGGCTTTGAGTGCGGCAGACGCTTTCATCCCGGCAATGTCCTTTTCGGTAAATTTGCTCTTTCCGCTGCGGCGGCAGAACCACTTCATGAGGTCAGTCATCATGGCTTTGGCGTAAAAGTCGGTCAGCCGCGCCACATCGGGCCGCTCCGGCATAGAGAGGATAAAGGCCCCCAGTATGGCGCAGTTGACGACGTTCATTTGGAAGCGGTCGGCTTTTTCAAACTCCGGCAGACGGGAGATGATCTCCCGGTACCGGAGTTTTGCTTTGCGGGTGATCCCGGCGGCAGCATCGGCGTCATAGCCGAACACCTCGGTCAGCTGGGTCCGGAACGATTTGGAAAATATGGCCCACATTGCCCACGGCATTCCCAGATACTTCATATCAGCACCCCCATTCGATCTTCACGATCTGCATTTTCATCCCAGAGTCGCCGGCTTTGGCGAGAAGACGGAAGAAGCCGCTGACGGAAGGATCTTTCAGGTCGTTGTAGCCCAGCATATAGCCCCGGCTGGATACGCGCAGGCGGCTGCTCCACGGAGAAAGTTCTTTCCGGGCGTCCGAAACAGCGAAGTACGCGCCGACATCCTGGATCTTTGCACCTTTGAGCCAGGTTTTGCTGATCATTTTGACGGCGGTCTGATTGGCTGCATCAAATACCAGAACGCCCTCCGGGCACGCACCGGCCAGAGCCAGCACCAGAGCCTTGACCTGCTCTTTCAAAAAATAGTAGAAGACACCAGAGGCAAAAAACACAGCACCGTTCGACAAGTCGAGCCTGTCAAGCCAGCCGGTCGTGTCGTTCAGGTCGCAGGGGATGTTTTCTTCCCGCTCCCCGGCGGGCAGCAGCTGGTTCCGCACGGCGATGACATCCGGAAAATCCAGATTGTAGAGCCTGCAGCTGCCGTTATCACAGACCCGGCCAGTGTTGTCCAGACCACAGCCCAGATTTACCACTGCGGCATTCGGGTGGACTTTCAGGTAGTCCCGCACCTCGAAGGCAAGGTCGTTCTGACGCATGGCAACTTCCAGTGCACCGAAACGCTGCATGAGACTGCGGGACTTTTGTTCTGCCTCGGAAAAATCGTAGTCGATCTCATCCAGCAGCCGGATGGAGGTTTCGTCCCGGTAGAGGGTCGGGTACAGCTCCGAGCACACTTTCCGGGCATAAAGCGGGATGATGAGGGTCTCCTGCACGGTGTTCTTTTCAATTTTATATTTCATCGGGGTGTTCTCCTTTCCGGACAAATGGGAGCGCAGGCAGCTCGTCCTGCTCCAGGATCGAAACCAGCATAGCCGCAAACCCCTGCGGATCACGGATCTGGTACTGCATATGATCGTGCCCTTCAAAAACCGGGAAGTGTCCCTGCGGATAGGCTTTTTTCACAGCATCCCGGTATTTGAAGTGGTCTTCCGCGCTGCCAAATTCAAAATAGCTGTGCCGCTGCAGGACATCGGACAGCGGCGGGAAGGGTTTGTCTTCCAGACTGTCTGCCAGCTGACGGCGCAGGTTCTGATACCGGAGCGCCTTGCCTGCGGCAATGAAATAGGGCTTGATGGATTCGTCGTCGCACCAGAGGATCTTTTTCAGGGTGCCGCCCTTGGACCAGTACAGGCTCTTGATGGCCAGATACAGAAACGGTGTCATAATGCAGCGGGCCGCTTTCCCGATCTGTGCAAACTGCCCGCCATCGAAAAAGGCGTGCTCCACGGGGAGTTGCGTCTGCGCCAGAAATGCAGCGGCAAGGTCGGCGCCAATGGAGGATGCCGCAACAAGTTTAAGCTGCGTTACGCCCTGCTTCTGCAGAAAACGCTCGATCTGCCGAATCTCATCTGCCTTGCTGTGATAGGTCTGCCCGGCACAGTAAACGGTGGAGGTGGGCAGAATGCAGAAATAACGATCCTGCAAATGCCGTGCGACCGGTTCGCTGCTGACACCCGTTACGCCCATGGCGTGAAAAAACAGGATGGCAGGGTTGTGCTGATCGCCGAATGTTTCAAACTGCATCGTGTTTCCTCCCTCAGTGGACGAACAGGGTCATGATTCCGGAAAGAAGGGCTGCAATGACCGCCATGCCTACGGTGCCGAAAAGCCACTTTTTCTGTTTATCCTTTGCGGTGATGTAGGGTTTCAGGTCTTCTGTGCCGGGAATCGTCCAGGCATCGGTATGGCAGACCCAGAACGCATCCACCCCGAACCGGTCGATGATATTCATGATGGACAAGATCACAAACAGCTGCCAGAAGCCGGCTGCAAAGCCCCGTGTCCCGTTGACTGCGTAGACCATCACCAGCACATAGGCGATGTAACCGGGGATGCAGACGGCTTTAAACTGCAGGCTGCTGCGCGTTATCGCTTCGCGGGTCGTCAGGCCCAGTTCCATGCAGCGCTGCTGCACTTCCGGGCTGTAGAGATGCACCATCTTCACCGGGCCTTTGCGGATGCCGAACGCACAGACCAGGACCAGCAGAAGCCCTAAGCCAAGCCCTTCCAGAATCACTTGCCAAACCATTATTTATTCCTCCTGTATCCTTTTTCATCCCGGTATTCGGGATGTTCGGTCCTGCAGGGATCCCGGTCGCCGCAGATGGTGTAGTCGCATTTGCAGCCGTTGGCGCAGGTGGTCGTCCGGATCAGCTTCGCGTGGATCAGTTCCATGGAGACATAATCCACGTTGCACAGGGCGGGCATGATGTCGGTCAGTCTGTGCCGGACCGCAAATTCCGCCACAGGACAGGCCGTGAATTCATAATAGATCGGCTTGTCCTTTTCGTAAGGAGCCACCCGCATTTCGTAGTCGTGCCATTTGTCACAGCCTGCTTTGGCAGAGGTGAAGGCCCGGTACATCAGCCGTCTGAACAGCGGCTTGTTGCAGTCCACGAATCTCAGCCGGCGGAACGAGGGCAGGATCAGATTTTCTTCCATCTCCTCGATCTCCCGGAACGATGTGGCGGCTTTGCATACGACGTAGTAGCTCAGGATGGCGATGCAGTCATAGGTGCCGCCTGTTCCATTGTGAAAATTCTTTTTCCCGCCCAGGTCGGTGCGCCAGTCGGAGAGAAATGCTGCATACTGCCGCTGTACCTGCTCCCAGACGGGTTCCCGCTGGGCTTCCGAGTAGTGCAGGGCGATTTTTGCCAGAATCTCCTTTTTGCAGGGCTTGGAGTAGAGTACATGGCAGTTCCGGTCAAATTGCAGTTCACGATCCTTCATAAATACCTCATTTCACGGCCCGAAGAAACAGCAGGCATCCCCACGGCCCACTGGTTGGGTGCGGTGCCGGGACAGCACACCCGGTCAAAGCGGATCCCCTGAAAAACATAAAATTAGTCTAAACTAACTTTTGCTGCCGAAAAAAGCTGCCGAACGGGCAGCAGTCTTCCTATTTGATTATAATGGTGCCGGCTCTAAAATGCAAGCGGCAAAGCAGCGGATGTGAATCATCGCAGGATTTTGAAAGCAAAATAAAAACCCATTGACATGATATGGAGATAGGATTATAATATCCCCAACCGAAAGAAGGGAGCACCGGAAAAGGGGCCACCGGTCTGTCTGCACGGGTCTGGGCCATTACGGAATAAAGCGGGGAGGCGGCAAAATGTCGTTTGAAAAAGCAAAAGCAGACCTGGAAGAAAAAGGTCTGGGAGATCATATCATCGTGCTGAACGAGTCCTCGGCGACTGTGGCCGAAGCGGCACACGCGCTGGGCGTGGCGCCTGCCAGCATTGCCAAAACGCTGTCCGTCCTGCAGGGCGAAAAGCCGGTACTCATTGTTACGGAGGGCACGGCCAAGCTGGACAACCACAAATACAAAAGCCTGTTCCACATCAAGGCCAGGATGATCCCTTACGATGAGGTGGAAGCTTACGTCGGCCATGCGCCGGGCGGCGTATGCCCCTTTGGCGTGAAAGAGGGCGTGGCGATCTATCTGGACGAGAGCCTGCGCAAGTTCGATACGGTGTATCCGGCCGCAGGCAACGGCCATACGGCCGTCAGGATGACGCTGGCAGAGCTGGAGGCGGCTGCCGGTGCCGAGGGCTGGGTGGATGTCTGCAAGGAGCCGGAAGGCGAATAAGGCGTCCGGTTAAAATACAAAAGATCGCAAAGGGAGTTCTTGTGCGGGCAGCAGTCCGTGCCGGAACTCCTTTTTTGTTGACTGCGCCTTGCGGGGACCGGCAGATTCCGCTATGCTGCGCGGCATCACGTTCAGGCGGCGGGGTACGATCGGACGCGGCAATGATCGATGCGGTCCCTGAAAAACAAAAGGAGCACGGCAAAATGTTACAACGGCTTGTTTAAAAACCTCTTGAAAACAGCTGATGGATTTATTATAATAAAATAAAAGGTTGTTTCCAGAACGAACAAAAGGAAAAGCCGCAGCGGAACGCATTGGGAAAAGCGGAAAACACAGAGGAGAAGGAACGATGGCAGAACAGCGCACCTATATTGCGATCGACCTGAAAAGCTTTTACGCATCGGTCGAGTGTGTCGACCGCCGCCTGGATCCGCTTACCACGAATCTTGTGGTGGCGGATGCATCCCGCACGGAAAAAACGATCTGTCTGGCGGTCTCGCCCTCGCTGAAAGCCTGCGGCATCTCCGGACGTGCCCGGCTTTTTGAAGTGGTGCAGCGCGTAAAAGAGGTCAATGCCCAACGGCTGCAGACCGCAGTCCGCCGGCACAGGACGGTGCGCGGCGAGGATGGCCGGGAGCACTTTGCCGATACTTCCTTCGATGCCGCAGTGCTGGGTGCGGATCCGGCGGTGGGGCTGCGCTATATCATTGCGCCGCCCCGGATGCAGCGATATCTGAATGTTTCCATGCAGATCTACAAGACCTATCTCAACTATGTATCGCCGGAAGACATTTATCCTTATTCCATCGATGAGGTGCTGATCGATGCCACCGGGTATCTCCCGCTCTATAAGATGACGGCGCACGAACTGGCGGCAGCGATGATCCGGGATGTTCTGCGCGCCACAGGGATCACGGCAACAGCGGGCATCGGCACAAACCTTTATCTTGCAAAGCTGGCAATGGACATTGTGGCAAAGCACATTCCGCCCGACCGGGACGGCGTGCGCATTGCAGAGCTGGACGAGCAGTCCTACCGATATCTGCTCTGGAACCATCGGCCGCTGACAGATTTCTGGATGACAGGTCCCGCGACCGTAAAAAAGCTGGAAGCACATGGCATCTACACGATGGGGGATCTTGCACGGTTTTCGATCCACGGGGAAGACCGGCTTTATGAGATCTTTGGTGTGGATGCTGAGATCCTCATCGACCATGCATGGGGGTATGAACCCTGCGGCATGGAGCAGATCAAACGCTACAGACCCAGCACGAATTCCATCACCGAGGGGCAGGTGCTGTCCTGCCCTTATCCCAACGACAAGGCGAAGCTCATCGTCCGGGAGATGGCAGAAACGCTGATGTTCCGCCTGACCGAAAAGAATCTGGCAGCGGATTCGGTTACCCTGGAGATCGGCTACGACCGGGAGAACATGGAGAGCGGCGGTTACCGCGGCCCGACCCAGACCGACCGGTACGGCCGGACCATTCCCAAAGCGGCACGCGGAACGGTGCGCTTTGACGCACCGACCAATCTTGGCAGCACCGTCATCACCGAGAGCGTGAAGCTGTTTGTGCGCATCACAGACCCGGCATTGACGGTGCGGCGCGTCACGCTGAGTGCAAACCGTGTTGCACCGGACGAGGGCATCTATCAGGTGGATCTTTTTACCGACACCAGAAAACTGGAAAAGGAAAAGAAACTGCAGCAGGCCATGCTTGATATCAAGAATAAGTTTGGCAAGAACGCAGTTCTGAAAGCCAGCAGCTTTGAAGAAGGCGCGACCATGCGGCAGCGCAATGAGCAGATCGGCGGCCACAGCGCAGGAGGACAGCATGGAAACCGACAAAAATAGAACGATCTGGTTGGAAACAGCCCGGAAGTATGCGGACATCATCGGGATGGAGCGCCCGCAGACCGCAGAGTCTCTGCGCAGGCATCCCCGCATGACCCTCCAGAACCGGGCAAAGATCTTTTCGCCGTTTGCTGCACTGCGCGGCTACGAGGAGCAGCTTGCGGAGGAAAAGCAGCGCACAGAGCGTGTGCCGAAAAAAATGCTGACCGAAGAAGAGATGTCCGCCCTGTCCGACCGACTGATGCAGGTCAGAAAAGGCATGACCATCACGGTGCAGTATTTCGAGGAGGACAGGGTGCAGCCGGAGGTTCCTGCGGTTGGCAGGTACATTATGGTTTCGGGAGCGGTGGAAAGGATCGATCCGGTGTTCCGTAGCCTGCAGATCGGCGGAAAGGTGATCTCGTTTGCAGATCTGCTTATGGTAAAAGGGGACGGCATCGCAGAGAGGGAATGACGATGCGGCAGCAGCACAGAGGTTACCGGCTCCGATACTCCACCCTTGGTCTGCCGCCGGTGGAATAATCCACCTGACTTTCGGCTTCATTCATGCCGATGAGGTAGTTCAGATACCGCCGCACCGTCACCTTGGAAAGGCCGGTATCGGACGCGATCTGCTCTGCGGTCCGGTAGGTGCCTGCATTTTTGCGCAGGTCTGCCCGGATGTGGTCCAGCGTTTGCCGCTGGATGCCCTTTTCCAGTTCAGCAGTACGGCTCTCCGGGTTCGGGCGGCGGGCACGAATCATCTCGTCAATGTCAGCTTGGGTAAACTCCAATCCGCTCTCGATGACCTTGCGGCGCACCACCACTTTATCCAGTGCTTCCTCGAACCGTTCATAGCGGAACGGCTTGATGAGATAATCTACCGCTCCCAGCCGCAGCGCGTCCTGAATGTGGGGCGCATCGTTGGCAGCAGTGATGAAGATCGCGTACACATTGCATCCCTTTCGGCGCAGTTCGGTCAACAGTTCCACGCCGGACATCTCCGGCATATACAGATCCAGCAGCAATAGATCCACGCTGGTCTGTTCCAGAAATGCCAGCGCATCCCGCCCGTTGTGGAAGGTGGCTACCACCTGCACACCGGGCGTTTTTTCGGCAAACTGGGCGTTGATGGCCGCCACCATGCGGTCATCTTCCACGATGACAGTTTTCAGCATTCGCCTGCACCCTCTCTCTTTTTGGTAAAGTTCACGGTAAAGGAACTGCCCTCCCCGGGTTCGGATTCGATGTCCAGATAGCCCTTGCGGTCGGCCACGATCTGCTGGATGAGCCGCAGGCCGAAGCCGTGGCCGTCCCCCTTGGTGGTGTACTGCCTTTCCCGGACTGTGGCGATTTGTTCTTCCGTCATACCGTGGCCGGTATCATCTACGGTAATGGTCAGGCCGTGGGCATCCTCTCCGATGAACAGCCCCACCTGTTTGAGCGGTTCGGCCTTGACCGCCTCAAAGGCGTTCTCCACGAGGTTTCCCACAATGGTGACAAGCTCCCGGCTGGAAAGGTAGGCACTGTGCAGGGGCATGGTGCTGTCCCGCCGGAGCGAGAACTGGATGCCCAGTTCCCGTGCATGGCTGGCCTTGCCCAGCACCAGCGCCGCCACCGTGGGGCTTTGCAGCTGCCGGACGATGCTTTGATAGTTGTCCTCCACATCCTCCGATACGCCGTTGATGAACTCGATGGCCTTCTGCGTTTCCCCGATCTGGAGCAAGCCGGAAATGACGTGCAGCTTGTTCAGGAACTCGTGGGTGTTAGCGCGCAGAGCTTCAATGACATGGTTCGTACCGGTAAGCTGCTGGTCGATGCGGGTATACTCGGTGCGGTCACGCAGGATGAGCAGGACACCAGCTTTATCCAGCGGCACGATCTTTGCAAGGAAGGTGTACTCTGCCCACTCGGTCAGCAGGTCCGAATAGGAAGTGCCTTCTGCAAAAGCATTGTGCACTTCCGGCCAGAGCGGGAACGCCGCCGGGAGCGTTTTTTCTCCCACGAGGTCCTTTGCACGGGCGTTGGTGAACAGCAGGGTTCCGTCCGGCGCAACTGCCAGCAGACACTCGTTCAGGTGGTCGAGCACTTCCTCGCGCTGTAAGTACATCTGTGCAAAGGTACGCGGCTCATGCCCCAGCAGCGCATTGCGCACGCTCCTTGCCAGCAGCCACGAAAGCCCCAGCCCGATGGCCAGCACCAGCGCGAACACCAGCAGGAAGCTGAAGATCAGCTCCTGCTTTTCCTTTTGAATGTTCGCCATGGACGCGCTCACCATCACAAAGCCAATGGGCGTTCCTTCCCCATTGTAAACGGTCTGGAACGCTCTGCGCTGGTCAGCTTCCACACCGTGCCGGGTGGTTATATAAGGCGCGCTGCCGCGTTCGGCCGCCACTTCGTCCCCGCCTGCGAACTGCTGGCCGATGAGGGTATGGTCTGGGTGGTAGACACGTCTGCCGGTGGCATCTGCGACCACAATATAATCCACCCCTTCGGTCTCGGCCACCAGCGCATCCAGATGTTCCACCCATCGTTCTGCGGCCGTGCCCTCCGTCAGGGCGTTTTCGGCATCGCTGCTTTCGGCCACGATGCGGGCGGTCAGAGCAATGCGGTCATCCAGCTCGGTATCAAAGCTGTGGAGCCGCTGGGGAATCAGCGTTGCGCCCAGCAGCACCAGTACCCCCACCAGCAGGGCTGAACACCCCAGCATCAGCTTTTGCTGGAGGGTCAGGTGGTTTGTTCGCTTCATGGCCTGCACTCCTTTCTTCGTTGTTTTTAGTATAGCGTATTTCAGTGCGTGTTTCCACTTTCTTTACTTGCAAAAGGCCGGCAAACGGCCCGTGTTGGACATTTGATTTTTTCTTTACGTTCCAAACGTTTCGTTTAGTTTCCAAAACTTTCCGTTTGCCGGGTGCCGTGGTATCTTAGGGCCACAACAAGGGCGCAGCCCGAACACAAAACACTTGGTCAGGAAAAAGGAGAAACGCACCATGGATTACAACAAGCTCGCACTCGAAATGCACGAATCCCACAAGGGCAAGATCTCTGTCACCTCGAAGGTTGAGGTCAAGACCCGCGATGACCTGTCCACTGCTTACACCCCCGGCGTTGCAGAACCCTGCCGCAAGATTCGGGACGATAAGAAAGAGGTCTACCGCTACACCGCCAAGGGCAATCTGGTGGCGGTCGTGTCGGATGGCACGGCGGTGCTGGGTCTCGGTGACATCGGCCCGGAAGCCGCCATGCCGGTCATGGAGGGCAAGGCCATCCTGTTCAAAACGTTTGCAGACATCGACGCGTTCCCCATCTGCCTGGACACCAAAGACCCGGACGAGATCGTGAAAACCGTCAAGTATCTGGCTCCCACCTTCGGCGGCATCAACCTGGAAGATATCAGCGCACCCCGCTGCTTTGAGATCGAACGCCGCCTGAAGGAAGAACTGGACATCCCCGTGTTCCACGATGACCAGCACGGCACCGCCATTGTGGTCTCCGCCGGTCTGCTGGGCGCCCTGAAGCTGGTGAAGAAGGACCTCCACAACGTCAAGGCTGTGATCAACGGCGCAGGCTCCGCCGGCATCTCCATCTGCAAGCTGCTGCTGGAGCTGGGCATCAGCGATGTGGTTCTGGTGGACCGTAAGGGTGCACTGGCCGTGGGCGAGGACTGGATGAACCCCGCACAGGCCGAGATGGCCCAGCGCACCAACGCCGAGCAGATCCACGGCGACCTTGCCACGGTCATGAAAGGCCGCGATGTATTCATCGGCGTGTCGGCGCCCAACGTCGTGACCGCCGAGATGGTTTCCACCATGGCGAAGGATGCCATCGTCTTTGCCATGGCCAACCCCACCCCGGAAATTATGCCGGACGAAGCCAAGAAGGGCGGCGCACGCATCGTGGCCACCGGCCGCAGCGACTTCCCGAACCAGATCAACAATGTGCTGGTATTCCCCGGCATCTTCCGTGGTGCGCTGGACGCACAGGCCACCGACATCACCGAGGAGATGAAGATCGCCGCGGTTCACGCCATTGCCGACATCATCCCGGAAGAGGAGCTAAACGAGGACTACATCATCCCCGGTGCGTTCGATGAGCGTGTTGCCAAGGCCGTGGCCGCTGCGGTGGCTGACTGTGCCCGTAAGACCGGCGTTTCCAAGCTGTAACATAAAGGAGGGCAATCCCATGACTGCCGATTCCATGACCCTTTCGGAAAAGAAAACGCCCGCATGGTTCGGGACGCTGCTGGACATCAAGATCGCAGGCATGAGCCTGCCCGTCTATCTGCTGGTGGCTGCTCTGGTGCTGTTTGCCGCCGTGACCGAGATTCTCCCCGCCAACATGGTGGGTGCGCTGGCCGTGATGATGGTGCTGGGGAGCCTGTTCAACCTCATCGGTTCCAAAACACCCATCATCCGTTCTTATCTCGGCGGCGGTGCGGTGTTCTGCATCTTTGCATCTTCTGCATTGGCCACCTTCGGCCTGCTGCCTCAGTCTGTCACCCGGAACTGCACCACCTTTATGAATGAGGTCGGTTTCCTCGATTTCTACATTGCCGCCCTCATCACCGGCAGCATCCTCGGCATGGACCGGGAATTGCTGAAAAAGGCCGCCGTCCGCTTTTTGCCCGTCAGCTTCATTTCCATGGCCTGCGCCGCGCTGATGGCCGGTCTGATGGGCGTTGTCACCGGGCAGGGCTTCCGGGAGACGATCCTCTACATTGCCATGCCCATGATGAGCGGCGGCATGGGTGCCGGCGTGGTGCCCCTGTCCGGCATCTACGCCGATGCCACCGGTCTGGACAAGGCACAGATCGTTTCGCAGATGATCCCTGCTTCCACCATTGGCAATGTGATGGCCATCATCTGCGCCGCCCTGATCGCCAAGCTGGGTGACAGTGTTCCCCAGTGGAACGGCCACGGCAAGCTGATGGACTTGGGCAACGAGAAAAAAGCCGCACCCGCACAGCTCGACCTCATCAAAATGGGTGCCGGTCTGCTGATGGCAATGGCCTTCTTTACCCTCGGCTCTCTGGTGAGCAAGCTCTTTCCCAGCATCCACGCCTATGCGTTCATGATCATTCTGGTCGTGCTCTGCAAGATTTTCGGCCTTGTTCCGGAACAGTACGAGCAGTGTGCCGTGCAGTGGAGCCAGTTCGTGATGAAGAATCTGACCAATGCGCTGCTGGCTGGCATCGGCATCGCCATGCTGGACTTGAAGGTGCTTGCCGCGGCCATTACGCCGCGCTACCTGCTCATCTGTGTTTCCATCATCCTGACGGTGGCGGTCTGTGCGGCCCTGCTGGGCAAGCTGGTGGGCTTCTATCCGGTGGAATCCGCCATCACCGCCGGTCTTTGCACCAACTCCATGGGCGGCACCGGCAACATCGCAGTCCTTTCTGCTGCTGACCGGATGGGCCTCATCCCCTTTGCACAGATGGCGACCCGTCTCGGCGGTGCCTGCGTGCTGATCGTGTCCAGCTTCCTCATCCGCATCCTTTGACATTCCCTCCACGCTGACAGCTTGCGTTTCTCCTATTTTAAACCCATGGGACCCGTACCCGACGCCGGACCTTCTTCCCGGTGGGTACGGGTCTTGTGGTCTCTGTTTTTGGGGCAGACGGGCGGCTGCCGGCAAAAATGCGGGGGAGCGGAACGTCTGCGGGGCGGATCACGGCCTGCAAAAAGCGGGATCACTCTTGTCATCCGGCCAGAGCGGTGCTATACTGAACCTGAAACGTGTGGGAGCAGCCAGAAAGGCAAGGGTGCCCACACCAATTTTTACGGCGGAAGGTTAGCTATAATTAACCACAAAAACAGACCCTGGGAACGAAGGAGGCTTTTTCATGACGATGTTGAAAATCATGCTTGCGGCGGGTATGATCGGCCACGCCATCAATCTGTACTGCGACCGGATCCTGAGCATTTTTCCGAATGGCACGCTGAAGCTTGCGAACGTTCGGAAGCTCCGGGAGGATGGCTTTGCGGCAAAGCTGATGGAGGGGGTATCGCCCGACATTCCAATGCAGTCGGGAGTACTCGGCGTGTTTTCCATCGTGCTGGAATTCTGCGGGTATGCAGCGCTGGCGGCGTACGCGTATGAACACGCCAAATGGTTCGGTGCCGTCATGTTTGCGGGAACAAGCGTGTCCTGCATTGTCAGTTCCGCGTACCACCTGAAGTGCGCCCTGGCCGAGTATCTGTTCCTGAAATATGGCCGGGACGAAAAAGCAAAGGAAATGATGCTGGATCTCATGGACAGCGGTGCGGCTCTCCGCGGCTGTTACCTGGGAATGCTCACATATTTCGTCACGCTGGCGGCAGCGATCCTTACCGGTGCGATCGGATTTCCGGTGTGGGCGGTCCTGTTTACGGTTCTGCCGCTCTTCCTTCTGCTGTTTCCGCTCCAAATCATCGGCACCCTGCACATTGCGGCCATCCTTTCCATGCTGGTATGGATTTTTCTGATCTGAGACAGACAGGGATCAAATGAAAACGGGAAGTCCGCACAGAAGGCGGACTTCCCGTTTTTTTGCACGCTTTTCCGGAGAGCCGGAACGTGGTAAAATAAAGAAAAGACAAACCAAAGCAAGGGAGAAAACCGATGAAGATCTGCGAAGTCCATACACGCACCCCGGAACAGATTCAGGCGCTTGTACAGCTGTGGGAGAACAGCGTGCTGCCGTCCTTGTCGGTGCCGGAGATGACAGAGTTTTCGCCATCAAAGGTCAGGGTCGCCAGCCCCTGCGTGAAGCCGCAGAAGTAAGCGCCTTCGGCGTTGTCCTCTCCCACCAGAGCGGTGC